>Ga0209395_1001901_pt1 | contig 28390 bp, 26 predicted proteins | sample GOMGulsemesocosm_3_FD_184635 | JGI IMG/M metagenome (GOLD analysis project Ga0209395, IMG submission 184635) | Methane-oxidizing microbial communities from mesocosms in the Gulf of Mexico - GOM9D Gulf of Mexico (SPAdes) (version 2) | ecosystem: Environmental > Aquatic > Marine > Cold seeps... | reverse complement strand
GGGCTCGATCCACTACATTTTGATAAATATTATCTAGCGTCGCCTTAATAACCATTCTACCAATAAGTTTTGATTCACCATTGTGGTCATGAATGAGTGGCAGGTCTTTGATTATCAAATTATCTGAACTTTCACTGCCCTTCTCAAGAATGATGCTATCTTCAGAGTATATCGCTATGTACTCAATACTAGGTAGGTCAATTAAGCCAAGAACAATCACTAATAATGCCTCGCTCTCAAGCAACCAAACCTGTGAAGAGATATTAGCTAAATGGGTTTTTTCTACTTGCTCTAATTCGAGAGAAACCACATTCAGCTCTTTTTTATATTCAGAATAAATCTGAATAGCAGAGCTGAATAAAGCAAAAAAGGTACTGATTAAAATAACATAAAGAGTCACTTTTTTGGCTAATTGACTATGAAAAAATTTAACCATAATTGTCTTATCTTTTTCCTTCTAAGATGCTACTACTTTGACAAATAACTTCTCTTTAAATTCTCTAATTTATTGTTTTCAATTAATTTTTTAAATTTATCTTTTAACTCAATCAAATTAAATTTATGGATGCTTTTGTTTGATATTTGTAGCCAAGGCGTACGTTTTAACACCGTTAGCGGCTCTCCAAAAAATGCCTGATCTTTGCCTGAATTTTTTGCTGCCATTAATAGCGCTTCAAATGGGCCAACGACGGCTTCGACTCGTCCTGCCACTAACATTTCGATGCTTTTGTTAAAGTTTTTTGTCCTATAGAGTGTGATTTCTGAATTGTTCTCTATTTCGTTACTAAAGTTTGCACCTCGAAGGTAAGCGACGCTTTTCCCCTCTAGCTCAGCAATTGACTGAATGTTATTACCGCGAATTCCCACAACCACATTGTGTAGTGGTGGCAATGCGACTATATAGGTAACATATTTCTCTAACTCTTTATATTTGAACATAATTGTTAAATCTGTATGTCCAGTTTTAAGTTCATGATTTATCCTAGCATACGGATAAATAAAGTGGTTAACTTTACTGTCTTCGCTAAAAATCAGGTTCGATATATCGTAGTAAACACCACTTAACTCTCCCTTTTTATCAATACCATAAGGAGATATAGCGATGGTTCTAATTTCAATTTCATGGCTAGAAGCCAGAGCTAAAGAGTTTATGCATAGAAGTACGAGTAGAATATAATTACGATACACTGAAATTTCCTAAATGAAGAGATAGTGCTTTAATATTAGCTTAAGTCGTTTGAATTGAAATAGTGAGGCATTGAAATAGCACTGTCAACTTATCGACGAATAAAACGTTTAAAGTTAGGACTAAAGAATTTAATTGCTTTGGGCTAAAAATGTATTCAAGCCCTTAAGAGTCGCTTTGGCGAACTGTGGTTTCGTGATCGAAGCTTTTTACAGACGCGCTAGCAGCCTTGCTATTTGGAATGCGCTTCCCTCTAAAATTTAAAGAATAAAACTGACCATCCTTAGCTGGCCCCAAAGGGAGCGACATTTGATAAAGACCTGCCCTTTGGTTTAAGCAAGTCCACTATTTTTCAGCGAACTCACTTGAGGGTTATGGCTTAAATGCCTATTTCAGTCATCAATTACTCGTAGGATATTACACGCTTTTAGCTAAAGTAAATTTCCCGGTGATTTTCTGTAGATCAACCGCCAATGAGTTTAAATGTACACTGGTAGAAGTAATTTCATTGATACCTATAGCATTTTGCTGTGCCGCTACGTTGATAGCGACCAGCGCTTGATTGATCTCTTCAGATGCAGCCGATTGTTGATCGGCGGCGGTGGCTATGTGCGTGACATTTTCGGAAATCTGCTGAATCTCCTTATAAGATATGCCTATAGAACCAGCCGTATCCCTCGCTGAGGATATTGTATCTCTGGCTTTATCGGTACTCTGCTGCATCACTAATACCGCCTCCTGGGTACCCTTCTGCAATAGCTCTATCATATCTCTAATATCCAACGTAGAACTCTGGGTCTTTTGCGCCAGCTGTCGTACTTCGTCAGCAACCACGGCAAAGCCACGCCCCTGATCCCCTGCTCTAGCTGCTTCAATAGCAGCATTCAATGCCAGTAAATTGGTTTGATCGGCAATCCCACGTATCACTTCCAGTATTGATCCTATAGCTTGAGAGTTTGTCTCCACTTGTGTTATTACCTCAGCGGCTGTATTTATCTCGCTAGAGAGTGATTCAATCACATCAATGGTGTCGGTTACTTGCCTGTGTGCCTGCTGCGAAATAGTTTCAACTTGCTGGGTAGAATCAGCCACTGTGCGTGCGCTGTTGGCGACTTGTAGAATTGTCGTACTCATCTCGGTCATAGCAGCAGAAACACCTTCGATATTCATTTGCTGTTCGTGCAAGCTTATATTAGATTGCTCTGCGGTACTGCTAGTTTGACTGGCGGCTCCAGATAATTCATCAGTGACATTGGCAATACTGCCAATCACTTGCTGCAAACTTGTCGACATACGACTCATGGCTCCATAAACACCGACATGCTCTACATCTTCTCTAAAGTTTTGTGTGAGGTCTCCGGTAGCAATTTTGTCAGTAATTAATTTCATTTGGCTGGGTTCTCCGCCCAAAGGCCTAGTGATAGAAATCGATATCATATTGGCTACCACACAAATTGCTACGATAGAGCACATCAATATAATAAAAACGACCCACTGTAAGTCTGCAACCGGCTGCATTGCTTCCGACTCATCAATCTCCACTAAAAGTGCCCAGTTCACATCTTGGATTTTAACGGGAGTATAAGCCGACAATACCGGGTTGCCATTATAATCGATGACGATTTTGGTATCTGTAGTTCCAGCTAAAGCGGCAACAGCAGAAACTGTATCGACACCGTTTTCTTTGACCGTACCGGCAAAGCTAGCTTTCATAGAATGATTGATCGGATCTAGATACGAATCAGAGCGCATGCGCATATCTTCTCCTACTAGATAGCTCTCACCTGTTTCACCCATGCCATCACGTTGTTGCATAATAGTGGCTATTTTTTCATTGGAGAGTTGTAGTGCTACTATCATTTGAACTTCACCTGCTACTGTTAAAGGCATAGCAATAAAGGCTGAGGGATCATTATTACTAGGACTGTAAGGGCTGAAGTCACTTAAGTGGTAAACACCAGTACGCAACACATGTTTAAACAGTGAGCCTAATCCGGAATTATTAAAAGGTCCGCTAAGCAAGTTTGTTTGATAGTCGGCCTCTTTAGTCACTGAATAAAATATATCACCTTGCGGATTGATCAAAAATAGATCGTAATAATCGTAAGTTTCGATGAATTTTTCAAAATAATGATGATTTATGTTTCCCAATGCCGCAAATTCACTGGCAGAGCTTTGCGTTACTTGATCAAGAATGGACTCAGCTAACATCGTTAAGTCGCCCTCACGTTCCGCAAAGTAACTCTCAATTTGTTGTTTCTTAATCGCACGAATGGAGGTTAGCTGATTATAAGCTTGATTTTTTAGAGAATCAGTAGATATGTAAAGTGCCGACAGGCTTAAAACGACAGCTGGTATTAAACCAATTGCAAAAAAAACGATAAATAATTTAACTCTCAATTTCATATTCAAACTCACTATAGGTGTTTTTTAGTCGCACAAAAGCATCAAAATGCATGCTATCAAGCGAACAAATCTAATTGATGTTGGGATTATTGTATTAACACGGTAAATGCAGCGAGGATCTTATTTTTATAAACTTTCAGTAATTTCTGAAATCTTAACTGATACTAAAACACCAAACAAGACATAAACACTAATATTGTCTCTTTTTGAATACTAAATATGAGTATTTTTGGGAAGCTTAAAAGCGCCATTAACCACTTTCAAAACAATTTGATAAGCCCCTAGCTTTGAAAAAGAGTGGTTGGTTCTCAAAGAATTCTGTCAGAGTTTGTCAAAAGGAAGTTTTGTGTCATTAACGGCCAATAGATGCACTCAAGAAGACTATAAACCCCTTCATCTAAGATATTTGGTATTCTTGAATTTTTCAGGGCTCTGTGGTCATTGACTATCTAGCCGGGTGATTATTTAGGCTTCGCCGCAGACTAAAGTAGTAACCAGCCACCAGCATTATAAAAAACTCGACAATAATAGAGTGAGCTTTTTATTTTGCTTTACCCATACACCGCAAGCGCAATACCACTGATATTGGCATAGAACCGCACGGGCGGTTTGCTTAGAATTGGCAATGAATCATGGGCATACCCGCAAGCCACTGCCTTAGAATTTTAGCTTTACTGTTGGTAGGTTTACCCTTAGGTGTTAATAGATAATATTGACAGCAAGAAGCCACTGCTGGAAGTGGGGATATCAAAGCACCACTTTGCGCTTCATCGACAACAAGGTTACCTCGTGCTAAAGCCATACCCAACCCTGCAGTTGCAGCGGCTATCGCCATATCTGAGCGGTTAAAGTAATGGCCTTGTTTGCTATCTACATCAAACTTGCCTTGGCTATCTAGCCAATAACGCCATTCTTCATCTTTAGATGCTCCCAACCATGGCATTGAATCATGCAATAAAACCACCTGCTCCCATACTTTAGGGTCACTCCAATCAGCATCCGGCATATATGAGGGACTGATAACAGGATATAAGACCTCCTCAGTTAGCAAAATAGCGTCAATGTTGTTATATCTGCCCATGCTGTAGTCTATCGCTAAATCAAACTCTATTTTATCAAAATCCAACAGCGATGCTTCTGCATAAGTCTCTACGATGACATTTGGGTGAGCCTCATTAAAGGTTTTCAGTGCGGGTATAAGCCATTTAAACACGATTGATGGAGTCGATTTGATTTGCACCGGACCATCTATGGCATGTATTTGTAGCCTTTTTATCGTCGTTTGAATTGATTCCAGAGATTGGTTGGTTATTGCCAGTAACTCAACGCCTTCATCTGTTAATGTGATTCCCTTGGGATGTCGCTTAAATAACTTAAATTCTAATCGCTCCTCGAGTTTTCGAATTTGCTGGCTTACAGCGCCTGTTGTAATACTCAGTTCCTGTGCCGCTTTTGAAAAACTAAGAAGGCGGCCGCATGTTTCAAAATAGACCAGTGATGAAAATGTACTCGCTGTCATTATAGGCATAATTATTTCTATTAATTCTGTTTTGAGTTTAGTTTAACTAAACACAAAAGAAGAATCTATCGATTGTATCTCGTTAAATATAAGTACAAAATTCACAGATCAAAATTGATAGCGTTGCATAAGGTGGTTAAATGAGAAAATTAAATATTACTGAGAGCGATCTAAAGGACATTCAACAGTGCAAACCACTGACTTGGTTAAATACTGCTTATCAAAACACGCAAGCAGCGCCTGTAAAGCCTAAGAGTAAAGCACTTTATGAGGCGCAAAATAGACTGCAACGATTTGCGCCTTTACTCGCTGAGCTTTTTCCAGAGTTAGAGCACAGTAAAGGATTGATTGAGTCACCTCTTGTGCGTGCTGATAATCTAAACAGTCAAATTAATTTCATAGGTGGTTCGCTGTTTTTAAAGACAGATAACGATTTACCTGTAGCAGGTTCTATTAAAGCCCGTGGCGGTATCCACGAAGTACTCTGTTTTGCACAAGCGCTTGGTTTAAAACAAGGGTTGATCCACGAAAATGATACTAGTTTTCTAAATTTAGGTTCAGCAGATGCCAAAAAACTCTTTAATAAATACACCATAATTGTAGGTAGCACTGGAAATTTGGGGTTAAGTATTGGTGTTATTGGCTCTGCTTTAGGTTTTAAAACTGTCGTGCATATGTCATCTGATGCAAAACAATGGAAAAAACAACGCCTGAGAAGCAGAGGAGTCACAGTAATAGAGCATCAAGCTGATTACGCTGTAGCAGTAGATGCGGGCCGCAAAGAAGCACAGGCTAGTGCATTCAAATATTTTGTAGATGATGAACGCTCTCCCGAACTATTTATGGGGTATGCAGTGGCGGCACTGCGTTTGAAAGAACAGCTTAGCGCTGCTGCAAGAATAGTTGACGCAAAGCATCCTTTGTTTGTCTATTTACCCGCAGGTGTGGGAGGCGCACCTGGGGGCATTACTTTTGGATTAAAGTTATTATTTGGTGATCATGTTCATTGCTTTTTCGCAGAACCAATACAAGCCCCTTGTATGTTACTGGGTATGGCAGGCGAGCCTAACTCCCCTCCTACCTCTATTTATGAATTAGGGTTAAACATAGATACTGATGCAGATGGCCTAGCCGTTGGCACAGCATCACAATGGGTTTGTGACGCAACCCGGGATTTACTTGCCGGTGTTTTCACAGCAACAGACGAGAAGTTGTATGAGCAACTCTATTTGTTAAACACGCTTGAGAATATTAAAGTTGAGCCTTCTTCAGCTATCGCTTGTTTAGGCATGCATATGCTGAATACAGAAAAAGGAAAAGCTTACTTAACTGCGCATAAACTACATGATTCCATGGAGGATAGTACGCATATTGCTTGGTTAACTGGCGGGTCTTTTGTGCCTAAAGAGGAATATAATAGTTATCTGAATAAAGCGAAATTTATTCATGAACAGTTTCTTACTCAAAGCATGAGTCTATAATTAAAGTTCATCGGCACTAACTGTAACAATCTGCATAAGAGAGCGGAGCTAAACTTCGCTCGTTTAACTTTAAATCAAACAAGGCTCATTCAAATATTCAAGAGGGCAGATAAAACAAGCCGCACATTGATACTTCTTATACACTAAGATGTGACCGCCTAATTCGATTACTAACAATACTCTAAAACACGGCAATCCACTTCCTTCGATATTCAAAGTCTTGTTGCCTTGCTAGATTAAAGCCACTTACAACATTGTGTGGATTCATAATAACCAGACAATAAGCACGATTTTGAACACTACTTGTTACACTCATAGATGATAACACTGTTTGGACGGAGGATAATTTTGCTCAAACCTTAAATGACAAATACCGTTAAAAATCAGCTATCTGCTAGATCAGGTCTGAGCGAATACATTTAATTAAAGGTAATATCAGCTTTCATACTGTATAAAACGAAAAGTACTTCTTCCATTTCGCGTTGGCCGATATCATTCTTCTTTAAAGCTTCTAGAACATCGTCTAATACAGCAACAAACTCACCTTCATCTATGTTCATCCCCCTATGTGTTTCAAGCATATCTTTTCCTTTATAAACGTTAGGTCCTCCTGTACCAGCAATGAAAAAGGTAGCTGCACCATTTTTTAAAGTAGTAATATTACTGTTTGCATATCTTTTTGAAACCCTTGGGTTTAACAAGTGTATATCTACAACATCACTCGCTATATTGGTAATACCTTCTGTGCCACCTAGCCTTTCATATAATGAAATATCCATCTCATTCTCCTTTGATTAGCCACTTAAAATGATTTCATTTATTCTGATGTAGTAGGGTCGATAATAGCTTTTACTTCATTTATTGAATTGATAGGAAATCCGCCCATTTGTGCGTGTTTTCTAATCAGGGATTCATCAGGAGCAATATATACACAGTAAACTTTATTATCTGTCATATAGCTTTCAACCCACTGAATTTTGGTTCCTAATTCATTAAGAACATCACAAGATGTTGTAGCGATTCCTTTAAGTTCATTACTCGATAAGTCCCCAGCGCCGGCTAATTCTCTTTCAATCACATATTTTGGCATTTTTCATCTCCATGCTCTCAATTGAGCTTGCAGCACGATGAGAGCACTCGCGCAACAGATGTATATAGATATGACTCATGGGAGACTTCATTCTGAGCCTTCCCTTGTCATTTGCCAGTAACAGTTAGCACTGATTTTTAGATAAAGTAATTATCTGAAGAATGATGTAAACACGCGCCAAATTAACAATAGATTAACTTATACTTTTTCTGTTTTAAATATGCCTCATATATATCAAAATTAGGTGTTTTTATGGCTTATTCTATTGATCACAGTTACATGCCAATAAGTAATGCAGACAAGTACATGACGTTTAAAACCTACTACTCTTTCCTATTGCTGTCGCAGCGATAACTAAATTGGTTTAACCTGGTGACAAACAATTATCCATGTAAGAAACACAGTGAAGAATGATGCAGAGCTCACAACTGCATAAAAGTAGAAGAACGCACACAGCATTCATCGAGGCTGAACCTGATAAACCAACTATTTTTTTAATCGAGAAGAGGAAACAGTGTATTATTGATAGCTTATATTTTTAAACCATAGCACTGATGTGAACACGGTCGGGTTTTTCATTACTGATTGATTCATAGACACCTATCAGTCCCCTGTTTCGCGAATACCCCATACTTTCTTGGTAAACATCAGCAGGGCTTATCAGTGCTGATGTTGAATGACTCTGGTCATTTTCATTTGAAGATACTGTAATATAGGTATCAATCATGTTTTGCTGGTGCTGATGCCCTTGAACATGGACAGCAGCCTGACGTGCACTGTCTCTCCTACTTTCTATATCAGCGATCAGCGCGTCATAATCTACATTAACTTCTTCGGGCTGTGTGCTTATTTGGGTTACTTGAGTTTTGTGCGCAGGTTCTGCTATTTTTGAGGTAGCGCTCTGTGCGTTTTGAACTCGGTTCACATTACTTTGTTGCGCAAGTTGCGTCCTAGAATTTTGCATGTACTTCGCATAATCTTGCACTTGACCCTGGTTATAGCCGGAAATCATTATCAATACTCCTGTCATGAGATATTATGTCATTCATCTCATTATTTTCTTTACTAAACTCGTCTGTTGAGGCTCTGCTGGATTATTACCAATTATTATCGTCATAAAATTATTGGCTAGGAGCCTGTTGGGCTTGGCCGATGTTGCGAGAGAAAGCAGATTTGAGGCAGATTTCTTGATCTTTTAAGGCAATAGCGTGCTATTTAACCAGAAAGAACATGAAATATGGCCAAATTCTTATTTTTCGCAGTTGATTAGCGCTAAGTCCTACAGGCTACTTGTGTTCATTTAGATATTATAGGCAAAGGCTTAATATACGGATGTGCATAGCCGGTCAATGACCGTGCTTAAGGTGACAACTTGTTAAGAGATAGAACAATATCCGCCATGAATCCGATTCAGTGACTCGATAAATTCAATATAGATGGGATCATTAAATTTTATATCACTCTTTTAAACGCAATCTTAAATGATCAAAAATGCCATTCGGTCTTTGAGAGAAATAGCATTAAGCAGATAAATAGGTGATGCACACAATACCAGCGACGTAGCGCTCTTTTCTATTGGCAGTACAGCGATCGATTGAATTCGTTCACTCTATGAGATTACTGACGGCTTTATCGCGTTTAAAATAGTTCACAGTAAAATGACCGTTTCGTATCAGGTACAGCAATTAGACGAGACTTAACCAAGGATCGACAATCATCGATATCAGCCGATCTCTAAGCAAGCTCTATTCAGTGCCTGCTATTATGCCTTGCGCGACAGCTCTTCCCATCGCTTGAATGGAGCGTTAGCCCCAGCAATCGATAGCTTTTTTACCTGCATTGGTGCACTGGGCATCCCTTCGTGTATAAAATGATACGACCAACGATAGTCAAACCCAGCCATTGCAGCCTCATGACGATCAGATGCTACATAGATGTTGGTAATTCCTGCCCATTTAGCAGCCAAGTAGCATAAAGAACATGGCTCTCCAGAAGCATACAACGTCTTCCCCGCTAGATTGGCATCTCCAGATTTTTCCCCGCTTCCCTAATCGCCATAATTTCAGCGTGGGCACAAGGATCACACAATTCATTGACTTGGTTGACCCCTTCCCCGAGCACATTGCCTTGTTCATCCACAACCAGAGCTGAGAAAGGAATCCCCCCTTTGCTAACTTGATCTAGAGAAAGCTGAACCGTTTTTTTCATTAACGTTATTTCTAAGGCATTTTGCGGCTCTAGTGTTTTCATTGGCTACCCCCTAATTTATCAGCAAATTAACTGATTTAATGATTTTAAAGGTTCAGATGCACTAGCCTTTATGGATTAGTGATTTTCACTGCTTTAAAAAGATCGCTCTACAGCGATCTCCCGCATAAAAATCACGAGAGCTGCTTCACAAGCTCTTCGATAGATAGGTAGGCTTCATTCAGGGATTTGCTATGCCTCTCATCAGCAAACTCTTGATATTCAGACTTGATTTCATAGAAGTCATCTGCCCCTAAGTATTTCCCTAAAACTTCAATGTGCGGCCCTAAGTGGTTCATATGCTCTCTAATACCGCCTATTTCAAAACCAAATTCTCCACTGGATGAAATTAGTACCATTTTTTTCCCCGACATGAGCGGCTCTAAAGGAAAGTCTCCTCTTGCTAAATCAAAAGAAAATGTTTTATGAATGCGTATTACTTGATCGAACCAAGCTTTGAGTACAGCCGGCATACCATAGTTATACATGGGTGAAGAGATCAAGATAATGTCTGCCTGCTCCACCTCATCAATTAAGGTGTCTGACAAAGATAATAGTTGTTTTTGCGCGGCTGTTCTTTTGTCATCCGCAGTAAATACAGCCGCTATCCAGTTTTGACTGACAAATTCAACAGGGTTAAGACCTATATCCCTATAGATAACGTTGTCTTCTTTATTTGCTGTCATCCATTTATCCATAAACGCCGCTGAAAGCATTTTCGATATGGAATTATATGCCGGAACTTCATTATCTTTTCTTCTAGCACTGGTATCTATATGTAGTACTGTTCTCATGTTCAGCTCCTGAGTCGTTCAATGAATTTGATAAATCTATCTTGCTCCGTTTGCATTGCTTCGACAAACGATGAATAGTACTCTATAGATGAAATAAACTTACTCATGGCATTGCTTATGCACTCTCACTTACCTTCTCTTAATAGCATCAAAGTGTTTGATGCAGCAGCAAGATTAAGTAGTTTTAAAAAAGCAGCAGAAGAGCTTCACGTAACACCAACCGCCGTTTCTCATCAAATTAAGTCGCTTGAAGAAGCACTTGGTACCTTACTGTTCGAAAGAAAAACGCGGGCGATTGAACTGACTAAGGATGGCGAACTGCTGGCTAAAACTTCTTATAATGTTCTGCAGCAGCTAACCGATGTGGTCAACGAGATATCGAGCTCCAGACAGTTAATTACCGTCAGCACTACTTCTTCGTTTGCTGCTATGTGGTTAATACCGAACTTGGGAAAATTTAATCGCTTGTACCCAGATATTGAAGTTGCCGTTAAAACTGGAGAACAGGTTGACGATATTGAAAAAGATCGGAGAATTGATCTAATTATCAGATATGGAATAGATAATGATACTCAGCAGAGCTCAACTAAATTAGTGAATGAAAAAATGGGAATGTACGCCACAGAAAGCTACATTAATAGTGTCAGCTCTATAGCTGATGCTTGTCTATTAGAAACTAAGTGGTATAACAAAAAACTACCAGAGATATCGTGGAGACCTTGTGTAACTGATCTTTTGGCAATAAATAAGACATTAGATATAAGACAGTATGACCAAGAGCATCATGTAATACAGGCTGCACTCGCTGGGCAGGGAATTGCATTAGTTAGCTCCCTTCTGGTTGAGAACGCCATCAATCAGGGCTGGCTAGTAGACTGCAAGACGCCCGAGATTAGTCATGAAATCAAAGGTCTTAGCTATTATTTGTTAGTCCCCGAGCGCAATGTTAGAAACAGCAGCATTTTAGCATTTAGAAAGTGGATTAAAAAAGCATTAGAATAATGTTTTAATAGCAATTCAAGTCCTTTACGAGAGCTTGTAAATAACCTTGCGTAATTACTTATCAGCGATGCCTGCGCAAAGTGATTATCCGAGGAGAACCTGATTTTACTATTGGAGTCTTTTAAAATTTACCTGCAAGGTTTTATCAAAGAGTACTGTATGATGAAAATTGTGTTTGTCTAATACGCGACAATCACCCAGAAGTTTACGATAAGCTTACACTTAAAAACTGTGTCCCATTATCACAGGTGGTCTTTAATAATATAAATGAAAGATATTCAATCTTTAGAAATGATTGAATGGGTGATTCAAAGATTCTGATAATACCTGTTTTATCTGTCCATACAACACATCCACTTGAAACGGATTATTCAGGCCAGTCAGGGGCATATACAATCATCAATTAACTTAACGATGGTCGACAAAGAGGCTACATTCATTCATAATCTCGACTATCTAGAAATGAAAGGGTGCTAGGCGTCAAAGGGTACTCAAATCAATCCAGAGCATCTCAATTCTCTGTCTCGATTGAAACCCAATCCTGCGGAATTAACGACCAGATACCGAATCTTTTATAAATAAACCCGTATCCTCCCACAGTTTTACTCATGGTTTTGGGTAATATTCCTAAAGCCATATTAATACTGTTCGCCGAACCATAAATACTCAATGAAAATTGTGGAGATAATTTTGGACTATTTTGAAGTGTTGGGGGTTGAAAAATCAGCCTCGCAAGATGATATTAAAAAGGCCTATAAACGTTTGGCCTCAAAATTTCATCCAGATAGAAATAAATCGGACGATGCCGTTGAGCGCTTCCAGGCAATCCAAGAGTCATACGACGTAATATCTGACCCACAAAAACGTAAGACATACATTGAGCAGGAATACACTGAGGTCATTAACCCGAGATCTTTCACTGAATCCTACTGGAACAGAGTTTTAAATACTTAAGAGAAATCATGTCTAAAAACATTTTTATACCCGGCTATTTGGCAGATGACTATCATCTGTTAACTGAAAACATTGAATCTTATAAAGATCCTGAAGAACCCGATTTATTAAACAATTATGTTGATAGTTTATTAGCTCAGTTAAACAGGACTCCTGAATTTTTAGCAGGTATGCCCGACCAACTTGCCATATGCTTATTGCTCGTCGTCAAGTTGGATAGCGCCAAGTTGTCACTCTTAAGTTCACAGTCAGAGCCTACATGGGATGAAGTTAAAACCTGCGTCAGCATTCATAAGCGTTATCGACCGTTGCTGTCGACGTTAGTCGATAAATTTCAACACCCCTTAAAAATAGCTTTATTGCTGCTGTGCTTTTATGAATTAGATGCAACAACGCAAGAGTTCAATGCGCAAGAAGATGAAAGCGAAGAGCTAGAAGAACACGATGACTACGAAGAATACCACGGTCAAGATCAAGATTTTCTTGACCAATTTTAACACGACACTGAAGTTAACAGGATTATATTTTGAGCCAACAAATAGCCGTATTAGCTGAGAAGGTCATTGCTATCACCCATGAGAGTGGTCGCAATGGTGGTGATATTTTAGAGGACATAGCCTCTACTGAGGGCGATCAAACCATGATCGCTGTTATTTCTGAGTTAGACATCATGAGTGTCGCAAAAATATTGCGCGAATTTGACGCCACCATACCTTCGATCGCTGCATGGTTGATGGACCCAGAAACAATAGGAAACATGTTGGACGTAGAACCTTCCTATTGGGAGCAAGAGCTGCAAAAAGGGGCTTTTAACGCGCAAGATTCAGTAAAATCTATGCTGTCCCAAATATTTCTTACGCAAACTGATGACGAAGAAAGAGAGTTGGCAATACTGTCAGCCATCGTAGAATCAGAAACTGGCATTTTGTACTTATCACTCCCTTTTATTGGGCTAGATTTTGCAGCGATCGACCATGATGAAGAAGCGACTTCTGGCAGTGATGAAGAATTACTCCTTAAGATAAAATCACTTGATGTGTCAGTGTATAAGGCGATTCTTAGCACTTGTGAGCGCGGTGACTATGAAAAGATTGAAGCCATTCTAAAGTCTCAGGCTAATAATCTCAGAGTGGGCGATATCAGTGACGATACTGACGATATGTTTGAGCCATTATAAAAAGGGAATAGCAGATGAAGCTTGATAAAGTAAGGTCCAGACCCTTCTTATTGCTGACAATCAGTGATGCAGTTGAAAACGGATCACTGACGCCAAAAAAACTCGGGCAAATAGAAAGCCAGCTAGTTGACATGTCGTTGAAAATAGCCAAAAACTTCTTCTCCCCTGTGATAAGTCATGACTTAAATAAGTCTTGCGCTATTGTGATGGGTGTATCGACACTAGGACTATTAAAACTCTGTGAAGGCGATAGCCACAGCGCCAGAAAAATCCTAGTAGAAGATTCAGTGATCACTTGTTTTCGCAAGGGATGGGAGCAGGTAAACCGTTTATTCAAAGCGCATGGTAGCAAAGCTAATCGCGCCACATTATTAGCTAACTACCAATATAAAAACAGCGAATACAAAGATATCGCATCTATTCATGAGTCACTATTACGTGAGCAATTAGATGCTAACCTGCTCATAGAAATTGCAGCGAAGTTTGAAAACTCGTTTTCAAATATGGATATGGACCCTGATTATACTGATGAAATATCCATAAAAGCGGATGTCCAGCTAGCCATATTTGAAGCTCTCATGAAACGTCATGCTATTGCTCATAAAGATTATGATGACTTCAAAACCTTTCTGCTTTTCTACTGTGATAATCCCGATGTTTTTTCGCAAGAATTCAGTAAGGCAGCACAAGTTATCTTGAAAAATCTTGGCCCAGATATGAGTCTTCGAATAAAAGACTGGTTTACGAGTATTGAAGATGACTTTCACACTATTCTGTTGCTACTTGATGTTGAAAATAGCGGGCCCGAGATTTACATCAGTACTTTTAGCGAAATTCTGCGCGGCAATATAAACGCCAAGAAATTCATGCATGCTTATGAAAGCCTCTTAGCGGCTGAGAAGCAACTGCATCCAAATCTAAAAGAGCAGATAGAGGTCGAACGTACTTTTGAAGACTTACAAGAAGCGCAAGACAATGATTTGTCAGACGACGATATTATCAGTGAATTGGCTCACAACATCACTGACGATAATTACTAGGCGAAAATTTCTTAGATAACGCTCTGTTATCATGGAATCAGCCTCCAATATTCATTAATAAAAAGCCCTAAGTGACTTATATTTAATGCATTATTGGAGGCGTCTATTCTATACAACAATCAGATAGCTTTTTACTTAAGGGCAAAACGCAACACCATAGCTCCACTTCCTGTGACTCTCTTTCCCAGTCAAAATTGATGCCTGTCCCGCAATGTTACTAAATCTATAAAATCACTGAATTTATTAGAACTAGTCGACTCTTCGATCATTTATTACCGAGTAGTTTTATACCTGTTCTTTACAGGTTCTTAAATGTCATTTAAAACAAATGCTCCCCCTACTTTCTGGCTTTTAGGTTCTCTGGTAAAGAATTGTGAGTGTCATTTTAATATATATTGTCGACAATATTGGCATGAAATGCTTGATAACAGACTTTATTTGGCTATTATTGTCGACAACTCTAGGTAAGTCTAAGATTTTTTACTGTACTAAATAGCGGAATGCACAGCCAATAAAACCTATTAAGCACTCTTCACTCACCTCGTTGAGGGGAAATTATAGGAAGGGATGACCGTTCATATGACAACTAAAATTTGAATGACAAGGAAACCGAGCAGCATCAACAATTATTGAATACTCGTGCAACAGTGGTTGTCAGTTTTGAAACGTATTCTCTGCGTAAGGTATAATATATGACTAGCACTATCGATTTCGACCCTTCCAGCTCTGTAAGAACAATCCCCACAACGCAGCACCGTTACCATAGCCTCCCACATACCGCTGAAATATTTGCTATAAAGCTTGATGAATTACCTTTTTCTTTGCGTCCTATCTTAGAGGGCATAGCCCGAAACATTGGCCAGAACGGCGTAACAGCTGAGCAAGTTCAAGCGCTTGGAAATTGGCCAGAACATCAGGGCACTAAACCGATAGAAATTCCTTTCACAGCAGGTCGCGTCATTATGCAAGACCTTAGTGGCACACCCGCCATTGTTGATTTTGCTGCTATGCGCTCTGCTGTTCAGCGAATGGGATTAGACCCTGCCATTATTGAGCCTTTGGTGCGCGCAGATCTTGTTATCGATCACAGTGTCAACATGGATAGCACAGGTAGCCCCGCTTCGCTTAAGATTAATAGCGAGTTGGAGGCTGCAAGAAATAAAGAGCGCTATTCTTTTTTGAAATGGGGCGCACAGGCCTTTAAAACCATTAAGATCATTCCTCCGCAAACGGGCATTGTTCACCAGGTCAACTTAGAATACTTGGCAGAAGGCTATCTCAACGTTGATGGACTGATAGTGCCTGACACTCTCATTGGTATGGATAGCCACACACCCATGGCCAATGCCTTAGGCATTGTAGGCTGGGGCGTTGGCGGCATTGAGGCCGGTGCCACTATGCTTGGCCAGCCCATGCAAATGCTTGCACCAGAAGTTGTCGGTGTTGAGCTCACTGGAGCGTTAAAAGAAGGCGTCACCGCTACGGATCTGGTATTGACGATTACAGAGAAGTTGAGAAATTATCCAGGGGGTGTCGTTGGTAAATTTGTTGAGTTCATCGGCGAGGGAAGCACTAACCTTTCCTTGCCTGACCGAGCGACGGTGGCTAATATGGCACCTGAATATGGCGCAACGATGGGGTTTTTCCCGTTTGATGAAATAGCTGCAGAGTATCTAAGGTCAACCGGTAGAGATGGAGACCTGCCTCTCGCATTTTATCAAGCGCAAAATATGACTTGGAAACCAGACCAGCCGCTACCGCGATATACTGATCTGCTTGCGCTTGATTTATCGACCGTTGAGCCTTCAATAGCTGGCCCCAAAAAGCCTCAAGATAGGTTACCCCTTGGACAGCTTGGCGACGTTTTTCAAAAGACAGCAGCTGCAGGACACCGCAGACCCGACATTGTTAAAGTGACGCCCATGGAAGCAGATAAAGCCGGGATTCTCTCACCATCACCAGAAAGAGAGTTACAAGATGGCGACATAGTGATTGCCGCAATCACTTCCTGCACTAATACATCTAACCCAAGCTTACTGATTGCTGCTGGCTTAGTGGCCAAAAAAGCCAATGAACTTGGGATGAAAATCCCTCATGGCATCAAAACATCTTTAGCGCCTGGGTCACCCGTTGCAACTGATTATTTGACTCAGACTGGCCTTCAACAACATTTAGATACCTTAGGTTTTAATACTGCAGGATATGGCTGTACGACATGCATGGGTAATTCTGGACCTTTGGCACCGAGTATCGAAGAGGCTCTGCAAAAGCATGACATCATTGCAGCGTCTGTTTTATCGGGTAACAGGAATTTCGAAGGACGTGTGCATCCAGATGTTGATGCCAACTTCCTTATGTCTCCCCCTTTAGTTATTGCTCTAGCGCTTGCGGGTAACGTGAACATAGATCTGACCACCTCTGCAATTGGGCAAGCAGCTAACGGTAACGATGTTTTCCTTAAAGATATTTGGCCTACCGATGCAGAAATTAGGCAAACTATGCATGCTTGTATGGATCCAGAAGCCTTCAGAGAAACTTATGAAAACGCCCTTTACGGCCCAGATACCTGGAGAGACTTAGAGTCACCAACTGGCCCCGTTTATGACTGGGACCCTAAGTCGACCTACATCCAAGAAATATCATTCTTTGAGGGCTTCTCATTAGATATTCCGGATGATGCATTAAACAATATTTCAGGCGCGCGTATGCTGGTTATGTGTGATGACAACACTACCACAGATCATATTTCACCGGTCAGCCGTATCCGCCCAGATTCTCCGCCAGGCGAATACCTGATCTCACAAGGTGTTGCAGCAGCTGATCTGACAGCTCTTGGGGCACGCAGAGGTAATCATCACGTGATGCTGCGCAGTATTTTTGGCAATGTTAAAGCCAGAAATCTGATGTTACCTGGCACCACAGGAGCAGTAACGCATTATTACCCGAGCCAAGGTCAAGGCGAACCTATGCAAATGCCTATCTACGATGCCTCTGCGCGCTATCGGGAAGAAGGCACGCCGACCGTCATTTTTGGTGGCAAACTTTACGGCACAGGATCGTCACGTGACTGGGCAGCAAAAGGGCCCGCTTTGTTGGGTGTTAGAGCAATTGTGGCTGAGAGTTTTGAGCGTATTCACAAATCCAACCTAGTCGGTATGGGGGTGTTACCTCTTCAATTTCCAACAGGGATCACGCGCGCCTCCCTCAACCTAAATGGCTCAGAAACGTTTGACTTAAGTGGCATAGATCAGCTTGAGGTCAGAGGTTATGTGCAACTAACCATTTACACAGCGGATGGCTCATCACAGTCGATAGAGCTGCTTTCGCGTATCGATACCTCATCAGAGCTTGATCAAATTCGCCACAAGGGGATTTTACCGATGGTTCTAAGAGATATTATTGCCAATAATACATAATAAATAGTGCAGACTCAGTGTTTACTGAGTCTCGTATATCAAGGACAGGCAAGTGAAATAATCGCAATTTATTTAGCTTGCCTTGCCCTGTCCCACGCCTCACCATCGAAATCTTATATAATTAGGATTGGCGTTCGTAAACATAATATGGAAGGCTCTTTTTGTCTGTTGCGAGAGGACAGAACTCATATGATCGCCGACTCAGGAGTGCTCTCTGAATCTCTTCAATGACTGAATTCGCTAAAAACAGATCTCCTGTTAAAAGAGGCTAAAGTGCATCTAAGACAAGATGCCAGCGAGCAACTAAGGTGTTTTCCATGATATATCAATTATGATTTTTAAAATCTTAAATAGATAAAACAACATACGCTATTTTCAGTGGGTGTTCTGACAGGCACTAGCTAGCCTTTGTTTATTCTTTCAGTTTAGCGACCATCTCAGCTATAATTTTGTAACGTATTTCGCGTAGCATTCGTAGCTCCGCTGCTTTATAAGGAATATCGTTAATTTCTTCTACAATGAGGATTAAATTATCAGCTTCCTTGTCAATATTCTTAAGTAAAGCATCTAAAGTTCGTTGTGCAATTTTTATATTCAAGCCAAATTCATGCGCGAATACGAATATATCTTCTCGGGTTAATGCGGCTAGAGTAGTTGCATTGCCGATGGGCTGTGATAATTCTGCGCTTAAGTGTAGCCCCTCTTTTTCGTAGATTGCAGTACTTAACAAATCATACATCGGTGAGAGCACCATGCCGTTTGCATCGAATAAGCACGTTAAATTTTTAAGATGGGCGTCGGTATTGCCGATTAGTGCATTAAAAATTACCCAGCGAAAAATGGTGATTTTTGCCTGCCCTTTTGCCCTTATTTTTTCAGAGAAAGCTCTAAGCTGTGCTACGGTGCTTTGGCTATACTTTGCTGATTTGCTTAAGCCTAGCAATTGACAACCATCTAGGGCATGCAGTCTAGATTGCTCTGGATAGCGCCCTTTCCTATCAAAACGTTCGATAATATAAGCAGCTTTGGGGAAGTAGCAAACCTGTACATCTGGTGTGTTTAACTCTAGCTTGTTGGCAAGGCTCATTACAAACCATTCATTTCTTACGCTCTGCCAATACACATCAGGCATTGTATGCAGTGGTTTTAAAATGTGAGTGGAGGGCATCGCACCATTAGGTTCGTATATAGCATCATTGTCCATTACGACAAGCATCTTGTGCTGAGCCCCGGCAATTGACATCCGCTTACTTTCTTTATTGTTCAGTGGCAGGTTAGGTAGGTTATTAATACGCGTATTTAGCTCCTCAGCGGTTAATTCATCAACGGAACCATCATTTATTGCTTGAATCCAACTCAGATCGTCTGCCACTAAGGTAATAGCACCTGCAGATTCTGCACCTGTTATGCTCAAAATGCCAAATGAGTCGGCTGAGTTAATATTAATATCTTTTGCTAAAAGCGCTCTAGCACCTTCCTCTGGCAATAGATTATCAAAAAACCATTGTATATACCGATGGGTAGAACCATCCATTTGCGCCCCCCCCTGTAAAGGGATGTGAGGGGATAAAGGGTAGCTTTGTTTGTGAGCAAGCCAATTCAGTGTATATTCAAAAGACCAAATGTCATTTTCCTCTTTCAAGCTGCCGATCTTATCTTGATTGATGTAAACGTAGAGCTGGCGCATTATGCTCACCCTAAATGACATATGTTTTTAATTTTTCCAACCGCCTTATCAGAAATATCCTGAGGCAAACTGACTTCGAGCTCGATACCTAGCTGTGTTAATAAGTTAAACACTCTTGCTATTTCGGCGGTCTCTTTACCGTTTTCAAATTGACTAATAAATGTTAAACCATTCCCAGAAAGAAGACCTGCTGTTTCTTGATCTAAAGATTGACTTTGCCTAACGCACTTAACAATAGCGCCTAATTGCTTAGTGTCTTCTATTTTTATTCTCATACCATATCCTTTTATGCGTATGCATAAATTGTAGCACAGTTATTAAGAAGATCTGAAAACTTATGCGAACGAATAAATAAAGATGCAATAGCTGTATATCTGATTATATTTATGCGTACGCGAAAAATCAAAAAACAATCTATAGGATCGATACTTTGAATATTTACTGTTAATTACAATTTCTTCTGTTTTCAGGTCCACAAAGGGGACTAAAATTACTCAAGCAGCTATCAGGTGCTAGATTGTAGCCCGTAAATCTCGGTGCTACGATCCAACTCATAGTTTTCAAAATATAATTCAATATTTATATATTAGATGCTCAACTAGATCATAAAATATGCGTATATTTTTTGATTCTTTAAGAATACTATCTCGAACAAAGTTGTTTGTAGCTATTTCGGTAGTATTGCTTAGCACAACCGTAATGTTGCTTGTAGCCAATGAGGGGTCTCGCTCTCTTGTATTTATCTGCTCTTTAAAAGAAGAAATCGTAGCAGCCCTCTACAAGAAACATGATGTAGGTGATGATAGAGATATTCAATAGCTGTGATATAAACCCAAGTGTAGTGTTATTTAACGACCATGAAAAAGCACAAGTTAGAAAGTACACTCTCATTAATACACCCCTAGTGTCTCCCCGGGTTTTAAATATAAAGAGTTTTCTTAAACGCTACCTTTTACACCGCCCTTTCCACTAATTTTAATGGCTAAAACTGAACAGCTTTAGCTGGCACGAAGAGTGAGCGCCATCTATAGCAGAAAATATATATACACCTATGATAAAGCTCTGAGTATCAGACAACCATCACGCTTACGATTTATGTAATCTTAGATAGGTGAATTAAGTTTCAGGCATTGCGTTATTCGATAATGGCGATCACTACATCCATCACATTGGTGTTAGTCGGGCCGGTGATAAAAATATCGTTAGTCTGTCGTAAATAACTACCGGCGTCAGCACGCGCCAATGCATCTTTTACCCCAACGGTGTCACTCGCAGTGTCACCATCGACAATCCCACCCGCAGCATTTGTTGGGCCATCACTACCATCGGTACCGGCAACTAAAATATGGATATTGCTGCGCCCGGCAATTTTTTCACTAAGGCTCAATGCCAGAGCTTGGTTACGCCCACCACTGCCAGGGTTTTCAGGTAACTCGACGGTGGGCTCTCCACCAAAGATATAAACCCCTGCACTGCCTTGCAGTAAAGTTGTCCCTATATCGACGGCCACTTCATTGACATCGCGATACATATTTTCAATATTACACTGCACAGGGTAGCCCGCCCTCTCTGCGCTTTCTTGCGCAGCCAAACGGGCAACGCGGTTAGTGCCGATCAATTCAATGCGCGACTGGGCACGACAGTGTTTAGTATCCCCTGTACCAGAGCCTATGACGCTGATCCCATCGCCTTCGACATCGGAGATCGCCAATACCTGAACTTCACTACCGTCAAACGCTTGCAGTAACTTGCCATCTTTGAGCAAAGAGGTTTCTTTGCGTCTGGCATTGATCTGACCAATATTAAAACCTGCGCTGAGCATTTGATCGGTCAATGCTTGCCAATCACTCAAACTGACATCTTGCGGTAGATGCTCAGCCAAAGATGAAGTACCACCGGAGACCAGCAACAATAATTTGCTGCCTTGCGCCATCGCATTCACAGCACTGCGCATTTGAGCTCCCGCCACGAGTGACTGCGCATCCGGCACCGGATGGGCCGCTTCAATAACGGTGACATTCGGGTGATCTAGCATGGTCTGATCAGTATGTTGATACTTAGTCACTAGCAGTGCTTGCGGGTGACATTTTTGATCTGCTAAAGCGCTCAGAGCACCGGCACACATGCCGCTAGCTGCTTTGCCAACAGCAATAATAAGATCGGGTCGAAAACATTGTTTTCCAACAACACGTTTAGTCGCATTGTAACCGGCCACCGCATCCACTGCGCACTCAAACATTTCAACCAATTGTTGACGTACTTTACTGCGCACTACCAATTCCACACTCACCTTCCATTTTACAAAGCCTCTGTCGCTAAGTGCTATCAGAGAGCGTTACCCTAAATTCGACCGTTAAAACATACGGCAAAAAGCAAAATGAGAACCACTAGGGCTCTCATTTATGCTGCAAAGATTTCAAAGAGCATTATAGTATTAATAACTCACGTAATGGCGCTTTTCCATGTTTGCGGTTTGCGCCAAAGCGCTGCCATCATACATCGCAAGCACTATGCCAATAGTACTGGCATAGAGCCTACCATTTACTTGGCATTGTTTAGCTATCAAAAGGTCCCTGTAAACCATTTTGTTGCATCAATGTCGCATAAGTATTGGATTGCAACACGAGCTGCTCACTATACTGCGCTAGAAGCGCAGCGCGGCGAACCGGATCATGCGTCGCGTTAACCGCCCCCCAGAAAGCCGCCATTTGATGCGCGCTGTCACTAAGTTGTTGCAGCTGCGTAGCATCAACGGTTGCTAAGCTGCTACCCGTCACTTTGCCCACACCATTAACCGTCTTCGCGCCACTGTTGCTGTAACTAGCAGGTAGATCACCTTTAAGGTTGGTCACTTTACGATACTGAATGACATCAAAGAGTTGATCAACCGCTTGCTTAGCACCTTCAACACGTGACATGTGTTCAGTATCCGCTGCTGCGTGCGGCAATAATTCCATCTTGCCAATGTGCTTGTGATGGATATCACGGTAGGGAACCATAGGGCCGGATAGGTCACCGCTCGCAGGATCTTTAAACAAGTCGGCATCAATGGCTGCGTAACGAATTTGTCCGCTGCTCAGTGCTGCATCTAGCGCTTGAATATCAACCACTTCACCACGATCGTAGTTGACCAATACAGAGCCTGGTTTCATGGCAGCAAAAACCTCGCTGTTAATGATACCTGCGTTGCTGAATTTACCCGTGCTAGCATCGAGAGCACCAAGACCGGTATGCGGGCTAAGTACATCGGCATCACGCGCGGCTTCAACAATAGAGGAAGCGTAAGTAAAACCTTCAGACTCGATCCACTGACGATGAGCGGCCCGCGCGTAGATAGACACTTGCATGCCAAAAGCAGCGCCTAGTTTCGCCACTTCACGGCCGATATTACCGTAACCTACCACTGCCAAACGCTTACCTTCAAGTTTAGTGGTTGGGTATTTTGCGAGATCTTTACCGGTATCAAATTCACCGGCGACCACCAATTCGTGCATTTTTTCAACTTGCAGATCAGGCAGTACTTTAAGCAGCGCTTTGATCGCTGTTTGTGCTGTAGCGCGTGAATTAAAGCTTGGAGTGTTCATCAAAGGTGCCACACCACCGTCGCCATTACCCCCGCCCCAGCTTGCAGAACCCATGTTGCCAGTTCCAGCGCCAATACGCACACCGCCGAGCTCAAACTTGGAAGCAGCTGGGAAGAAAGTCGCGGCAGCGATAACAGCATCGTACTGCCCTGCTGTAGTCTGCGCTAACAGCTCATCTTCACGGCTCAATTCAGGCTGGTAGAAGAAGTGAATCACACCTTTACTCAATACGCTTTCATCGATGATAGCGCTAATATGGAACTCTCCGCCCTTACTGGCAACATAAGCGGCAACTTCGCTGTAATCTGCATTACCTTGTGCATCAAACTGCATGCCCACAAGATCAGCAATTAATACTTTATAAGCGCGTTTGTTATCATCGACACGTACATCAGCGCCTTCAACGCTAACCACTGCTGGTAAGTAGCTTTCATTTGCAGCATCAAGCAATTCTTCAATCACCGCTATTTTAGCGCGCAAGTAACAAAATTTAATATTTTCCAGCAGTGCCGTGATATCGGCCTGTGGGCGGATACCGCCGATCCAAGCGCGATAGTCTCCTGGAGAGCCAGGGAAAGCGTTAACATAACGCGCAACGTCTAATCCTTTCTCATGGCTGCCATCACTGTGAGTGATACCTTCATAGCCAAGTAACTGCTTAGATTTCGCCACGATACGCTGATGCACATCACCGTCTGTAATTTCACTATCACAGACTTTAAGCAAGGTAACGGCAGCGCCACGTGCTGCTTCGTTGGCCACACCCAATTCAAAAAGAGAATTAGCCGCAACCCAGCTGTTGACGATTTCGCGGTTTTTCTTAGCGCGCTGGTTCAGTGCATCGACACTGCCGATGTTCTTTTCATTGCGCAAGATACCAAAAGTGGTCTCGGCAAATGCCAAGGTACTATAAGTATTGATGATACCGCCAAGCATGGTCTCTGTTTGCGGGTCATAAATAGGGCCTAATGCCGTGGTTTTTTCACTGCTCAATGGCAGCGCGCCATTTTTTGATACCGCTATTTTTAGCTGACGGGGAATAGCCCATGAAGGATCTTTTTGGTTTTTATCAATCAAGCCAAGAGCGGCGGGTGTTAATGTTACGACGTAGTAACCTGAAATGCCGCCGATCGCTTTTTGAAAAGGCATAAACATGTTGCACTTAGCCAGCATCTGCGACACTAAGTCATCTTCCCATGGCATCGCGCCCAAGAGTGATGTCGCATCGATAACAGCATGGTGCTCTGCAGGATTAAGGTCAATCCAGGCCAGTAAGTTGGTGACTTCTGTTTGGGTGTAAGTGGTCGCGCCAGTTGTTTCATGACCAACACCAAAAAATAGCTTAACGCCTTTTTCTTGTAGGTAAGCGGCACTAGGAATGCTGCCCTCGCCCTCGGCGAACACCAGACGATTTTCATCACCATTAGTGGCGTAGCGCTGCAGTTCAGTTAACTGAGTGCCCCAAGATTGACGGAAAAACCCGCCCGCTTTAGCCGCTTCAGATTCAGGCTTAGGAGTATCGACAAAAACGATTTGGGATGGATCATTTGCAGTCATCATGTGCAGCGCCGCTGCGGTGAAACCGCTGTGACCGCCACCCAGGCCTACAGCCATTTTGTTGGTTTTTGGAAAGGCAAAATAACGGTGCATTTCACGCATCATGTCATTGAGAACTTTATCCGCTGGGTAGCCGCGATGCATGCCACGACCAATCTCAGCAGTGGTAAAAGTGCCTATCTTATTGCCCTTGTCATCTAGCTTAGGGTAGTTAGCTTCGATCCACGCATCAAACTCAAAACGTAATAATCTGGCATCTACTTCGTTTTGTGTCATGTCAGTGATAGGACCTACACCGAAGAACTGGTTACTAGTTGCACTAGGTGCACCTTGCTCGGTTAATACAATCGCCTGATCGCGAGCATTCTTGAGTTGTTGTACTGAAGCCATCTTTATCTACCTAATAAGCTTAATGTGACACGTAAAGCAGTCCACTGACTATCAATTACGCACTCTTTATATGATGATTTTTTATATGTGGCTATCTTTATAGCAAAAATGTTTCCTTATGTGAAACTTTGTTTCCTATAATAAACAAAATCAACCTAGCATTTAGTCTTGCTATACCGCAGATTCTTCTGTCAAATCCATCATAAAAATGATTTTCCTCTAATCTTCATGGCATTGTATTAAAAATTAGCGACCCTGCATTACACTAATGTCGATGATTAGGTGCCTAAGTACGACATTTATTAAAACTAATCATTAATATTAGAGCTTTAATCCTTCAGGTGCACCCGCGACCAACAAACGAACGCGATTTATGCCACTAGGCGATACTCGTCAGCAAAGCTTGCTCATCGAATAACGCTTGGCTATTTAAACGGCCCTGCCACTCATCTTACTGGACAACATTAAGCTGCTTTAGCGGGCCCCAAAAGTGAGCGCCATTGATGGCGGTGAACATAAGTGAGCTGCGTAATATACTTAAAAGGCTTATTGAATTTTAATCCGACAATTGCTAAATATACTGATCTTTATCAAAAACAAGTCGGCTCAGGAATTTATGTTTAGCACCCATGGCGAATACAAACTAGAGCAAAAGGGAAATATTATAATTATCAATTCAAAGGGCCCTTTTAATAGCATTTTAGTAGACCAATACAGCCGTGAAATTAACACTATTATTCGAAATCTGCCTGCAACTTGGGGCCAAGTTGTATTTTTGCACGAAGAAGGTATGCTCCCCCCGGATGCAGAACAATCTTTGCAAGAGGCTTGTTTACAGCGAAAAAATAAAGGACTGACAGCTTCAGCTATTATATTTGTAGCCTCTGCTTCAACATTTGCGATACGTGAGCTGATCAGTCGTGTGTATGAATACGCAGGCATCGAGTATCAATTTTTCGATACATATGACGCAGCTGAAGCTTGGGTCTTTAAAGAACTCAAAATCAGATAGCACAGCTGTAATAAAATCAGTCATACATTTCTTGATAGCATTCAACCCAGAAGCATTATTATATAATTTTTAGTTTAATTCAGAGACAGTATTACTGAGTTTGAGGGTATATAGCGCGTACCTGTGATCAGAAATGTTACCTTAAAATACGCGAGACAATTACTGTATCTGTTGAGTTGCAGGGAGTTAATTGCCTGAGGCGCGTAGTGCTTTCACAATAGACAGGCCATCCATACCAGGTAACATGCGATCGGTAATAGATAAATGCAGCTGTTATGTAGGCAATAGGTGAGTGCCTCGCGTTCATCATTGACCCAATGACAACATAGCCTTTCTTAACGAGCCGGTTACGAATGGACTTCGCACTAACAGGATCATCTTCTGCTAAAAGTAGCTTTATTTAATGGCCACTTAAACTTTATGCATCTTTATTTTCTGCTTTCTTCACGCGTATTTTATTTCCCCCAACCATTTTATAGTTTAAATTTTTGATGGCCGCTTTTGCCTCTCCAATTTTAGGCATTTCGACGAAGCCAAAACCTTTAGAAGTATTTGTTCTTTGATCTACAACTAAGCTGCAAGATTGAACGGTACCAAATGCTAGAAACAAGTCTTTTAGCTCATCTTCAGTGGTTATTCGATCTAAGTTACGTATTAATAATTTCATAGGTTTCCAGTTAAGCGTTTTGCTAAGGATTATGCCGCTTGCTAGATTATCCCAATTTTTTGGAAATAAATACAAGCGCTAGTCAGGCATGAGAAAGGTCAGAATTATGCCATATTTTTATCCTCAGCAGCATTAATATACAACTTATGCGATTGATTTATTTTGCAAGTGTTTAATCCGTGGAGCAGCCACCTAAATAGCTAGCGACCAATAACAATCGTTAACTAAGTCGAATGCTTTTGTCGACTCATACTCATGTAACTTTCATTAAGGGAGCTCATTGCCAAGATTTAAGTTTTTCGCTCTAGGTGCGATAAAACTTGATAACTGACGTGTTATTGCTACCCATGTGCCGATGTATTGAAAAATTCAGAGGCAGTATTCCTGAACTAGGGGTAAGCAGCCATGCCAAACAGCTTAGCAATGTTATACGCCCTTCATTAACTGACGCTTGTCGTGTTGCTTTTTCAAAAGCCTGTAATTTAGGATCGAATGTGTTTACCAAAAAACCTAGTATGATTTGTTTTGTTGACATAGATTAATGACAAAATGAAGCAACACTTATAGCATGAATTTTCATCAATTATCATGTAAAGGAACGACAATGAAGAAAATCATATCTGTTTGTTTTATGCTGATGTTTGTGACGAGTACTGCATTTGCTCATTCAGGCGGTACAGATTCTGCAGGTTGCCATGCAGGGAAGAAGCCTTATCACTGCCATGGAAAGAAATAACCAATAAAAACAAAGTCTTATTTAGAGGCTTTGTTGTACAGCATATTAAGTTAACTAATACTTTGGGACATCAGGCACCTTTAAAAACAACATAACACTACGTTAGCAGTTTCTATCTCTAATAAATTCACTTTCATAGTGAAAGAGCAAAATATCACAACATTCTATCTACGGAGCCCCTCCTCTTCTATTGCCGCCGGAGCAATTAACTTAATTGGCGAAGCCTTAAGGAAAGAAAATCGGTATAAGTAATAAAGAATCTCCTCTCTATTATTTGAACACTCCATCGCAAAGCTAATCTAGTGCTCACCTTTGGTTGCATCGCTGTAATCCAGCTACCTCTGTCAATACTTATAGAATCAAGATCTAAGGTAATTCTTGCCACGTTTGTCTAATCAAATGATCCTGCCACTACATTCTGCTACACTTGCTTAGCTAACCTTTA
>Ga0209395_1001900_pt1 | contig 28414 bp, 20 predicted proteins | sample GOMGulsemesocosm_3_FD_184635 | JGI IMG/M metagenome (GOLD analysis project Ga0209395, IMG submission 184635) | Methane-oxidizing microbial communities from mesocosms in the Gulf of Mexico - GOM9D Gulf of Mexico (SPAdes) (version 2) | ecosystem: Environmental > Aquatic > Marine > Cold seeps... | reverse complement strand
CTTTAGCGCAACTCAATTCGGGTAAATACGCCGACACAACTCATTTAACATTAAGTGAAAATTTAACAGTATTTCCCCAAGAGATATTATCGTTAGCTAACACACTCGAAGTTTTAGATTTATCGAATAATCAATTATCTGGTTTACCAGCAGAGTTCGCGGTGTTAAAGAAGCTGAAAAGGCTCTTTTTGACCAATAATGAATTTGAAACAGTACCAACAATATTAGCCAGCTGCCCAAAACTGGAAATGATCAGTTTCAAGTCAAATAAATTGCATACTCTTGATGAGAATGTACTACCTATCCAAACACGTTGGTTAATACTTACTGACAATAAAATATCCAGTTTGCCTGACTCTATGGGTGAGTTGCACCGTTTACAAAAATTTGCTTTTGCCGGAAATCAGTTAAAAAAACTCCCTAAGACAATGGAGAACTGTAAAAACCTAGAGCTAATACGTCTTTCAGCCAACCAACTAACTTCACTACCTGATTGGTTATTTCAATTACCCAAACTGGCTTGGTTGGCTTTTTCGGGTAATAAGCTAGCAAGCAAAGCTCTACAAGAGCCTAACAATATGCTTCAGGTTTCTTTGACTAACTTTCAGTTAAAACAAAAATTAGGTGAAGGCGCATCAGGTGTTATTCACCAAGCGACATGGTTAACCAAACCAGAAGAAATTAACTCGACTCATGACATAGCTGTGAAGTTATTTAAAGGCGAAGTAACCAGTGACGGTTACCCGATTGATGAGTTAAATAATTGCTTACAAGCGGGTGAACACAAGAACTTAATTAAGGTCATTGCTAAAATAATGTCGGCAGATCAACTCGCCTTGATCATGGAGTTAATCCCGCCCCACTTTAAAAATTTAGGCTTACCCCCCTCTTTAGTTACTTGCACACGTGATACTTTTTCTGAAGGTACTGCATTTAACATCACAGAAATTACCGCTATAGCTATTTGCATGGCTGATACATTACGCCATTTACATGAAAACGGGGTAAGTCATGGCGATATATATGCCCACAACACCATGATTGATGAACGAGCAAATATGTTACTGGGTGACTTTGGCGCAGCATCAGATTTAAGTTCACTTCCTAAAGAGCAACAAAGCGCGATGCAAGCTATTGAAGTAAGAGCTTTTGGCTGTTTATTAGATGATTTATTACCGTTTTGTCGTTGCTCTACAAGCACTGAACAATATAAAAAGTTGGTAATAATAAAAGAGGGTTGTATGCAAGCGTCCACTTTTAAAAGGCCAAGTTTTATAGAAATTACAGAGCAATTATCTTCACAAGTTTAACCTAGAACCGGTAAATAACTCACTATTGTTTACCGGTTTTTTGCTTGATGCTATTTTTCCATCCATCTAGAGTTTTATATAATTACGAATAAGAAGGTCAAAAATTATTCTTGCTCTTTTTGCCACACTTTGAAAGCTTTCCTAATTTTATTAATAATTTCAGGGTTAGTACCAAGGCTAAGTGCCATGCAATGTTCAACATTTTCACCCTCACCTAATGCCAAGCCTGGCACAATGTCCAAATCTTTAACTCCAATTGATTTTAAACGATAATGAAGTGATTCTTTGGCTTGTATCACAACATCAACCCTTCCCGTAATCAATTTCTTAAGGTTAATTTCTTCATTGGAAGATAAATCTAAGTTAATACCCTCTTTAAACCCCGCTTGTACAAAGAAACTGTAGCCATGATCACCACGCATGACTCCTACCACACCTTTTCTTATAGATTCTAACGAGTTTACATTGATTTCATTCGATGCAAGTTTATATACATGAATTGCCGTAGATTTATAAATGGGACAAATCCAATTAAAGTTGGCTTCCCGCTGCTTTGTTCGTAAAATTGAATAAATAAGTATATTAGGGTTGGTTTTAGCTAAATGTAGGCTTCTAGCCCAAGGGTAAATATTTATGGAATATTTAATGTCTGTGTTAGCCAGTATTTCTCTGATGTTTTTTGTGACTATTCCTGATACTTCCTTACCTTTAACAATGAATGGCGGCCAATCTTCTGTTACAACTTCAAGCTCACTTTCACGGCCCTGCGCTATAAAAGTAAGCAGTAAAAAGATAATTAACAGAACGTTTTTCATTAATTTATTCCCCCCTCACCTTTAATCGTTAAAGTTAAAATAACAAGTGGTCTAGCTTAAATTGGTATCGCTTGAATTATGATCACCATGATAATATTTTGTTATTTACAGTATAGGAGGTTTCTCAAAGTAAAGTAGCGACTGGATGTAATAAGCCAGTCATTAAAAATGATGATAGTGAGATTTGTTAATTGAAAGATTAAGGTTTACCCCTTAATGAGGTAGATCTATGCTTGTTTACCCACATATAATATTGATGAAATATACTTTAAATCTATTAGATATGCTTCTAGGGAGAAGTTAACAGTTAATCAACATCTGAAATATAATCACTGAGTTCATTAACCATCCCTTTAATTGCATTACTGCTTTCATTTTTAATGCTATCAAAGATTAGACCATTGATGAGTTGTTCCATTTTCTTATTTTTCTTCGTTTTGTCGATTTCACTCATAGAAAATTCTTTCAATTCAACTAATTTTTCACGTTCATAACTTGTCAGTGTTGGGTCATTAATTAGTGCTTTTATATGCCCAGGTGTATCGAGTATTGACCCATTTAAAATCATTGCTGACGTTATAGCTAGTGTGGGTATCCAGGGTTTATTAGTTTCCACGCCTATTTTAGTAAACGCAGCATGTGTTAATTTTAGATTGCCATTTTTAATCGCTAAACTTCCCACCATTAAATTCGAAAACAACGCTTCATTGTCAAACTGTCCTGCAACGCCTTTAAATTCATCGTTAGCTTCAATTTCATCAGAAAAGTCCTTGGCCAAATCTCCCCATCCTTGATTATACATTGCTGTTGCTAATGAGGTTTGTGCAATATATTTATCTTTAGGCGTTTTCGCTTTTCTCAATGCTAGTTTACTGTCTGCAATGGCAAAGTCTTCATTAATACCCAAGCTCCACATATAGGCTAATAATGCGTGAGTATTAGTACGTGTTAATTCACTGCCTTCTTCTGCTTTTAAATTATAAACACGTGTTATGCCCTTTATACTTTCTTTCGACATTTTGTAATAGCCTTTATAAATCCACTCTTTTTGCAATTTTTTGTATCTTTTTCCGTCTGACTTTAAAGAGGCAAATGTAGGCAGTGAGATAACAAGTAAGCCTACAATTAAATAGCCAAAGCATTTATTTTTAATATTCATTATTTAATCCATTAATTTTTGTGCAATCGTTTGATTTTTCAGGCTATAAGTTCCGTGAACATATCCTTGGTAAAACTTATCTTTTATATGTGATACTGAAAAAGTCAACTTAGAACCGACGCCTCCGATAATACTGTTCTCATCAGCAATAATGTGAACACCGGCGAGATCTAATCGACTGCCACTTAGCTTTATCGCCTTTTTCGTATGAATAAGTCCATTGGTAATATTTACTACAGACTCAATGGCTGTAAAAGCGCTATGGTCGCTTTTGATTGTTATGTTTTCAGCATTTATTAATGAATCTTCTATTAACCATTGTTTAGCTGAGAAGTCTATTAATTGAACATTACTACAACCGTTAATATGTACTTTATTATATGAACCACTATACTTTTGATTATTAAGGTTTTTACAAATCAAATCACCTTTATTTACAAATGACTTAACTGCTTGTGTTTTTGTCATTGTGCCATCTAAAGACTTTTCTAAAAGCTTCAAGAATAATTCATTATGCGATTTCATCGGTACATGTCCCGCATCATCGATAATGCTTAATCTAGCTCCTTGTATGTATTGCTCAAGAACCTTAGCTGTTCTTAACGGAGCAACATTGTCTTCCCCTCCCCAAATGATGAATGTTTCAGTACTAATTTTCTGCAACGCTGAACTAAAATTCTCTTCTATTAAACTAACTGCAGCATTGGTATTAGGGCTACCCTTTATTAAATTCCACGCAAACCCACTTTCTTGAATAGCCTCACTCATTGAGTTTGTACTGATCAGTTCAACCAATGAGCCACCAAAATCATTAACTTGGGAGGCAATATTTTTCAATTTGTCATGAGACATATTTTCATCGAAATTGAGTTGTACTGCACTTTTAACAAATGCGGTCTGATGAAGAATACCGGCGACATCCACTAAAATGAGTTTTTTAAGGGACTCTGGGTACATACTAGCAAAGCGCAAACTAACGGCGCCCCCCATTGAATGCCCCATAAGTGTAAAACTTCCTTTTGAATACTCCTGACTGATCGCCTTTATAACCTCTGCATATCGAGTGGGTGAATATCGCCCTTCTGGTTTCTCAGAATAACCAAAACCTGGTAAGTCGACTGCAATAACATGATATTTTGTGGCTAAAAAAGGAATGATTGAATACCAGTCTTGCATGCCTAGCTGTCCCAATCCATGGACTAATAGAATACTTTCTTTATGCTGTAATCCTGTTTGTAAAATTGCTACTTTTGAATTGAAGACAGGTTCTTGAAAATAACTATATATCCAACCATCAGTTGCTGGATTAGGCAGTGCTAAAACACTTTCCTCTAATGGCTCATCTTTTTTAGTTATTTGTTGCTTAACTTCATTATAAGTTTCCTTTAATCCTCCAAGCCAAGAAGATGCGTCAGTATTGTGTGAAGTAAAAAGGAAAAGTAATAAAAGTAATCGCAATATAATCTGACTCATGTGTTTAATAAATCGATGAATAATATCAAAGTACTGCGACTTTACAGTATTCAGCAAAGCTATTTAAGCGGTTAATTAAAATAACTTTTATTATGTATATTAATTGCGCTTAAAACAGTGAGGTAATCAAGCAATGGCTCCTTACAATAATATTCCATTCAATTTTTTCAATAGGGCATATGAATCAAGTTAAGCTATAATTTCATTAGCTTCTTTGACACTTTTTAATATAGCTATTAGTAACAATAACTGAAATTCCCTCAATCTCATTTGCTTGCCTAGCCCCTTTAACCTAAAATATCAGCAAGTTAATTTCCCTTCAAATAAAAAGGTTTTTACATGGCTCAGCCACTACCCGATAAATTCATCATGTCGATGAATCGAGTTTCTAAAGTAGTTCCACCCAAACGTACTATTTTAAAAGATATTTCTCTTTCATTTTTCCCAGGTGCTAAAATCGGAGTTTTAGGTCTAAATGGCTCGGGTAAATCGACCTTACTTCGTATTATGGCGGGTGTTGATACTGAATTTGAAGGTGATGCGGTTGCCTTAGCAGGCACTAAAATTGGTTATTTACCGCAAGAACCTAAGCTTGATGAAAATCAAACAGTGCGCGAAGCTGTTGAAGAAGCTGTTGCTGAAGTTAAAAACGCCATGGCTCGTTTAGACCAAGTTTATAACGAATATGCTGAAGAAGGCGCTGATTTCGATGCGTTAGCAAAAGAGCAAGGTGAATTAGAAGATATTATTAATGCACAAGATGGTCACAATCTTGATAACGTATTAGAACGAGCAGCTGATGCTTTACGCCTGCCTGAATGGGATCAAAAAATTGCAGTGCTAAGTGGTGGTGAACGCCGTCGTGTTGCGCTTTGTCGCTTATTGCTCGAAAAACCAGACATGTTATTACTTGATGAGCCAACTAACCATTTGGATGCCGAATCGGTTGCTTGGTTAGAGCGTTTCTTACATGATTATGCTGGTACTGTTGTGGCAATTACCCATGATAGATATTTCCTTGATAACGTTGCAGGTTGGATATTAGAGTTAGACCGTGGCCATGGAATTCCTTATGAAGGTAACTATACCAATTGGCTTGAGCAAAAAAATGCTCGACTTGAACAAGAAAAACGTACCGAAAATGCGCTTTCAAAAACCATTAAGCATGAGCTTGACTGGGTACGTTCAAATCCAAAAGGTCGTCAAGCGAAGTCAAAAGCACGCATGGCTCGCTTTGAAGAGTTATCAAGTAATGAAAATCAAAAGCGTAATGAAACGAATGAATTATACATTCCACCAGGGCCACGCCTTGGGGAGAAAGTTATTGATGTTGATAATTTGACTAAATCTTATGGCGATAGAGTATTAATTGATGATTTAAGTTTCAGCATTCCTAAAGGGGCTATTGTGGGCATTATCGGTGCCAATGGTGCAGGTAAATCTACCTTATTTAAAATGCTTTCAGGTGCAGAACAACCAGATTCTGGCTCCGTAACTGTAGGTGACACAGTACAACTTGCTAGTGTTGATCAGTTTCGTGACGACATGGATGACTCTAAAACTGTCTATCAAGAAATATCGGAAGGTAGTGAGATCATTCAAATTGGTACTTATGAAATTCCGGCGCGTGCTTATGTTAGCCGTTTTAATTTTAAAGGTACTGATCAACAAAAAATTATTGGCCAATTATCTGGTGGTGAGCGTAACCGTGTACATTTAGCTAAATTAGTGAAAACTGGCGGCAATGTACTTTTACTCGATGAACCAACTAACGACTTGGATATTGAAACCTTGCGAGCTTTGGAAGAAGCGATTCTAGAATTCCCAGGTTGCGCCATGGTTATTTCTCATGACCGTTGGTTCCTTGACCGTATTGCCACTCACATTCTAGATTATCGTGATGAAGGGCAAATCAACTTCTATGAAGGTAACTTTACTGACTATGAAGCATGGTTGAAGAAAACATTAGGCCCTGCAGCTACTGAACCACACAGAATTAGATACAAAAAAATTGGCTAATACCAGCAATTACTATTAGTTATTAAATAGTTATAGGCACTTTTATTTTTATGAATAAATAATTATTCATGCTAATAAAGGTGCCTTTTTTATAAAAGACGGCTATGCTAAAGGTAATGATTCATTATCTGAACTTATGCAATGGAAAATAGACGTCAATTCACACGAATTTTGTTTTCAATCAATGCAATATTAGAGGTTGAACAGCAAAATTACCCAGTAACTATCCACGACATTTCTCTAAATGGCGCCCTAGCTACTATGCCTAATTTAGAGCATTCGTTAAAAGGCAAACTCGGCTTGCTTCATTTTGACTTAGCAAATGGTGAATCAGTTGTTGAGATGCACATTGCGGTTGTGCATGAATTAAATGACGAAGTGGGGTTACAGTGTAATGCCATTGATATTGATAGTGTTACGCATTTACGTCGTTTAGTGGAGTTGAATTTAGGTGACGAAAGTCAACTACACAAAGAGCTTTCACAACTATCACGTTTAGCTTAATCCTTCCCCATATTTTACTATTTACTTTTATATTTTTCAGTTAAGGAATATTATGAACCATTTAGTTATCTCTTTTATTACCGAAGATCGTCCCGGATTAGTTGACCTCTTATCGAAAGTCGTTAAGCAACACCAAGGTAATTGGCAGACCAGTAGCTTGCATCATTTATCCGGTTTCTTTACAGGCGTACTTGAAGTAGCTGTTGCAAAAGAGCACTGTAACGCACTAAAAAACACCCTTAATGAATTAGCTGGCTTTAAAGTGAATATTGAACAAACTAGCCCTGATAATGGTGATATTGGCGCTAATCTTATTTTAGAACTTACCGCCAATGACAGAGAAGGCATAGTGCAGGAAATATCGTCTGTTATTCATCATCAAGGTGGAAACATGATAAAGCTGGTAAGTACCCAAGACAATGCTGCACATACCGGACAAGCCTTATTTAAAGCCAAAATAACCTTAGCGGTAAACAGCGAACAAATCGATAATTTAGTGAGCGCATTAGAAAACCTCGCCGATGATTTGATGGTTGACGTTTCTCGCTAAAATAATCATCAATGCTTAGCCATATTGTGTTTTACATTATTTTAAAACGGTTTTATTCACCATAATAAAACCGTCACAATTTGTTCATATACTTGTTTTAACTATATTATCAATTAAATTTGAGTAAACAAGATGAATACGTTACCCACCTTTTTTGACAAAGAACTCAGCTGGCTTGCTTTTAACGAGCGCGTATTACAAGAAGCCGCCGACGAAACTGTGCCCTTAATTGAGCGCATTCGGTTTTTAGGTATTTATTCCGCCAATTTAGATGAATTTTTTCGTGTACGAATTGCCGGTATTCGCCGCCGCGCTATTTTAGAAGTCGCTCAAAACAGTGAACAACAGCCTAATAGATTATTACATCAACAAATTATTGAAAAAGTTAATTGTTCTACCGCAGAATTCAAGCGCGTTGCCGAGCATGTTTTTGCTCAACTCGCTGACAACGATATAGAAATTCTTTTTAACAACAACAAAATAAATAGTATTGAAAGTAAACTTAATTACGAGCAGAAACTTTGGTTGGAGCAATACTTTGATAACAGAATAATTCGTCATATTACCCCCATTGTTATACATTCAAAAACACATTTATCAAATTGTATTGATGATGACGGCATTTACTTTTTAGTCGCATTACGCACTAACGAACAAGCCCTTACTGAACAAGCACAATTTGCCTTAGTAGAAATCCCGAGGGAAGAAATTCAGCGCTTTATTCTTATTCCTGAGAAACTTTTTCCTGAACATAAGTCCAGTAAAAACCAATACATTATGCTTCTTGATGATGTTGTACACTTTTTTATTGAAAAGCTTTTTAGAGGGGTTTTTCATTACGATCAATTAGAAGCTTATTCGATAAAACTAACCCGTGATGCTGAATACAATCTAACAGACCATCTTGATGAAAGCTTACTTGACCAAATGTCAAAAGGGTTAAAACAGCGCCTTAAAGCTGACGTAGTTCGCTTGGTTTACGATCACAACATGCCGAAATATATGACCACCTTTTTACGTAAGGCTCTTAAAATAAAAGAACTGGATAACTTAGTGCCAGGCATTCGTTATAGGCATTTTAAAGACTTTATACAATTTCCTAATATTGGTAATAAAAACTTAGAGAAAGCTGAGTTACCGGCATTAACTTCTAGTCGTTTTTCATGTTTTGATTCTGTCTTTGATGCAATACAAAAACACGATATTTTACTCTATTACCCTTACCATAAGTTTAGGCATTTCACTGAATTTGTTAGGCAAGCATCTTATGACCCACTGGTAAAAAGTATCAAAATCAATATTTATCGTGTCGCTAAAAACTCGCGGATTATTCATTCTTTAATTGAAGCAGTAAAAAACGGTAAAAAAGTTACCGTAGTAATTGAGCTACGCGCAAGATTCGACGAGCAAGCAAATATTGAGTGGGCTAAGGTAATGAAGGACGCTGGCATTCATGTGGAATTTGGTATTGAAACACTTAAAATACATGCAAAGCTTTGTTTGATCACGCGTATTGAAAATGAGCAAAAAGTTAAATATGCCCACATTGGTACCGGGAACTTTCACGAAAGCAATGCTCGGGTATATACCGACTTCTCTCTATTTACTCAACACAAAGAGATCTGCCAAGAAGTTAATAATGTCTTTTCTTTTATCTCGCACAGCTATAAACGTTTTCGTTTTAATCATTTAATTGTGTCTCCTTTGACTGCTCGTCGACGCTTGTATCAAATGATTGATCATGAAATTCAAAATGCCGAACAAGGCCATAAAGCTGAAATCATATTAAAGCTTAATAACCTAGTTGATAAAGGACTGATCACCAAGCTGTATACCGCTAGCAATGCTAAAGTGAGTATTCGTTTAATAGTTCGTGGGATGTGCTCATTGATTCCCGGTGTAAAAGGCATGAGTGAAAAAATAAAAGTGATATCTATAGTGGATCAGTTCCTTGAACACCCTAGGGTGATGGTATTCCACAATCAAGGGAATAAACACGTATTTATTACTTCCGCGGACTGGATGGAAAGAAATTTAGATCATCGTGTTGAAGTCGCCTGCCCTATTTATGACGAAAGCTTAAAAGCTCGTATTTTAAAAAGCTTAGAGTTGCACTTTAAAGACAATACCAAAGCAAGAATAATTAATCGCCACCAAAATAATCGTTATGTTCAACAAGGTAACAAAGATAAAGTTCGCTCACAAATGGCTATTTATGACTACTTACAAGAGCAAGAGTTTCTAGACCAGCAAGCGCTAATTAAGCTGTCGAATGTAAGAAGTGAGTCTACAATTAATAATGACACGTTTAAAAACCATGAGTAAGTAATGCCCGCTATTGAATTATCTATGGACATCAACAATAACGAAAATACCACGGATTCCTCGCAACAGTATTTTGCAGCACTTGATATGGGATCTAATAGTTTTCACTTTGTTCTCGCTAGACAAGTAGGTGAACAGCTGCAAATAATGCATTCAGAAAAGTACCGGGTAAAACTTGCCCAAGGTTTAAATACAAAGAATGAATTAAGTGATGAAGCAATATTACGTGGTGTAAAAACATTGGCTAACTTAGCCAGTTCAGCGCAGCACTTAAATAAAGAGAACTTTCGTATTGTAGCCACTCATACCTTACGCCAAGCAATAAATATTGAGACCTTTTTACATGAAGCTGCCAAGGTTTTCCCTTACGATATTGAAGTAATTTCAGGCCATGAAGAAGCACGATTAATTTATCAAGGGGTTGCTCACCATAGCGAAAACTCAGCCCAGCAATTAGTCATAGATATTGGCGGTGGTAGTACTGAATGTATTATTGGCAAGCAGCAGAACATAATTACGCTAGCAAGTTTAAATATTGGCTGTGTCAGCCTTAGTCAAGATTATTTTTCTGCAGGGGTTATTAGCGAAAGTAACTTTAAACAAGCCATTCGAAAAGCTAAACACGAAATTGACTCATTTATAAAGCGCTTTAAAAAAGCAAGCTGGCAACAAGCTATTGGCACCTCAGGTACTTTCAAATGTATTTATAAAATAATAAATACAGAACAAGCACTTCCACAACCCTTTTCACTAACACAATTAAAACAATTAAAGAGAAAGTTACTTGCTCACCAACACTGCAACGAGCTAAACATTAATGGTTTAAGCGAAAGTCGTCGAGAGCTGATATGCGCAGGTGTGGCTATCGTGATTGCATTAATGGAATGTTTAGATATTGAAGAACTCAATTACTGCCAATATGCACTGCGCGAAGGCGTTTTGTATGAACAGCTAGAGAACTTGCTTCATGGTCAACTAGGTAATAATGTACGCCAACGTAGTGTTAATAACCTAGCACAGCGTTTTAATATTGACCAAGCACAAGTACATAACATTCAAAAACTATTAAAGACTTGGTTACCACAAATAAACAAAACAGGGCAGTTACAACACCCCATTTATGCCGAGCTATTAATGTTTGCCGTACAGCTACACGAATTAGGCTTAGATATTAACCCCTCAGGCTATCAAAAACATGGCCAATACATCTTAATGCACAGTGATTTACCGGGCTTTAATCAAGAACAGCAACAAGCACTTGCTTGGTTAGTCGGTAATCAACGTAAAAAAATATCATCACTAAACGAGTATCAATGGTATTTATTAAACCCCGATAGTTTGAAACAATTATGTGCATTACTACGTTTAGCAACGCTATTATGCCAACAACGCCAAAGTGACGATCAACCACTGACAGATACTCCCTCTATTGTAGACATAGCCAAGGTTGAAGCTATTGGGAATAATTTACTCGTGCATATAGATCAGCAATGGTTACTTAAACGGCCAATTGTAGACACTGAATTATTTTATGAACAAGCGGCTATGCTAGCACTTGGTATTGATTTAGAAACCGTTATTGATGATGACAGTGAAATAAGATATTAATTTACCTGACTACTTCAAAGCATCAAACTTTTCACTTTATGAGGGATCAATCAAGGGTAAATTTACTTGAAAACATGCCCCCGTTAATTTGCCATTAACGACCTCAATTGTTCCATGATGTTTTTTTACAATTGAATCAACAATTGCCAGCCCTAAACCACAGCCACCTGAATCTCTTGAGCGGCTAGGATCTAAGCGAGTAAAAGGTTCAAATATACGCGATGTTTTGCCCGGAGGAATACCAACACCATCATCTTCTATAACCAAAGTAGCCTCATTTTCTGTAAAACAAAGACTAATACGGCAAGTTGACGTTGCAAAACGTCCAGCATTCCTCAGTAAGTTTACGATCATCCGTTTGAGCAAGTTTTCGTCAGCGGTAATATCGATGGTATCAAAGCTTAATTCATCTAACTCAAAGCTTATTTCATGATAAAAAGGACTCACTTGTGAAATAGCTGATTTACAAAGTTCAACTAAACTAACCTTTCTATAACTCAAGGCTGATTCGCTGTCTTTTAATCTGGCATAATACAATAATTCTTTAACCAATTTATCAAGATCGTCTAACGAGGTGTGAATACTTTGTCGTAGTTTCCCTTGTTCATTTTCAGGCGACTCTTCAAGCATATCTAAGGCAAACTGAATTCTTGCCATAGGACTTCTAAACTCATGTGCTACACCATGTAGTAAATCACGTTGCAGTAATAAGCGACTTTCATTGTCCTGTTGAAATTCTACAATATGTAAAGCAAGTTGTTTAATGTGAAGGTATACATCAGCTTTTTGCCCATCAAAATCAAAAGGGAGATTAACAATAGCCTTGCTGAGTTTTTCCCGCTGCCTTTCAATATAACTTAAGTAAAAATAAGCTAACAGTGCGTTTAACAAAATAACAGACAACCAATTAAACCAGTCACTCACAAAACTTAACCATGTACTAAAAGAAACGGGTCCTAGCTCCACAGCAAATTCATCGTTTAAAGGATAATATATCGTCGCATTATCCATATCAACAAAGCCAAATTTTGATTGGGGTTGTAGTAAGTGAGACTTAACGTAATCATCAAGTTTCTTGTCATTACGGGATATAACATGACATAGGCCATCAAACCTATTAGCTAAAGACGTGGTGTGCTTTTGCCATTGAGAACTATCTGCATGTTCAAATAACTTATGCGTTTCTTGTTTTACTTCAAGAAGGTAATCATTGTACTCCTCGTATACGTATAATTCGAAATTATAAGATAGGTGATTACTTATCAAACTTGCTACTACAAAGTTGATCAGTAAAAGCAAAGTAACAACAAATATCGGTTTACGCGTATTAATCTGCAAGAAGGTAGCCTTTATTTCGTATCGTTTTTATAATTTGTGGTTCTTTAGGATCGTCTCCTAATTTTTTTCGTAAACGAGAAATACGTAAATCAATGGATCTGTCATAGCCGTCGAACTCAAGGCGAAATATTTCTAAGTGTAATTGATCTCTAGAGATAATCTCTCCTGCAGACAGTGAAAGTACCCAAAGTAAATCAAACTCGGCACTAGAAAGACTGACCTCTTTTTGTTGATATGTCACCAGTCGCTTTCTCGCATCAATCCTTAACTCCCCTCGACTGACTTGACGAACATCTTGTTGGCTACTTTGAGTTAATACCGTTTGGCGCCTTAACTGTGCACGAATATGTGCTAATAGGACACGTGGTTTGATTGGTTTACATAAATAATCATCTGCACCAACTTCTAGACCTGTGACTTCATCAATATCATCATCTAAAGCGGTTAGCATAATGATTGCTCCAAAAAAACTGTGGCGAACATCTTTACATATAGTTAAACCGTCTAGCCCTGGAAGCATAAGATCTAAAACAATTAAATCTGGCTGATAATCGAGAATTCGTTGCTTCGCTTTATCGCCATGATGCTCAACTTCAACCATAAATCCGTTTGAGGTTAAAAATTGACTGATTAATACCGTCAGTTCTATATCGTCATCAATCAGTAGTATTTTATCTTTACTGGCCATATTTTTCCTATATAGAAAGGCAAAGGTCCACTTTGCCTTTCTTATTTATCCTTAACTATTCTTTAGACAAAGAGCATAAATCTGTTCATTTACCTTTACCGCAAACTGATAATTTAAACGTCGTTTTTCACGATCCTGGCTATTTTTAAGTACATCGCCGGTACCTGACAATATTCGTATCCCGCAGCGTTTTTTAATTTCTTTAACATTTTTACTTTCTAGCCCGGGTAGAATAATTCTTCGACCCGCTAAACCATATAATCGATAATCTTTATTTGATTTAGCATCGCTTAAGGCTTGTTCAATACGATTCAACTTATGCACAACGGGCTCTTCTTTCACTGTTGCTTTAGACGTTGTTGGTTCATTATTGCAAGCGGATAATGCTGCCACTAAAAGTATGATACTCGTTAACAACATGGCAAACTTGGATGTTTTCATTTTTTTGCCCTTTTAATTCGTCCCACTGCCGTTAATACTAAGATTAACAAATAAATGCCTGCACCACCCGATGATTTTCCACTATCACTTTTTACTTTAGCGGTTACGGTTACGGTTAAAGTTCCTGCTTGGCTATCTAGTTGACCATCACTTATTAAGTAAGTTATTTTTTCAATGCCAGTAAAACCTTTTACTGGACTATAACTTATTTTGTTATTTTCAATAACGACATTACCTTGTCCAGAATAGTTTACTGACTTTACGGTTAATAATGGGTTATCAACGTCGGTATCATTGACTAGAACATCAAGAGAGTTATTGGTTGAATCTTCTATTACACTTGCTGAATCATCAACAATAACCGGGGCGTCATTTATCGCAGTAACTGTTACTTTAACTGTAAATTCATCACTGGTTAACTGACCTTTACTTGCTGTTAGTTTTAGTAATAATTCCCCGGTAAAATTTAGTGTCGGGGTTAAAGTTAGGTTTTCAACTTGATAATTTTCCCCCGCTAAAAGTGTAATACTGTCCACATTCTGATTTTGGCTAAAAGTTAGTTTGTTTTTGTTTAACGTAAACCCTTCATCTTCATTCATGACCAGCGCATCTTGGCTAACGAATACCGGCTTTGTATTAACACTAGTACCCCCACTATTAATGATGATATCGCCTGTATTGATAGCAAAGAAAATATTGTTATGACACGCAACTTTAACTCTTGCACTTTCTGTATTTAGGCCAGTTAAATTAACAACTTGAACTCCATCGTTTGGCGTTTCACTGACTAACACTTGGTTAAAGTTATCGCCTGAGTCGGTAGACAGTGAAATATTAACCGACGGACAAGACACGGGTTGTTTGTCGGTATCAGCAACATGCCAAGTAACGGTTTGTTGCTCACCCTGCCAAGATACTCCTGCACTTGGTTCGGTAACTGAAAATCCTTGCCCGTTTCCTATAACAGATACTTTCATCGCATCATTAACAACATTACTTTTATTGTCTCTAACCACTAAACGAAAGTTTAGGTCTCGGGTCTTAGTTGGTAAAGTCTCACCGTAACTTTGCTGAGCAGCTAAAATATCTTTTAGTTGTGGAAATGTTCTTGTATTACTATTGTTCGGAGCGAAAACCCTAAACAAAGGTCGCTTCCCATCATCGATATTGTCCTCTTCCTTAGAACTAGAAATCGTACCTAAATCATATTGTTCCCAACTGTAGGTTAAGTTGTCTCCTTCACTATCAGTCGCCTGCCCTGTTAAGGTAAAAGGAGTTCGGGCAGGAATGCTATAGTTATTACCGGCATTAACTGTGGGTACGTTATTATTGTTAGCTGTCTTTATTCCACAACTATTCCCTGATCCATTGGTAATATATTCGTTAACCTGCTCAATAGAATGTAGATGAAAATAAGCATCGGAATTGTTTTGTAAGTTTTGATCTTCACAAATTCCGGCATAACCCATAATGGTTGATGCACTACCAGGTTCGTATGCACTGGCTGACTCTCTATTTCCTTCACAGCCACCTAATGCGCCGTTGAACGTATGATCAGCACCAAATTGATGGCCAATTTCATGTGCGACATAATCGATATGAAATGCATCACTCGTTGGGCTTTCACTTCCGGTAAGTCCCTCGGCCTTTAGTTCACTACAGACTACGCCTAATCCAGCGAGTCCGCCGCCACCAGTTCCTACAACATGACCAAGATCGTATGCGTCAACGCTCATAGCCTTATTAATTACTTCTGTAATAACATCAATATCTTCATCGGTATTTTTAAATGGATCACTGTCTGCATCAATAAAAATAATACTGTCGTTATTAGCTACCAACTCTAACGTTATGGCTAAGTCTCTTTGATAAACTTCATTGACTCGGTTTAACATAGTGACTACCGACGCAAGACTCAGCTCTTTAGTACCGCCATGAAATGCACTGTACTCGGCCGTTGTAGCTACAGCAATTCGATAAGTGATAAGGTTAGTTGCTTGTTTTCTATGTTTTCTTAAAGAAGTACTGTTATTGCTTTTAGCTACTGAAAAGTGCTGCCTTGGTGGTAACCGATTTCCTAAAGCATTAATACTTAATGGTTGTGCATCTTTACGGAAGTAACTGTGATAAGTAGAGCGATTATTACGCTTGATTGGATCAATAAAAACTTTATCATTTTCAAAAGTAAAAACACCATGAAAGCCATGCGGAGTAATATCAAAATGCCCTTGATTCTCAGGTTTATCTACTTGATAACCCGTAAATGTTTTTATTGATGGATACTTTTCTGCAAGACCACTGTTCATCACGCTACTTGCGGTTAAATTAAAAGTAGCAAACTGCCCATTAGGCAAGGGTAAATCTACAATGACTTCTTTTTCATTACCTAAGATTTGAGTCAATAAGTCGACATTTAATTCGAATGTTCTATCGTTAGCTGCACGGCTGTTAAGCGCGAAGTAGTTCTGAGATGCCTGCTGTTTTTTTGCCGTACTAATCTCTTTCCATTGCGTAGCATTAAACCGTGTATGTTCATTTTCGGCATAAGCTTGATTCATTATTAATGCACTTAACAAGCTAATTATTAAAGGGGATTTCTTCATAAACTTCTCCAAATCATGTACGTAGTACATGTAATCATTTTAGTCATTATTCGCTTAATGACACTTTATAATGATCAAGAGTCGTTTAGAGTATCGATTTGTTAATTGTTTGTATCCATCTAGATACATTTGGGCATTATTTGCCATCCATGGCATTCCGTTCATCCTAAACATAAAAAAGGCCTGACCAGAAGTCAGACCTTTTTACGGTTACCGGTTAAGGATTTACACTTAAAAATTAATACCTAATTTTTTCATTTCTTTTTTCACAACCGAACTAGGTAATGGAATATAGCCATCTTTCTCAACAATTTTTTGACCTGATTTCGACAATACCATTTTCAAGAATTCCGCATCCATCGGCGCTAACGCTTTGTTTGGGTGCTTATTAACGTAAACATATAGGAAACGAGATAATGGGTATTTCTTCGAAATAGCATTCGCCATACTTGCTTCCACATAGTTGTCACCTTTTTTCGATAACGCTAATGCTCGAACACCAGACGTTTTATAGCCAATTCCAGAGTAGCCGATTCCGTTCAACGAAGCTGAAACTGACTGTACAACTGAAGCAGAACCAGGCTGTTCATTAACACTGTTTTTAAAGTCGCCTTTACATAACGCTTTCTTTTTAAAATACCCGTAAGTACCAGAAACTGAGTTACGACCATAAAGCTGAATATCTTTTCCTTTCCAATCGCCAGTTAACCCTAAGTCCCCCCAACGATCTGCATCCTTGTTAGCACCACATTTACGGTTATTAGAAAAAATCGCATCTACTTGATCAATACGTAACCCTTTTATTGGATTATCTTTATGAACAAATACTGCTAATGCATCAATCGCGACACGAACAGCCGTTGGTTTATAGCCAAAACGTTTTTCGAATGCTTCGATTTCACGTGATTTCATTTTACGGCTCATCGGCCCTAAATTTGATGTTGCTTCTGTTAATGCAGGTGGAGCAGTAGATGAACCTGCCGCTTGAATTTGTATGTTCACATTAGGGTATGTGCGTTTAAAATCTTCAGCCCAAAATGTCATCATGTTTGCTAAAGTATCTGAACCTACAGATGATAAATTTCCAGAAATACCGCTAACTTTATTATATTCAGGTAAATCTTTATCAATCGCTAAAGATGAGAAACTTACCAAACTTGTTAAGCCAATAATGCCTAAAGCACGTTTAAAACCCATGTTATTCTCCATTAAGAGTGTCTATTCCCAACTAAATTATTATTAATTTGGTTGGTGCTAATTAATTTATGAACACTATATAAACCTAATGTGACAATTATATTTAAGCTTTATGACACTTGTATGACAGGCAGGTATATTTAAAGATTAAAACTTAACTCATTATGTTATTTACACTATTGTTACCAGTGAAAACTATTCGTTACACTTTTATTACGGTTTTATTACAGCTTAAGTGTTTATCGACGATTGGAGTTGGTATCATCTGAGCACTTAAAAATAATTCTCTTTCACTAAGTCATCGAGGTTTAACATTAGCATTTTGGCACTTTTACCCCTATACCAGTTAAGAAGATTGGATTATCTATAAAAGGAATTATTATGAATCTAAAGCATAAACTATTGATCACATTTTTGTCTATTGCATTAATCCCCACCATAGCGGTAGGCCTAATTTCTAGTTACATTTCTAGTTCAGCCCTTGAAGAACAGGCATTCTCTCAGCTTATTTCGGTACGAGAAATAAAAAAATCTCAAGTCGAAGACTACTTTAGTGAACGTAAAGGCGATATTGAAATATTAGCGGCAACACTACAAAAAACGCTTGATTTCAGCTCTCTAAACGCACTAAGAGCAAGTGCAGAAAACCAACATGCCTTTTTTGAAAAATTTATTAATACCTATGGCTATTATGACTTTTTTATTATCGATAATACGGGTGATATTTTTTATACCGTCACGAAAGAAGCTGATTATCAGACAAACCTTTTAACAGGTGCTTATAATCATTCTGGCTTGGGAACATTGTACAAGAAAGTTTCGCAAGGAAGTGAGTTTGCAATGTCTGACTTTAGTCGTTATGCACCAAGTAATAACGAACCTGCTGGTTTTATTGCCTTACCCTTTTTTAGCGAGAATGGTACACCTATCGTTATCGCGTTGCAGTTATCGATAGACAAAATAAACACGTTAATGCAACAACGAGCAGGTATGGGCGATACCGGTGAAAGTTACTTAGTAGGCAGTGACTTACTGATGCGTTCTGATTCATTTCTAGATCCTGAAGGTCATTCCGTAATCGCTTCTTTTGCCGGAAACGTTAAAAACAACGGCGTGAACACAGAAGCAGCACAACTGGCTATTGCCGGTCAAACAGGCAACAAAATAATCACCGATTATAACGGAAATCCGGTATTATCTGCTTATACAACCATTGATGTTAACGGCATAAAATGGGCGTTACTGTCAGAAATAGATGTGGCAGAAGCATTCGAGCCTATGTATGCAATGTATTGGAATATAGCTTATGTTATTGCATTTTGTCTTTTTACCATAATTGTAGTCGCACTACTTACATCAAAATCTATATTAAGACCCCTAGGTGGTGAGCCTAATGAAATGCAAAGAATTTCTGAAACCATTGCCGATGGCGACTTAATGATCACTTTTAATGATCACGATAACCACTCAAGTGTTTATGGTGCAATGCAGAGAATGACTTCGCACTTACGCACGATTATCAGCGAAATAATTCATGACAGTAATAACTTGACCAATGTCGCAATGGAAACAAGTGCATTAAGTTTACAATCATCAACAAGCTTACTTGATCAAAAATCAAATATTGAACAAGTTGCGACCGCAGTTGAAGAAATGTCCATGAGTATTAATGAAGTCGCACAAAATGCGGCAAGTGTTGCTCATTCAGCGCAAAATGCTAGCTCTTCATCAGGATTGGCCAATGATAAAATATCAGAAAGTATTAGCGGATTAAGCCATTTAGGGACTGAAATAAACCAAGCAAGCAAAATTATTCAAGACTTAAAAAATGATTCAAATGAAATAGGCTCAGTATTAGAGGTTATTCGCGGTATCGCCGAACAAACTAACCTATTAGCATTAAATGCCGCCATTGAAGCTGCACGTGCAGGTGAACAAGGACGAGGGTTTGCAGTAGTTGCAGATGAAGTACGTACCTTAGCTTCTAAAACTCAAGAATCAACCAAGAATATTGAATTGATGATTGAAAAGCTACAAAAGGCGTCTAACGATGCCGTTCAAGCGATGATTGTTAGTCGTGATGTTTGCCAAACAAGTATTGACAATACTCGAGATGTTGCAGAGGTCGTTACTACAATGAATAACGAAATTGCTAGTATTAGTGAAATGAGTGAATTAATAGCTGCTGCGGTTGAAGAGCAATCTTGTGTTTCAACAGATATTAGCAAGAATGTAACCGCGATTAGTGATGTCGCTTATGAAAATTCGGCTAGTGCCGAGCAAGTATCGGTGTCCAGTAAAGATATCAGTAATATTGCAGATACTCTTAATCAATTAACACTTAGATTTAGAGTCTCTTAACTAAGCAACATATCAAAATAAAGCTGCTTACTTATCTCGAAGTACGCAGCTTTATTGTAACAATAAGAATAAATATAGTTAATTAGCGATTAAACTGCATGAGTTCTCGTCTAAGCTACGACCTATTTACCGCTTCAAAGTAAATAATAAACTCGCTTCCTTCACCCCACTGGCTCTCTATCGCCAACTCTGCATTATGATGATATAAAACATGCTTAACTATTGATAAACCTAACCCTGAACCACCAGTATCACGTGAACGTGACTTATCCACGCGGAAAAAACGCTCAGTAATACGATTAACATGTTCAGGCCGAATTCCGGGGCCATTATCTTTTACTGAAAACTTAACTTTATTACCACTGCGTAGCCATGATATATGAACATTACCTTGGGCAGAAGTGTAAGCAATAGCATTTGAAATTAAATTCAAACAAGCGCTTTTAAGTTCTGTCTCGATACCTTCTACAAGTAAGTTATCGTTAATATCAGCAGTAACTTCATGCTGCTTATCTTGATTAAGCCAAATAGCATCTTCCACCAGTGCGTGAATCATTTTTGGCATATCAACTAATTGTTTATCTTCTTCGTCGGCATGATTTTCAACACGCGATAAAACCAATAATTGTTCCACTAAACGATCCATACGCGAAACTTGCGTTTCAATGGTACCAAAGGCTTTTTGCCAATGTGGTTCTAACGCATGCTCTGTAGCCAATATCATTTCAACATACCCACGTACCACAGTAAGCGGAGTTTTTAATTCATGGGAAACGTTAGCGACAAAATCACGCCGCATTTCTTCAAGACGTTTAATTTTACTCACGTCACGGGCCAAGAAAAGCACTTGATCGCTGCCGTAGGCCATTAATCTTAGCTCAAGCTGCAATTCACTATTGACCGGTGAAATGATATGACAAGGCTGTTCAAAATTACCCACTTCAAGATATTTAGAAAATTCAGGAAAACGTATTAAGTTATCAATGCGCTGCCCGACATCACTCGGCCAACGAATGCCTAGAATACGCTGGGCTTTTTTATTTCCCCATAAAATAGTTAACTCGTCTGACAGAACCAACGCAGCATCAGGAAGAGCTTCAGCGCCATCTCGAAACTTTCGGATTCGGTCATTAAGTTGTTTTTGTTTATGACGATGCTGCCTAATTTGTCGATATAAGCCATCATAAATACGGCCCCAAACACCTTCAGACTGCGGAGGTGAAATAGTTTTGCTACGCCATAACCATTTTACCAGTTTAAGTAAATGGTGGTAATGCCAGCACAACAATACCAACGAACTGATACAAAGCACTAATAGTGGCTGACCAATCATAAAGCCCAAAAGTGCACTTATCGACAATATGGTCAATAAACGCGTAAAAATGCTTTTTACGGATAAACGAAAATACATAGTGAGTCGTCTTACTTAAGAGAAAGCAAAAGCTTAATAAGAAGTAATAATTGGGAAAATTGTGAAAACTTAAACATTCGTTTTTAGTTTTCCTGAGAATCGATAACCCGATCCACGAACGGTTTGAATAAAGTCTTCATGCCCTTCGCCAGTAATCGCTTTACGTAAACGCCTAATGTGAACGTCAACGGTGCGGTCTTCGACGTAAACATTGGTTCCCCAGACATTATCTAGTAATTGTTCTCGGCTATAAACACGCTCTGTATGTGTCATAAAAAAGTGTAATAAACGAAACTCTGTTGGACCTAACTCTAATGCTCGGTCGTTAATTGATACTCGATGAGCGACGGGGTCAAGTTTCATACCATGAAACTCAATAACTTCTTCTAATGCAGTTGGTGAAACCCGGCGTATAACCGCTTTGATACGTGCTATAAGCTCTTTTGGCGAGAAAGGTTTAGTGACATAATCATCGACTCCGGCATCAAAACCTTTCACTTTGTCGTCTTCATCAGCGCGGGCTGTCAGCATAATAATTGGAATACCACGAGTATATTCATTTTGCTTTAACGATTTAGCCAATTTAACACCAGTGCCACCCGGTAACATCCAGTCGAGTAGAATAAGATCTGGGTAGGGCTCAACTATTTTAGCTTTCGCCTGCTCGAAATCTTCAGCTTCAATGACATTAAAACCGTTTTGTTCTAATACGAAGGTGATCATTTCCCTGATTGGCGCTTCGTCTTCTACTACCAGAATCTGTCTGTTCATGTAAACTTCCCGTTATCTGTTTGATATCTTATCTTGTGACCATTGTGATAACTATTTATGACATTTATATTACACAGATTAAGTTTACTGCATTTTTCTTATCGCAAAAAGCTAAGTCAATAAAAAAGCGACTAAAAAGTCGCTTTGTTTACAATATATATAGTTATTTATCTAGGCATCATTAACTAAAATTTGTATTCCATGCCCACGGCTAAATAGTCTTTATCTTCTTCACTGTCCATGTCGAATGTTGTGAAATAAGCAAAAACTTTAGTGCTTTTCGCTAATTTGTAATCCGCACCGAATGTCATACCTGAACGGTCATCACCACCATCGTATTCAGCAGTCTGTAATTGTGCCTTAACCGTTACTTTATCGAAGCTATATTTTGCTGAAACTAAGAAACCATCAACTTCACTACCGTCAGACACTTTTTCTTGCTTATGCACAATAGCACCTAAGGTGAAACCAGCAAGCTTACTTTGTACCGTTAAACGTGTTGTATCATAACCATTCACTTCAGAGTCGACTGCAAAAGCGGCATAGAATTTAGATTTTTTAAGTGCTTTATCACCATAAAAAATGGCTACTGATGTAGCATCTTCAGCGTCAACAGCATCTTCAGCAATGTAAGTAACGCCTACTTGAAGTCCATTGAACTTAGGCGATTTATAAGTGATGGTATCACTCATACGGTTTTCACCTTTCCACAGTTTCTTAATATCTGCATTCAAATCGCTGAATAAATCGACTTTACCCTGTGACTGTTTTAAAACCGTATCATTTTTTCCTAGCAAGACAGTACCAAAGCTTGCTTTAAGACCTAGGTATTGATTACGGTCTGTAATGCTGTCACCTTTATCGCTATCGCCATCAAGATCTACCTGAAACTCTGCTTTAAAAATAACTTCTAGACCGTCACCTAAATCTTGTCCGCCTTTAAAACCAATTCTTGAAGCGTTACTCTTAATTTCAGTATAAGAGCCTTCGCCGTTGCCATCATCTGATGATTGAGCGGTTAGATTTGCTTTACCGTAGATAACAACATCTCCTGCGAATGCTGAAACAGATAACGTTGATAATAATGCTGCTGCTATAGTGTTGTAAGAAAGTTTCATGTCAATACCTTTGTGTATGTCAAAATTCTTCATATGTAAGAATTGTTTGGGTTACTTATTATTTGATGCATATTCTGCCCAACATCTATGACACTTTTGTGACATTACACATCTTTTTATAAAGTTTATGACATTTTTTGAAATTACGCGTAATTTTGCCAATAAAAGCAGGCATTAGAGCAACAATTATATTGAAAATAAATCAATTTTTTGAATATTGGTAAATTCACCCTTATATTGAATAATAATCACTCATATAACAGAAAAAACTATTAACCTACCGTAAAATAGCTAGAATCAGCAGTAGGTATCATAAAAAAGAAATTTCAGATGAAGGTTACTAGCATATCTCGAAAATTACTGACTCGGGTTTTATCGGTTTATTTTGTATTAACCTTTATTGTCACCTGCGTGCAAATTGGCGCAGAATACATAAATACTAAAAGTCATATTAATAGCGAGCTACTTACCCTAGAAAAAACCTTTACAGGTAGTTTAACTCGCGCTGTTTGGGAGCTAAATACTCACCAAGCCATTGATATTGCTGAAGGATTAGTTGCAATACCTATGATAAAAGGTATTACAGTGAGTGATGAAAACGAACAAATAATTGCACGATTAGGTGAAGTTCCTGATAACGAATTATTTAACATACAAAATGATTCTACAGATAAAAGCGAATATTCCGCAATAGACTCTCTTTCAGACGGCCTTTTCGGTCATTCATTTCCACTTATTTTCGAGTTCTCAGGCCGCACGACTAAAGTAGGTACGGTTACCCTATTATCAAGTAATAAGGTAATTTTTGAACGTATTGAAGTCGGCATTTATTTTTTAATTGGCAATGCCATGGTAAAAACAGCCGCATTAGTCATTTTGTTTTCACTCGCATTTTCAAACTTATTAACCAATCCATTAAATGAACTTACTGAACAAATTAACCATTTTGATATTGACGACCCAGAAGCATCAAAACTGCATATTATGACCTACGAAAATAATGAGCTGACTATATTGCAAACAACTTATAACAATTTATTGGATGAGCTCATACAACATCAAAATGAATTAAGTCGTGCCCAAAAAGAAATATTAGCAGCCAATCATAAACTTGACGATCAGAACTTACAATTAGAACAAGAGGTTGCAAGAAAAACATCGTCACTAAGTAAGACCATGCTAGAGATGAATAAACAACAACGTGAGTTAATCGAGCAACAAGAACAGCTAAAAGCCGAAAACCATCGTCGCAGTCAAACAGAACAAACCTTAATACAAACGAATGATGATCTAAAAAGTTCAATTACTGAGTTAAACAAAGCACAAGAACGACTACTTGATGCTGAGAAAATGGCTGTTCTAGGTAAGCTTTCCGCTGAAGTTTATCATGAAATTAATACGCCAATTGGCGTCAGTATTACATCAACGAGTTATTTAGCCGACTTGCTCGTATACCTAAAAAAAGATATCGACGACCAAAAACTATCGAAACGCACTTTAGATGACTTTACGAACAACGTAGATCAAAGCTTGCAGCTGTTATTAAATAACCTTAACCGTGCATCAGATCTTATTACCAGCTACAAACAAGTGGCGGTTGATCAAACCAGTAATAAAACACGCAAGGTTAATATTGCTCAATACCTTGATGAAATAATACAATCACTTCATCCAAAGCTGAAGAAAACCAAGCATGTAATCAATGTTAACTGCCCTGAGAATATTGAAGTGTATTGTCACCCTGGTGCAATTTCGCAGATATTTACGAACTTAATTATTAACTCGCTTCTACATGGTTTTGAAGGCATAAGCCACGGAATAATAACCATTACTGCTGATTTGAAAGCAGATAGGTTACATTTGAATTACCTCGATAATGGCGTTGGTGTGCCGCAGAGTAAATTGTCATTACTTTTCGATCCATTTTACACCACAAAATCTGGTACAGGTGGCACGGGGTTAGGCACTCATATTATTAATGAACTCGTTACCGACACATTAAATGGTTCAATTACAGCCCATAGCGGAGAAGGACAGGGACTAAGCTATAACATTGAATTTGATGACATGCGATAATCCCCATGAAAGCACTTAAGCTTAAAGACCAAGCTAATCAGTGCTTATCTTAAATATTTAAGTTATTATGTTGCTCTTTTTTCAATTTGTCAGCCGTAGTTATCTAAAAACGGCTGCACAGGAAACGTCCTATGTGGTTCAAAAACCTATATTTTTTCGCATTTACTCGCCCTTTTGAATTATCAGAAGATCAACTAGAAAAACACTTAGCGGAACATTTATTTACCCCTTGTGGTTCAACTGAACAATCCCATTTTGGTTGGGTGAACGCCATAGGAAAACATGGGCACTCAAGTGTTCACTCCGCTAACGGTAACTTTTTAATTTGTGCTCGCAAAGAAGAAAAAATCCTGCCAGCTCCTGTTGTCAAAGATATGATTGAAGCAAAAGTAGCACAGCTTGAAGTAGAACAAGCGCGCAGTGCAACGAAAAAAGAGAGAGAACAATTTAAAGAAGATATTATTTTTGAATTATTACCCCGTGCTTTTTCTCGTGTCACAGATACTCATGCTTACATCAATGCTGAACATAATATTATTGTTGTCAATTCAGGTAGTCGCGGTAAAGCGGAAGATTTATTAGCTTTACTTCGCAAAGTTATTGGTACTTTACCAGTAACAAGTGTTTCGCCTGAAACGGCTCCTGACGAGTTAATGACCGACTGGTTAAATGAAAAAAGTATCGGTGACAACTTTACCTTAGGCATGGAAGCAGAGTTTCATGCATTAGGTGATGACGGTGCAGTTGTTCGTGTTAAAAATCAAGATCTTGCCAGCGAAGAAATAAAAACACATTTAGACAATGATAAATATGTCGTTAAATTAGCGCTAGAATGGGATGAAGCAATGTCATTTATTCTTTGTGATGATTTAGCAATTAAGCGTTTGAAATTCTTTGATGTGTTACAAGAACAAAATGATGATATCGACAGTGATGATGTTGTAGCCAAAATAGATGCTGACTTTGCGTTAATGGCGGGTGAAATTAACCGTCTAATTAACGACTTGTTGTCTGAGTTTAATGTTAAAACGACAGATTATTTAGAAAGTGAAAAATAGCTCTTCAACTATCGAGAGTAAGACGTAAATCGCGAACGTTAATCTTTCCAATAAAAAAGCAGCTAGAATCTAGCTGCTTTTTTTATGAAAAATATTTAACTATTCAGTAAGTCTAATGGTCTTGATAATTTCACTGGTTGAAATACCTTCTTCAAAATTCAGTACTTTCACCTCTCCGCCATTAGCCATAACTTCACTGCCACCAGCGATCTCTTCTACTTTATAATCTCCACCTTTAACCAGAATATCAGGGAGAATATTACCAATTATGCGCGCAGGGGTATCTTCTGAAAAACGTACCACCCAGTCAACCGCGCCTAATCCTGCGAGAACAGCCATACGCCTGTCTGTAGGGTTTACTGGTCGGCCGCTGCCTTTCAGTCGTTTCACGGAAGCATCATCGTTAACAGCGACAATTAGCCGAGTTCCCAGCGTAGCTGCATGTGTTAAATAGGAAACATGCCCTGCATGGAGAATATCAAAACAACCATTGGTCATGACAATATTCTCACCACGTGCTTTCGCTAACTTTACAGCTATTTTTAATTGTTCTTCACTAAGAACGCCAAAACCACTTTCTGGTCCTGTTGATATTTCAGCCAATAGTTCTGCTTCACTTACCGTTGATGTTCCTAATTTACCCACGACAATACCAGCGGCAATGTTGGCTAAAGCACTGGCTTGGGTATACTCAGCTTTGGCTGCAATCGCTAAAGCTAGTGTGGCAATAACGGTATCTCCTGCGCCCGTTACGTCATAAACTTCTCGTGCTTGCGTAGGTAAATGAAACTCTTCATGGTCTCGACGCAATAAAGTCATTCCTTGCTCACTACGGGTCACTAACATCGCTTCTAAATCAAGCTGTTCAAGTAGTGTTTGCCCTTTACTTACAATATCATTTTCTGTTTTGCATTCGCCAACAACCGCTTCAAATTCAGACAAATTAGGTGTCAATAAAGTTGCACCACGGTATCGTTCAAAATCAGTTCCTTTTGGGTCAACTAATACGGCTTTACCGTTCTCTTTAGCTATCGCAATCAAGTTTTGCACGTCAGACAAAGTACCTTTACTGTAATCTGACAACAATAATAAATCGTGTTGTGCTAACTGAGCGGCAACTTTTTCTTCTAATTTACTTTTATTTACATCATGAAGTGATTCTTCAAAATCTAAACGAATCAGTTGTTGATTCCGGCTCATTACACGTAATTTAGTGATCGTCGGAATATGACTTTGTTGATCAAATTCACAGTTAATATTTAATGCGGTTAACTGTGTACGTAGATGTTGTGCGGCATCATCTTCGCCAGTGATCCCTGCCAAGGTTACTTGTCCGCCGATCGAAGCAATGTTTAATGCTACGTTAGCTGCACCACCAGGGCGACGCTCGTCTTGGGTGATTTTAACCACCGGAACGGGAGCTTCGGGAGAAATACGTTGCGTGGGGCCGTACCAATATTGATCTAACATAATATCGCCTACAACCAATACACTTGCTTGCGCAAAAGCGGGAATGTCTACTTTCATCCTATGCCTCTTAACTCTTTACGGATATACAGATATAATGCCTAATAGTGTATCACATGAAT
>Ga0209395_1001899_pt1 | contig 28421 bp, 20 predicted proteins | sample GOMGulsemesocosm_3_FD_184635 | JGI IMG/M metagenome (GOLD analysis project Ga0209395, IMG submission 184635) | Methane-oxidizing microbial communities from mesocosms in the Gulf of Mexico - GOM9D Gulf of Mexico (SPAdes) (version 2) | ecosystem: Environmental > Aquatic > Marine > Cold seeps... | reverse complement strand
TCCGGTGATGTCAGGCCTTAACAGCTTCCAGTACAATACCGCTCGCTTTACTGGTTGGTGGAATGAAGATAATCCTCAAGGCCGTCCGCAAATTTGGGCAGGTTTTCCAGAGCGAATTTTGCAGGTATTAGATCTTAAACCAGTAAAATAACTCTCAATTGAAGGGGGGCAGTGATGCCCCCTTTTTCAACAACGTTAGCTTTTATGCCCGACAAGAAACAGGACAATAAAAGATCTGTCAGACCACCAACCTCGCTAGCAAGGCATAGCATCGAGGACCCCAAACGACTCATTACTTGATTAACAGTTAGCTCGACATTTTCTGCTTATAGGTAACTGACAGCACCTGTCATTAAAGCTGTTTATCCATTTTTGTTTTTTCAGCTCAATTTATCGTCTTTACAATTGCATATACCGCTATTTACGTGATTTGTGTAAGGATACTGAACATTTATTAGTTAAAATGCTAGATCCTCTGTTACAAATTTATTTTGTTAAGCTAAGGTTAAAATGCTATTTATCAGTCGGTTATGCCTTAATGAAGTATCTACATTGAATTAAGGTCAGCAAATATTAAAAGGAAGTGATTCGTGCAATTTAAAGGTTATACAAGTGTTCAACAAATCTATCAAAACCAACAACACATTGTTTATGATGCGATCAGGATTAAAGATAACCTTGCAGTCAATATCAAAGTTCCAACTCAAACCTTTGCTACTTCTCGCGAACTGTCATCATTAAAGCGTGAGTTTAATATCCTAAGTATCATCGAAGGTGAAGGCGTTGTTTGTGCAGTTGAACTACTAGAGGATAATCACCTCGTTGCATTAATTACGCAAAAAGCAGTAGGCATTTCTTTAAAAAGCTATCAAAAACAGTATCAAGTTAGCTTGTTGACTGCGCTTAATATTAGCTTAGCCATTTGTGAGAGCCTTTCTGTTATTCATCGCCAATCAATTTGTCACCGAGACCTCACTCCGAATAATATCATTATCGATCCACAAACATTAAAGTTGGTAATTCTCGACTTTGGCTCTGCGTTAGAGTTTCCACATACAGCGAGGGCCATTATTAACCCGCATTTTATCGAGGGTAGCCAGGCCTATATGTCACCTGAGCAGACCGGAAGAATGAATCGAGGTTTAGATTATCGCACCGACTTTTATTCTCTGGGTGTGATGCTGCACGAACTTTTTACAAAACAGCTACCTTTTGATACCAATGATACCAATGAGCTCATCCATAGCCATATTGCATTACGACCTAAATCGTTAACAGAAATTGATGCCACTATCCCGCACGTATTGTCACAGATTGTACATAAACTGATGCATAAAGATGCTAGCCTGCGCTATCAGAGTACACAAGGGTTAATCGCCGATCTCAAAATCTGTATTCAACAGTATCAAGTAACAGGCATCATTAATGAATTCACGCTTGCCAGCCATGATTTGCATGATCGCTTTATTATCCCAGAAAAACTTTATGGTCGTGATAAAGAGATAAAAATCTTAAAAGATACCTTGAATCATGTAGCAGTAAGCAAGGGCTATCTTACATTTGTTGCAGGCAATTCCGGCACCGGAAAAACCTCTTTAGTGAAAGAGTTATATTCTTTGGTAACAGATAAAGGCGGTTATATCGCTACCGGGAAATTTGATCAATTCCTACGCCATCAACCCTATTCCGCTTTAACTCAAGCACTCACCTCTTTGTTTAACCAGATTATGGAAGAGAGTGATGACAAGATTTTAGTTTGGAAAGAGATTGTACAACAAAGTGTGGGGGGAAATGGTCAAGTTATTATCGACGTGATACCTGAACTCGAACTACTGATTGGTCAACAACCTACCGTTGCGAAACTGAGCATAGAGGAGCAATCAACGCGTTTTAATACTGTTATGACTAATCTAATAGGTGGCTTAGGCACTAGTCGTTATCCGCTGGTACTCTTTATGGATGACTTGCAATGGATTGATACGGCTAGTTTAACTTTACTTGAAGCGATTGCGCCAACGATACAGCATAAATCCCTACTTATCATCTCAGCCTATCGAAGTAATGAGGTTTCGCAAAGCCACCCTCTGCAACTAACAAAAAGCAGGTTACAGGCGGCAACCGATAATATTATCAGTATTGAGTTAAATGAATTAACATCAATGGCCCTTTCTGACTTGGTGGCCGATACAGTGCACTTATCAGCAACCAATCTTAGCCAATTAAATCATCTATTGTTTACAAAAACACATGGTAACCCTCTGTTTTTTAAAACCATGTTTACTACCTTATATAACGATCGTCATCTTATTTTTGATTATGATTTAAGACTCTGGAGTTACAACCAGCAAACGATTGCCACACTGCCTTATGCAGATAATGTCGTTGATATCTTACAAACTAATATTAACCAGTTAAGTACTGAAAGCATCAACTTATTACAGTTGGCAGCTTGCATAGGTAATGTCTTTGATTTAACCATTTTGAGCGAGATTGCCAACACTGCCCGTTCCCAGGTTGCAACACAACTATTGCCGGCTGTTTCTGCAGGTTTAATTCAGCCCTTATCGGATGATTTGGAATTATTAGCGGTAGAGCAAACAAACGTGATGCCAACAATACACTTTCGTTTCGCGCATGATCGTATTCAACAGGCAGCTTACCATCTGTTAGTTCCCGAACGACAAGCAGAAATACACTGGTCTATTGGTAAACGATTAGAAATAGAGAGCCAGCAACAGGCTTCAGGCATAACGATATTTGATGCCGTTGAGCATTTAAATCAAGGTCGAGACTTTTGTCCTGAAAGCGCATTACAGAGTTTGGCTGAGTTCAATCTTGATGTGGCCATCAGTGCAAAAAAATCGGCTGCATTTAACGTGGCAGCCAGCTGTTTGCAGCATGCGTCAGAGATCTTAGGGCAACAGGGTTGGTTGACTGCTTACGACTTAACCATGCAAGTACAACTGCAACTAGCTGAAGCGTGTTATTTAACCTCTGAATTTGAGCAGGCTGATAAGATATACCATTTAATTGCTGAAAAATTACAAAAGAAGCAACATAAATTGCAACTATGTAATATTCAAGCAAAGCAATACCATCACCAAGGTTTATATCAGCAATCAGTAGATTTTGAATATCAAGCCCTCGACCTACTTGGTTTTGAGCTGCCAACGGATGAACAAGGGTTATTAGCCGTTTTCTCGCAAGAACAGCAAAAAATAGAACAATTGTTACAACAAAAGAGTATTGAACAGTTGTACCAACAGCCACATATTAATGAATCCGATTTTAGCCTAACCCATGAGATATTATTTGATACTTTTGTTGATGGCTATTTGTTAGGTAATGGCCCTTTGCTCTCAGCAGTGGCAGCAATTAGTGCAAGACTGTCGATGGAAAAAGGCAACTGTGCAGTCACCTCCGTAGCTTACGTTAATTATGCTACGGTATTATGCGCCAGTGGGTCCTATCGTGAAGGACATAATATTGGGCAACTGGCAATGCGACTCGCGGATAAATATCAAAACCCATGTATGAAGAATTATACCTACCATGTTTTTTCCCTAGGTATTAATCATTGGTTAAAACCACTTAAAAGTAGCCATCAGCATTGGTTGCAGGCTTCTAAACTTTCGATGGAGTCTGGTTCGCCCTATGCAGGTTGGGTCTTTTTACAGTTAGCACATGTATTACTGGCTTCAGGCGCTCCTTTAGATGAGGTTGAAAAACAGGCCGAGGAGAGTCTGTTATATCTTCAAAGTGCTAAATTAGATGACATTGTGCAGTTATTGAAGATAATTGTTTTACAGCCATTAAAACAATTAAGAGGTGAAACGAAACAGTTTAATTGTTTGGATGATGAGCACTTTTGTAGCCAAAGCCTATTAAGCGATTACCAAGAAAATCCTTTTTTTTACGGCCACCTCACTTATTCCCTGTTACGCACGACGTTATTAGCAAGAGAGCTGCAACCACTTACCATTATTAATCAGTGGCTACCGATTATTGAAGCGACCGTACAGGCACAAATCATTCAAGTAGATGCCTGTTTATATGCCACGCTGCATATTACTGGAGACTATTTAAACTTAGGTGAGTCAGACCAAAAAACAGCTAAACAATTTATACAGTCACAACTTATTCGTTTTGCACAGTGGGCAGCGTTAAGTCCTGAAAATTTTGAGCATAAGCGCCTGTTATTAAAAGCAGAGCTAGCCCGCATAGAAGGTCATCATTTGCAGGCTATCGACCTTTATGAGCAAGCGCGAGAACAAGCATTAAGCAATCATTTTTTAATGGAGGTTGCCCTATGTGATGAATTAACGGCACTGTTTTGGTTGCAAGCAAAAAATCCCTCTCTACAGAAATTTTACATAGAGCGTGCAATGCTTGTTTACCAGAGCTGGGGCGCCACAGCTAAAGTGACAGGGTTAAAACAGCAATATCCCAATTATTTTCAATCTAATCTAGCTGTTTCTGATAAACAGGCAACGGCAAGTAGTTTCATTGCCACTGAAGATTTCTCAAACCAGCTTGACCTTGGCTCTGTTATTAAGGCTTCACAAGCTATTTCACAGCATATTGATGTAGATAAATTAACCGTTGAACTGTTAAACCTAGCGATAGAGAATGTCGGAGCAACTAGAGGTGTGCTGCTATTAAAAGAGCAACAACAATTCATTTGTAAACGTATCATTGATAAAACAGACATTGATATTAACGCTGATCAGCAAAATATTGAATTCAAACAATGCCATTACCTATCAAACGCAGTGGTTAATTATGTGATTAATTCAGGGCAAAGTGTTGTGTTTAATGGCGAGAATAATGATCAACAATTTAGTCGTTGTGAATATATTAAACGCCATAGAACAAAGTCAATTTGCTGCGTACCCATCATTCAAAAAAAGCGATTAGTGGGTGTATTGTATCTCGAAAATTCACAAGTGACTTATGCCTTTAAATCAGATCGTATTCAGTTATTAAGCATACTGGCTTCGCAATCTGCTATTTCGCTTGAAAATGCACGTATCTATCATGAATTGGCATTGGTGAATAAAAACTTAGAGCATTTAGTACTCGAGAGAACCCAAGAGCTACAAAATAAAAACAGAGAGCTTGAAATCCTTTCTACGACGGATCAACTAACCACTTTATATAATCGTCGCTATGTCGAAGAGCAAGGGCTTGCCTTTGTAAGTCGTTGCCAACGTTACGGTCAGCCAATGTCGCTGATCATGATTGATATTGATTACTTTAAATCTATTAACGACAACTACGGTCATGATGTAGGAGATACGGTGCTCATTCATATTGCCAAATTACTCCAACAAAATACGCGCAATGTAGATGTCGCAGGTAGATGGGGGGGGGAGGAGTTTATTATCCTACTGCAAAGTGACATCGATGGTGCACTGGCCAATGCCGAAAAATTACGTAGAAAAATAAAAGCCAATAAAATAGGCGTTGCAGGCACTGTTACAGCAAGTTTTGGGGTCACTCAATATACCAGTGGTGACAGCCTAAAAAGTGTCTCTAAACGCGCTGATATTGCACTTTATCAAGCCAAAGAAAGTGGCCGAGATTGCATCAAAAGTACTTCAATAAAAGTAATGGAATTTGATAGATGAATACAATGAGATTAAATAACAATTGTGCGGGATATAATCAGAAAGCTGCTTTATTAGTGGTTACCAGCCATACTGAACTCAATGGCACGGATCAAAAAACAGGTTTTTGGTTTGAGGAGTTTTCAACACCATTTTGGGCCTTTTATGATGCAGGTTATCATGTGGTGGTCGCTTCAATAAAAGGCGGAAAAGTTGCCGCTGACCCATTAAGCAGTGACAAAGAGTTTGCCAGTGCTTCAGTTGAGCGTTTTCTCGCATCAAAGCAAAAAATGCAATTATTAGCTAATACGATCTGCATCGATGATATCGATAGCAGTGAATATAGTACTATTTTTTTGTGTGGTGGTCATGGCACGCTTTGGGACTTTAAAGAGAGCAGAGGACTTGCTCGGGTAACGAGCGAGTTTTATCAAACAGATAAACTGATAGGTTCAGTATGCCATGGAACAACTGGCCTACTGTCTGCTAAAAAGGGAAATGCAGAGCCGCTAGTAAAAGGGCTTAAAATGACCGCGTTTAGTGACTCAGAAGAGTTATTAGTACCAGAGCAATATATCAGAGCACTGCCTTACCATTTAGAAGATGCACTGCGCGATCAGGGAGCCATTTATACAAAAGAAAAAACTAACAGCCCTTATGTCGTGATCGAAAAAGGTTTGATCACCGGACAAAACCCGCAATCAACAACTTTAGTAGTAAAAACCATTTTAGATGCGTTAGATAAAACCGCTATTTGGATTGATACTGATTTTACACTTAACAGTGATGATGAAAGTGACCCTTGTTCAATTGCCGATGCATATAGCATGATTAGTTTATTTAATTCCACAGCGGTGAAGGTACAAGGGATTAGCACCGTTTTTGGAAAAAGCAGTGTTAGTAACGTATATAAGCAGGTATGCAATATTAGTAATCGTTTTGGACCGATTGCCTTGAATGTATCACTTGGTGCAGAGCAACCGCTATACATAGCTCAGCTTAATGAAACAGACGCAACGACTGCACTTGCCAAGCAACTTAAAAAACAAAAGCTGACCATTGTTGCTACTGGAGCTGTAACTAATATTGCCAGTTTTGCCTTACTTTATCCTGAGCTTGTTTCGCAGATTGAGCGGGTTATTTTAGTGGCAGGCCGTAGCCAGTCACAAAACCATTTTATTGTTGGAAAAAAGCAAAAAACGCCCTTTGCAGATATGGCTTTTGAGTCAGATGTTGATGCATTTCGTATTTTATTAGATAGCAAAATTCCAGTTGTATTAGTTCCCTACGAGTTAGCGAATAAATATATGCTTGTACAAGAAGATCTACAGTTATTAGCAAGTAAAGGTGGGGTTGGGCAATACCTAGCGGAGCACTCTCAAGCTTGTTTAGATAGCTGGCATGAGAAGTTTGCAGCACCGGGCTTTAGCCCGATAAGTGCTTTAGCTGCAGAGTTTGCGGTTAACCCCAACAGTTTTGAGTATTCAACAGTTGCAGCTGAAATTAAAATTCTAGCTGATGATACTAAAAATATAGGGGTTGCCGAAGCCACTAGTTATAAACCCTACCTCATTGCTTCTGAACAAACTGTGAGTTCAAATAACGTATTGATGTGTCATGACGTGGCCGATGATTTGATGGCGACTATGTTACAACGAATAACTCGTCCCAATGATCCATCAAAATTTGTCTCTGCTGTTTCACACTTAAATATCATTGTTGATGACGTTGACACAGCAGCTGCATTTTATCAACGTACGCTTGGATTTGAGCAAGCCTATGATGCTGATGGAAGGATGGATTATCGCCATTTAACCCTGAGTTCATTTGCTAAAGATGCTGGGTTTATTGCTGGAAAAGTGGATGTAGATATTTTATTTTTACGTCATCCCATTGCAGGACTATACCTTGAACTTATGTGCTACCACACACCAAAAGGCGAGCAAAAAATTAGCCTCAAAAATACTAATGATATGGGAGGAATACGCCACGCAGCCCTTGAAGTTAATGATGTATTTGAAGCATTTGAGTACCTTAAAGATCAACCAGGTGTTGAACTGATCCAGTATCCAAATAGTCAAACTAACGACCAAGAGACCACCCCTCCTCTTATGCTTAACCCTTTTCCAGTGGCTTTCTTTTATTGGCGAGACCCTTATGGTGTTCAGTGGGAAATGGAGGCTGGGCGAAAGCGTGGCCATCTACGAGGCATCTAACTTATTAAGTGGTCAGCGAATATAGTGACCACTGTTACTACAAACAAGGGAGTCGTTATGAAAAGTCAAAAACGTTACTGGTTATTGCTAATCTTCACCTATTTTTGCTTATCACAGAGTGCCAATGCAAGTAACACAATAAATGTACAACTCTATTTTGGCTTGTCTATTCCCACGGGCGGTTATGTTTCAGATCAACAGTGGACACATTTTTTAAATCATAATATAGCCACAGCTTTTAGTGGCTTTAATGTCATCGATTCTACGGGTTATTATAAAGCTCAAGCTGAGCCAGCTAAAATTGTTACATTCATTATTGATGAGAGTGATCTTAAAAAAGTAATTAACCTTGCGGAAACTTACGCTGAAAAATTTCAGCAAGACTCTGTGATGATGATAAAGTCACCCGTTTTACAGTGGCAATTTATTGAAGCCAAAAAATCTGTTTTGGTGGAATAGATTGTCATTAAACCACCTAAGCGTTAAGTGCCAGTGTTACCCACAATGAGTGGACTCCTTCTATAGTTAGATTACGGCTACATTGAAGTAATTTATGGTTAAGCAAAAAACAGCTACAAAACTAAAACAAGCATCTTAAATATTGCCCTACGATGCATCAGCTCAAAAACTAATTCAGCGTTGCACTATTTAATAATGGCTAGCCCATATTGAATGATTAAAGCCTTATTGTCTGCGCTGACAACTGACTAAAACACTCTGCAGAAATTAAAGATGTGTTGTTTTATGCTCATTTTGAACTGGTGCAATACAACACATAAATGACTGCACATCGGTCATATCTCGTGGTTTTAGCTCAACCAATTCTGTGAATAAATACTCAGAAAACTTTAATGTAGACTCATACGTTAACCAGTTAACTTGTGCCTTAAAATTTATTTCAAAGCCACAGAGATCTGATGCATGCTGTGTTACGTTAGGTTTAATAAACATGTAATGCTTAGGTTGCATAACAAATAGGAAGTAGGATGCTATTGACCACTTGGCTATATTGAGCTCTTGTAATACTTTACTAAAGCTCATAAAACGCCCTTGAAGCTTCTCTTTACAATATAATAATTTATAGAGAGATAATGAGAATTTTTTCTGTGAATTTGCTTTTGATAATACGGCTTTTAAGTCTGTTTTTTCTACAGAAGAGATAAGCTTGCTCGCATTCACTACCGCTAATGCATTTTCTGTGATCTGTTGATAGTCAGCTACAATAATACAATCAATGATGAGCTCTTCATTTAACAGTTTTTTTGCCTGTTTGTGTGCTTTTTGATTATCATTATGCAGCTCTTTTTTTAAATTTTCAGCATAAAATCCATCTGGAAAACGCGTTAAAAAGCAGGATATTGATTGCGTTAAATTTTGATATTTAAATTTCGATGTGCACTTTTTAGCTTTCAGGTTATCCAAAACAGGGTGATGGGAGTTTTCAGTATTTACATGCACAGGCTGAACATACTTTAAAGATAAAGATTTCTCTCCCACCCCTACAAAAAATATTTTAACACTGTCATTGCCACTATCAGCAAGCACTTCCCCAAGGCCCCAATCTGCAAGTTTTGGATGTCTAACACGTTGCCCCTTTTTATACTCCACTTTCTCACTCCTATCACTAACCGATATTTAAGGTAGAGAAAGCGTAGTATGTGGTTATTATTTAATCAAACAATGCAATTTTAAAATTTACTCTCCCTCAATATAAACGCTTAAATCATTCATTAGAACAAAAGTGGCCAGAAACATATATAACTGCAATATCAATAAGTTAAGTATTAACGTTTTTGAGTGCCAAGAAACAGATCACGCAGTAAATCATGTTTCCTTATCGGATTAAAAACCGGTAACAATTGCAAAGTGACTGTGTATTGTTGAAGGCTTTTTAAGTTAGCAGTTAACAATAAAATTCTTTTATATAAAGTGTGCCTAATAGAAGGTTAATAAACACTATTTAGTGTTTGTACTAATAATAGATAAGCTTCCATATAGTCAATAAAACACACTTGTTACATTGCTAAACGACAGATTTAAAATGACACTGATAGCTACCTCATTCAAATTTTAAATAACCAATTGAAAAACATTAGCTACAATTATTCATAACAGAAAAATGTAAGTTAGCTACAATTATTCTTAACTGAATAATGAGTTATATCTTTTTGCATATATGATTAATGGTGAAAAACATGAAATTATCAGTCATCCACAGAATAATTATCGGCTTTACACTTATCTTAGCCTGCTTAATTATTGTTGGACTTTCAGGTTTATTTCGTATCAGTGAAAGTAATAATAGTTTAAACCAGATCACTGATACCGTTATGCCAGTTAACAAAACGGCACTTGTACTAACCCAAGACCTATCCTCAGTTAAGCTTGCCATGTACCAGCATTATAATGCTGGACAGTCCTCTTTACTTAGTAAGTACGAAGCGCAGTTTCAACAATCAAAACAGCACTATATAGAGCGTAGCCACAGTATCACAAAGCTTCTTCAGCAACTTGCAGACACAGGCACATCTGCACAACAAGAGCTTGAACATTTACGAGAATTAGAAAAACGCGCCCCAGAAGTATTTACCGATATTGAACGTGCAATGCAACTCTATGAGCGTAGCTTTCAAGGCCTCTCTACACTTAGTAAGCTGAAGGAAACGATTAATAATTTAGAAAAAACAGCAAGCAAAACATACAGTAAAGCGAGCCAATTAACCTTAAACCATTCACAAAAGGCACTAATTACACAAGCAAACTTAGATATTAACAGTTTGTTTTCCATTGCTAAGCAGATCACTCAAACATCTGATTTCAATGAATTTACCGGTTTAAAGTCAGAGTTTTCCAGTTGGGTAAATAAGTATGTCGATACCTCTAGAGAGCTCTCATTATTACGTTATGATAGTAGCGAAGTTAGCTCATTTATAAATAAAAATGGGGACATAATCAGTGAGTTATTATGGGTTGTATCAAGTAACCAAGGCATTATTCGACTCAAGGGAGACTACTTAGAAAACTCATCTTTATTAACCACTAATCTAATTAATAATGAAAAAGCATTAGATGAGATCCGTGATGAACTAACAGAGATCACCAGCTTTATTAATCAATATTCAAATTCAGTAACTCACAAAGCGTCACAATCGGTTAGCAGTGGTTATACCATGATAATAACAATCTCTTCGATCGCAATTATCGCAGGCTCTCTGATTGCCATATTTGTAGTTTCTAGCATTCGCCGCCCATTATACGAAATGATATCTATCTTAGGAAAAGTCGCAACGGGTGATTTAACACAAGATATTAATGCAAATAAAAATGATGAGTTTGGAAAATTAAAAACCTCTGCAAGTACACTTAATGAAAACTTGAAAGAGATGATCCACGCCATTCACGGCCAATCAAAATTCTTGATTAGTTCTGTAGAAAAAACTCGAGTGATAACCGAGCAAACTCGAACAACAGTCAATAAACAAAAACAAGAAACAGATATGGTTGCAACCGCCATGACTGAGATGACAGCGACTATTAGTGAAGTATCTGACAGTGCCAAAAATACTTTTGATCGTATGGTTGAAGCACACTCACACGCATTAGAAAGCCGTAAACAAATAGACCACAACCAAGAACAAACTGCTTTATTACAAAAAGAGATGAACCATGCCTACGATGTGATTAATCAGCTTGATGCTGATGTACATAAAATTGAAGAGATGGTACAGGTTATCGACTCCATTGCAGAGCAAACAAACCTACTGGCACTTAATGCTGCAATTGAAGCCGCGAGGGCTGGTGAACAAGGGCGAGGTTTTGCAGTTGTTGCTGACGAAGTAAGAACACTGGCAGGGCGAACTAGAAGCTCAACTGAAGAGATCAAAGGCAACATCGGTGCGCTTTTAGAGGGGTCAAAAAAAGCGGTAAATGCGATCAACTCTTCTCAATCTAAAACGGTTGAATCTGTTGAACTAGCACAAAATATTCACCAGAAAGTAGGTGAAATTGTGGATATGGTCTCTAACGCTAAAGACTTAAATATGCAAATTGCCACTGCATCAAAAGAGCAAAGTAGCACTGCCGATGAAATCAACCGTAATATTGTCAGCATTGCGGAACTTTCAGGTGATACTGAAAGAGGGGCAGACCAAAGCCAAGTTCAAATTGATGAGATACATAAATCATCTAGTGAGTTAGAAGTATTAGTTGAAAAATTCAAAATATAAAAAGGCGAACATGATGTTTAATAAAATTTATATCACTTTAGTTTTGGCCCTATTATTATGTAACTCCATTATTGCCAATGCGACAACGTTATCGCTATATACATGGCGAGCTCAAGAAGTAAAATTATGGAATGAGATTAACAAGCAAAACCTGTTACCCGGCATTACAATCCAAGCAAAAGTTATTTTATACGATAATTACCGGCCTTACGTTTTGATTGAACTACAAAATAACAAAGTCGATCTTTTCCAGTGGACACCGGGCGCTTCAAACCTAAAAGAGTTGATTGACTATAACTTTATCAAACAAAATAGCCATGATATTTCAGAAATTAATAAAAGTGCACTTTCAGCATCACTTGGCCACGATGGTCACCTTTACGGCGTTCCTTTTGCATTACAGCTACAATCCATTTTAGTGAATAGTAAGCTCGTGAAAAAATATGGTATTAATAATGCTCCAAGCTCAATGGCAGAATTAGATTCAGTTTTTAGTAAATTAAAATCCAATGGTATTACCCCACTTCACCTTGCTGGAGGCGCGAATTGGTACGTATCTCAGGTATTAGGGGAAGTGTTAATGGCAGGATTAGTTGAAGACAGTTTTGCAAATAACCTATTAAAAGGCGAAGTTTGCTTTACAGATCCCAAATTCATCAGCATTTTTACTACCTTAGCTAATTGGAAAAAATCAGGTTATCTGAATAATAATGCCAGTACTGAAAACTATGGTGCAATGAATAACTCTATTGCACTCGGTAACTCAGCAATGAGCTTCGATGGGGGGTGGAAAACAGGTGCTACGTCTGAGTTTTATCAAGTTGATTCCAATTACAAATTTGAATTCTGGCCAGTACCTGGCGCATCGAAAAAGGTGTACGCATTAGGTGATGGAACATATCAAGTAGCTTTAAACTCCCAATACCGAGACAAAGCAATTCAAGTTCTTGAATTTACCAGCACAAAGAAATTTGCAGAGCTGTTTGCGGAGTTTGTTGGGGAGCTGCCTGCATATGGTGGAAGCATCAATATTCAACCGGGTGTTTTAAAAGATATGGCAGCGATTGTTGCTAGTCAAAGTTACTCTGTAGGTTTGTTTACTGCCTATGAGATAAATAGAGGCAAGCCTAGTTATAACCAACTTTTAAATGAGTCTATTAAAGCTGTTTTAGCTTCCGAAAAATCACCACAACAAGCTGCTCAACATATTCAAGATGGCTTAAATAGCTGGGGTTATATTGGCTCAACACAATGCCAGTAAGTATCGATGAAACTCGCTATTTTTCCCTAAAGCCTAAGCTGTAAACACTGTCATTAACTTACCTCCAGCAAAGCTGGAGGCATACACAAAAAAGTCTAAACATGTTCATGCCCTTCCTTGATTATTATTCCCTTTCTCTTAGCTAAATTTACGAACTATAACTGCTCAATATTTTTCAGTGATAATACAATATGCTATTTATAATACTACTGACTATGAGGAAGATTTTTATAGTCTCACATAGATTTTTTATCTCTTTACGTTTGATAGAAAAAAGAAAAAATATCTACTATTATCACCGTAAAAACTATGTGAGTTCTCGGCAGATGAACAGCGGTTTATCAACGTGTAATTAATTCCTAATTAACAAAGTAGCTGAACTTGACGCTGGTTAAACTTTTGTAATAGCTTAAAAGCATGATGACGTAACAGATCAAATTCTGATGCTAAAGCATCATAGTCCAGCCCTGAATACACTTTCAAATTCATTCATTACAGCCCCCTATGCAGGTTTTTCATAAAAATAGCATCCTACTGTTGATATACCTCAATCCCATACCAGTTTTGAAAATTAGGCTGATTATCAGAATGAATGGAGCTATGTGCTACACGCATTATTTCCACCATCAAATAGCAGTATTAATTCCATTTTCGCATCTTCAAATAGCATGCACAGCTCAAGATAAACATCTAACCATTACATCTAACCATTGTGTCGCTTATAAATAGGCCAATGGGTGTGGCTTGCCTTATTTACATCACTAGATAAAACTGACGGGATAAATTTGAAGGTGGTAAAATAGCATGAAAAATAAACCCACCTACAACTGTCAGCTTTCCTTACACTCCATTAACATAACTGCAACAAATAAAAAAATTCCATTATAAATACAACACGTTACAAATACGGTGTAATTCTTGCTTAAGAGCGAAGTTCGCACAATATACTCTTTGCGATCATAAAAACTGCATTAAAGCAGTAAATATATAATAAAGACTCTTTGGGAGAGCTACATGAAACATCTTATTAATAAAATCTTTTTAACTCTGTTCCTGTTTAGTGCGTGTATATCATCAGCAAATGCAGTACTCATTAACTACGACTTTTCTGCGACATACCATGATGGTAGTAACGCTGCTGGCGATTTTAATTACGACACTGAAACAACACTCTTTTCTGACATTTTAATCGAGTTAACTGGTGGATCTTCATGGGGTGATCAACTATTTACTGTTAACCATTATGTGAGTAATCGTGCATTAGTATTACTTGATGTGGCTGACGGCCCTGATTATAACAAAGACACGGTTTTCCATATCATTTTACAAGACGGTGGAAAATGGGGAGATCTAGCACCAAGTAAAGTCTATTCAGATATCGCAGAGTGTGATAAATCTCATTGCCCTGCACGTCGTAACTTAGACGTAGCACCAGTAACTTCTCTGATTGGCACTGTTGTTAATATTCCTGAACCAACACCTTTTGCATTATTAGGTCTTGCTCTGATCGGTTTATCTTTCAGAAAAAAAACTAAGTAAATAAGTTTAAAAGCGATAGAGACAAGCAAAAGGCCAATACCTATTGGCCTTTTGTTATTGCTAAACTTAACTAGCATTAGCACGCTTATCTAGCAGTATTATAATGTTTTAATGACCTTAGCAGGCATACCACCCACCATAGTGTCCGGTGCAACATCTCTGGTAACCACGGCTCCAGCTGCGACTACCGAACGAGCACCAATAGTCACCCCCTGGCAAATAACCACATTACCACCAATCCAGACATCATCCTCAACCACTATGGGTAAACATTGGATCTCCCACTTTCTACGTTGTTCATAATCAAGTGGATGCGTTGGTGTATAAAACTGCGTACTCGGACCTACCAATACATTATTACCAATGCTAATAGTGGCATTATCGAGCATAGTAACACCCATGTTGATATAAGTGTCTCGGCCAATTGAGATGGTTTTACCGTATTCACATAAAAATGGGGGGCAAACAAAACTGTTTTCGCCAATGCTATTTAACAGCTCTGTTAAATAGGGTTTTGCGGCATTAAACTGTCGCTGATTAATTTTTTGCAATAACTCAAAGGCATTATTACGTAATAGGTCAAATTCAGGTGCTAACGCATCATAATCTAATCCTGAACACATTTTTTCAAATTCATTCATGACAGCTCCCTATGCAGGTTTTTTCATGAAAATAGTATCCTGCTGTTGATGTACTTCAATCCCATGCCAATTTTTAAAATTATACTGACTATCAGAGTGAATGGGGCTGTGTGCTGCATGCATTATTTGTACAACTGACATACCTGCATTAATACCACTCTCAATACCCGCTTTTGCATCTTCAAATACTAAACATTGATCAGGGCAGATACCTAACCATTGTGCCGCTTTCAAATAAGGGGATGGATGTGGTTTACCCTGTTTTACATCATCTGCTGTTACTAAAATATGAGGGATAGGTAGACCTGCAACTCTTAATTTTTTGAGGGCTGAACTTTTAGTACTCATGGTAACAATTCCCCACGGCATTCCATCTAGTTGATCTAACAATAGTTTAGCACCAGGTACCGCGGTAACGTGGTCAACAAGTTGCAACTCATGGGCAAATAACTGCTGTAACTCATCCTCCAGATCAAGGTGTGGCGCAAATTTTTCAACAATATACTCGCCACGTGTACCATGAATTTCAGCAAAGATAGCCTCTTTATCAAGACCATGTTTATTTGCCCATTGCGACCAAAGTCGCTCAACAGCATCGGTTGTATCAACTAATGTGCCATCTAAATCAAAAAGTAACGCTTTACTTACAATCATGTTTTTCCTCACTCAATTAATCGTTTAAACATGCATGATATAACCAATAACAAAGACAACCACGCAACAACATGCACATTAAAGCCTACTTATAGCAATAAGATCAAGCATAAAAGTGTAATAAAGCGCACAAACAAAAATAAACTTGTGTGTAATACACATAAAACAGGCGAAAAAATGCATACTCGAGTAGTGGATAAAATTAATTTTGAAGGGACTTTATAAGTCCAATAATAATCCTAATCAAAGGGCTGAATAGAAAATGAAGGTGAAGAGCCATCCCGCTTTTGTAAAGCAGGTATTGCTACTTTTAACACAACAAAGTAGCTCTATAGATAGTCTTTAATGCAAGATTAGCTTTTAGGTAAATCAAAACTTATTCCCTGAGCAAGGGGCAAATCATCACCATAATTAATGGTATTTGTCACTCGGCGCATGTAGTTTTTCCAAGCATCACTGCCACTTTCACGTCCGCCACCGGTATCCTTTTCACCACCAAAAGCGCCTCCAATTTCCGCGCCAGAAGTGCCTATATTTACATTTGCAATACCACAGTCAGATCCAACACAGCTCAAAAAAAACTCTGCCTCTTTCATATTTTCAGTAAAGATAGCCGAAGATAACCCCTGTGATACGCTATTTTGTTTTTGGATTGCCTCAGCTAAACACTCAAAACTAAACACAAAGAGTAGCGGTGCAAAGGTCTCCTTTTGCACAATCTTGGCATCACTTGAAATTTCGATGATGGCCGGTCTGACATAAAACCCTCCATTGTTGCTTATCACCTCACCACCACATAACAGGATTCCCCCCTGTTGTAGGGCTTCTTTTATACTGCTTTGCATGGTATCAACTGCATGCTGATTGATGAGAGGCCCCATAAGATTCTCAGTTTCAAAGGGGTCACCAACTTTTACAGTTTGGTAAATGGCTTTTAATTGTTCAACAATCTCCATTTTCAAGCTTTGATGGATAAACAGACGACGAAGTGATGTGCAGCGTTGCCCACTAGTTCCTAAGGCCGAAAAAGTGATTGCACGCACCGCTAAATCGAGCTTGGCACTCTGGCAAACAATGAGCGCGTTATTGCCACCTAACTCTAATAATGTTCGCCCCATTCTAGCGGCAGCACGTTGTCCCACAGCCCTTCCCATCTGGCAGGATCCTGTTGCTGAAACCAGTTTGATTTGTTTATTATCAACTAACTGCTCTACCCCCTGTTTTTCTGCAAAAATAATGCTTGATAGTGCCGGGTTATAATCTAGCTTAATAAGCGTTTGTACTAACAGTTGGTGGCAAGCGAGTGCTGACAAAGGACATTGACTTGAAGGTTTCCAAATCACACTATTCCCACACACCAAAGCAAGTGCAGCATTCCAGCCCCATACCGCCATTGGGAAATTAAACGCACTAATGACGGCAACAGGGCCAAGCGGATGCCACTGCTCCATCATGCGATGTTTTGGTCGCTCTGTGGCAATCGTTAAACCATATAACTGGCGTGATAGCCCCAATGCAAAGTCACAAACATCAATCAGCTCTTGTACCTCCCCTAAGCTTTCTTGAATCGGTTTACCCGACTCTATAGTAATGATGTTAGCAAGACCTGTTTTATGCTCACGTAGCAGCACAGAAAACACTCTGATCAACTCGCCTCGTTGTGGCGCGGGGATCTCTTTCCATTGCTCAAAGGCAGTGCTTGATTGATTTACTACTTGATTAATTTGAGTTGCATCAGCAATACTAATAGTGGCAAAACATTTGCCATTAATCGGTGAAATAACATCTTTTTGTTGTTTGTTATGTTGTGTTTGTAAACCAATATAAACACAACCATATTGCTGCTGAGCATTGTAGAGTTTCTGTAAAACGGCTTGTTTACTGTTATCTAACATACTGTTACCTCATACAATTTATTAACGACTTAACTCCGCATCGCGATAAGGTTTAGCAAATTCATTTTTTAAGAAGGTATCAATATCTAATACCTCTTGCTCTACAAAACCGCTGTGTTCGAATTTATCAAACAATACACAGTCTAAGGTCGTAACAGCAGCATTGGCAGTGGCTATCTGAATGGCACTCTGTTTATCACTGTGTGGCAGTAAAAATGTGCGACTTACCTGCTGCAATTTATCACTGTTATAACCCGTTGCCACCACCGAAATAAGCACCAGATCTTGTTCTGTGGTAGCCACTGCACTGTCTAATATCTCCATTAACATATTGCGTCGTTTACCCTCTTCTCCTAGGCGTAAATCACGAAATAAAAAACGCATTAACTGACAATGACCGGGATAACGAATTGTTTTATAACTCAATTCCCGCAACTTTCCTTCAAGACTCACACACAGGTTTGCTACACCTCCCGAGGTATTAAACGCTTCATATTTAACGCCCGATATGGTTAATAGTTCCCGCCCCTCTAACGGTTCAATAAACGTCCGTTTATAATTTTTTACCGCTTCACAGGGATTGGCGTACTCATTTACCAGCCCTGCGGTGCTCCAAGTTAAGTTATACATCATCTGATTTGAGGGGAATTGTGGTAAGGCACCAACACGCAATTTTAGGCTATCTAGTTTTTCAAATTGGTGTCGAAAGCTATACGCTAAAATACCAATAAATCCGGGCGCTAAACCACATTGTGGCATGAAAAACTGCCCAACTTGAGCGCGACTTGCAATCTGCTTAATCGCTTCAGTACAGCGAACATCTTCTGTGAGATCAAAATAACTTGCACCAGCGTATAATGCAGCCAAAGCAACCTTAGGGTTTTCATTAAAACTCAGCGCGGAAAATACCACATCAATACCCGTTATAAGTGATGAGTAATCTTCACCTCTAAGCTGCATCGTAGGAAACTGCGATGCATATTTTTTTACAACCAGCTCATCAATATCAGCGCCAACCACTTGATAGCGTTTATTATTATTCAACAAGTAAGCTATCTGACTGCCGATGCGCCCTAAACCTAAAACTAAGACTCGTTTAGTCATGAGCAACTCCTTGGTCTGTTGATTCAAAAATTTTATCCGCACTACTGGCAACAAAACCTTGAAATAACTCACCATTGCTCTGTTTAAATCGTTGTGCAAACTCATAATAACAACTACTGATTTGCTGCACGCTAGCATCATCAAATATCACTTCAACTTTGTCAGCCAGTGTTGATGCTTGAATTAATTTGTCCTGTTCAGTTCCTTTAATTATGCCACCAGTACTATTAAGTTGATAACCATGCGCTAACAGCTGTTCAACAACTAACGGCAAGCTTTTATATTGTTTTAGGTGATTAATAAATATCGTGAAATGATTGGCTCTTAACCCCCAAACTGATAACCAAGCAGCATACTCAGACTCTTTTAATAGGCTTTGGTAGTCACAGTAATTGGGCAATGCCCACAACCGCCCGCTACTTAATAATGTTACGGGTAATTTTTCAGGGATTTGAGTTAACAGTAATTGGATAAGTGCTTGGCAATTGTCCGGTAATTGATGCCATAACAGTTCACTGATAAAAATTTTGGTCGGACTATTTTTATGAATGTAGCTACGTGCATTTAGCTTTTTGTTTTTGAAGTGGTAACGATCAAATTCCCTGTAACCCAATGCAAGTATTTGCTCCTGTAATAGGTCAATTGAGATAGCAGAGTTAGCAAAAGTACGAAAAGCAACATGATCATTCACTATCGGCTCTGCTTTTTTTTCAAACAATTGCTGAATGTGGCTCGCTTGCGGGCAAATCTGTGTATATTGTAACCAAAGTTGATTAAAAAACTGTTCAAGAGAAATCATAATGCCTCCCTATATTTAGTTTTACCTTATGTAAAATATAGACAGAATAGTGTTCTTTAGCCATTAACAGCTAAAGTCGCACTACTTCACTTCGGCAAAAAATCGATGAACTTCCCCTCTGCAGTTAAAATCGAAACCTGAGTTGGTTTTCCTTTTTCATCGAGTCTCAGCTCACCAATCGCACTTTTATTAACCAACTTATTTTGATTAAGTTGGGATGGGTTTCTTTTTGTTATTAATAGTTTTTTACGTTTAGTAAACCAGTTTAAGGGCGAATGTGGGCTATAAAGCGCTCGGTCCATAAAATCACAAAAGCGTAATAGGCGATTTGGAAACTCATTTTTAAAACCACTGCAGGTAATTTGATAGATATCGGGACTTGATTTGCTGTGGCGAAGTTTGATGTCGTAAGCAAAGGAGTAGTGCACATCACCCGATAAAATAACAAAGTTCTGTGGCGTTTTCGGATGCGTTAATATATTTAATAAGGTATTGGCTGATCCTGCATGCGCCATCCAGTTTTCAGCATCAATGACTAACGGTTGTCCTAATAGGGTCATCGCTTTTTGCAGGGCTTCAATAAACTTCACACCAAACATTGGAGCAGCAGAAACAATGATAATAGCTTCTTGGCCAATCAGCTCATGTTGAAAATCTAACATCGCTTCCCAATCCATTAACCCCGAAGGTTTATTGGTATTCGATTCAGAGCGCCAGCGACGCGTTCGAGTATCTAGCACCACCACTTTAGGTTTTGTCTGAATCACATAGTGCCACTGCTCAAAACGATTTAATGACCAGATAAGTTGGCTATGTTGTTGGTGCTGGTAACTTTTAAATAGTTGCCTAAAATCATCAATAAACTCCCTTTCAAATTGCTCGGGATTATTGCCCCACCCTTGGCATAGAAAGTAGCTCATTAAACCATTACCAATCACTTGGCTTGCGAGTGGATGACCATTAACAGCATTCTCCCAGCCGATGGTTAAATTCCAATCATCGGTTATATCGTGATCATCAAAAATCATATAGGTAGGGATATGCGCAAATAGCTGCTGCACATCTGTGAGCCCTGCAACAAAATGTTCAATGGCTAGTTTTTCGGTTTTCCAACTCTGTTGTGACTTATTGTCTAACCATGGTAAATCTTCGGGTAGTGATATGTTTTCCCATAGAGTGGGTGACCAAACCAATAGGTACATAACAAAAAATTCAGCAAAAGTAATAAGGTGATTTTCATGTTCAGTGGTACTAAATATAGGTCTCGATTTATGTAAATTATAACGAGAGAGAAAGTTATTGGTATCAATATAATGGGGTAGAATTTCACCGCGATGATAAAGGTTACGATCATCGGCATATAATGCACTACAACTAGCAATAGAGGTGCCTGGTAGTTGCTCCTCAAACAGTCCCAATTGGGGGATAATTTGCTGAATTGCCATTAACATAGGCCCAGCGACATCATCAGCATAAATTTGATCACCACTCATCATCAACAGCGATGCCCTTTCGCTAATCGCTTGTGTTTTTAACTGCTGATTGGCTATCACCAAGCTATCTTTACTTGGATAATGTGGGTTACGACAGGAGCCATGCAGTAGATAATCAGCTTTATCTTTAATAATTAATGAAAACTGCGTTTCATTGCCATATAAAGTATCCGCTAGCAACTCAGATAAAGCCCCGTATTGTGTATTGATATCATAATAAATTGGCTGGTTAACTGAAAACTCAGCTTGGCAGTGTAATAGATAAACCCAAGCATGCTCACCGACCTTAATACACTGCTCAGCAGTTATCGGAAAATACAGTTGCTGCTCTGCAAATTCAATCGTTGTACGACCCTCTAAGGGCTTAGAAGTGGTGATCCAAAGATTCACTTCCGTCGCTGTGGATTTGCGGACAATAGGTCCAGCAAGAATTAAAGGTAAACTCATCAATGATAACGCCCTCTGATTAGGAAATGCCAACTTATCGGACTCAGCAATTTAAATCTAGTCAAACTCATCTCAAGCCAAAGTAACATATAAATTTGTTTACTGAGTTAATAATAGCCCTTTCAGTAATAGCAGATGCAATATTGCCTTTAGCTATGACCCTAGCTACAATAAAAACTGTATATAAAAACAGTAAGGTTAACAATGAAAGTAATTCCAATACTAGCTAGTGCTGGTATCACCGGCTTTGAAAGCCCTGCATCAGAATACTTACAGCTACCTTTAAGCTTGGATGCATTGCTCATTGAGCACCCCAGCGCCACCTTTATTGGCAAAGCATCGGGCGACTCGATGCAAGGAGTAGGCATTTTCTGTGATGATATTTTAGTGGTAGATCGGCAACTTACGGTTAAAAACCACGATGTCATTGTGGCAAACTATAATGGTGAATTTATCTGTAAAATATTAGATATGCCTAATAGACGACTGCTTTCAGCCAATAAAGCATTTAGCGAAATAGTCATCTCAACACACGATACCTTTACCCTTGAAGGTGTTGTGATCCGCTCTATTCGTTGTCATCGCCCAAGTCACCTTTTGCAGACAAAAAACTAATGTTTGCCCTTGTTGATGCGAACTCATTTTATTGCAGTGCAGAGCAGGTATTTAACCCTCGTTGGCGTGGTAAACCACTGGTTGTTTTATCCAATAATGACGGTTGTATTGTGGCGGCTAATAAACAAGCGCTTGCACTGGGCATTAAAAAGTTTCAACCCTACTTTAAGATGCGTAAACTGTGTGAATCGCAAGGAATTATTGCCTGCTCATCAAATTATGAATTGTATGCAGATCTGTCCCACAAAATGATGCAAGTGATCGCTCGCTTCGCACCAGAGCAGTATATTTACTCTATTGATGAATCTTTTCTTTCCTTTGAACATTGTAAGCACAGTGCAAATGAATTAATTCAGCAAGGTCACTTATTGCGTAACGCGGTATGGAAAGAGACAAGATTACCCGTTTGTGTCGGTTTTGCACCTACGCTGACTTTAGCTAAACTCGCCAACCATATGGCCAAAAAACAGGTTAATTATGCAGGAGTATGCCACTTAGAAAACCAACAATTAATACAAAACCTCTTTAAAACATTAACACCTGGAGATATTTGGGGAATTGGCCGAAAAACCACTAGCAAGTTATTAGCTTTGGGCATAGATAATGTACAAAAATTGGCTAGCCTACGCCCATACATGTTAACAAGTGCTTTTAATGTTGAGGTTGAGCGTACTATTAAAGAACTTAATGGCATTAGTTGTATCGGTTGGGATATAACACGCTCAGACAAACAACAAATATACTCCACGCGCAGTGTCGGGCAGCGTATTACTGATATTGAAGCCTTACATCAAGCGCTAGCAACCCATGTATCAATTGCAGCAGTTAAAGCCAGAAAACAGCAATCATTGTGCGGTACTCTGGTTGCGTTTGCGAGCAGTAGTCCTTTTGATGCAAGGCCATCTAGCTTTAAAATTAGCAAACATTTCACACCTCCCACCAACGATACAAGCACATTAATAGAGGCGATCAGCGCAAGCATGCATGAGCTATTTAAACCACAAGTACGCTACTATAAAATCGGGGTTGGTTTAATAAACCTAAGCCAAACACAACACCAGCAACTCGAGCTCTTTTCGCATACTAAACAGAATAATGAACTGATGTTGGTGTTAGATGCAATTAATCAGCGCTACGGGAGGGATAGCGCTTTTATTGCCGCACAGGGAATTCAGCAAAAATGGAATATGCGTCGCCAACTATTAACTCCCCAATACACAACGAGGTGGCAAGATATTCCAAAAATAAGCTGTAAGTAGGTTTATATTTAATCGTTACCCTTAAATATTGGCACCATAATGGTCATCACTTTCTACATCACCGGAAGTTAGTTGCTGATATCTTAACAGCGCTTGTACTGTTGCAATCCCCATACACTCATCTTCATTATTTGTTATCACAATAATGCTATGAGGGTGTGCTGAAAAAAATCGTTCTGCTAATTTAATATCACTATCAATATGTAACGTTTTAACATCTTTTTCCATTACTTGATGTACGCGTTTATCAAGCGTAAGCAGATCTCTATTTTGCTCACTTTTTGTATCGAGATAGGGGCTGACAGTAGCGTAATAATCATGACTGTATAAAATACCGCGACACTTTTTATTTTCCAGCACAATGAAATAGGCCCCCCCCTCTAATGCGAGCTGTTCTTTGATACTAGAAAGTCGATCATCAAACTCAACAGTTTTAAATTCTTTAATATAAATATCAGCAATGCTCGCTATCTGTTTTTGATAGATGCACTGACTCAGTGCTTGTGGAAAAGGGGTCGCGGGTGTCGACAAAATCTTTGTGAGGCTAAGTGGTTTGCTAAAGATATAACCCTGTAATAGATCAACTTTAGCACGTGATAATAACCTAAATTCTGCAGCCGTCTCAACGCCTTCTGCAATCACTTTTGCGCCTATCTTACGAGCTAGTTTACAGAGCATCTCTATCATCGCATACTCGTTACTATCTAATGTTAAATCGGTCACAAAAGATCGATCTATTTTAATGAAGTTAACTGGCAGATTATTTAAATAAGCAAAGGAGGAATAACCCGTGCCAAAATCATCAATGGCAATTTTTACCCCATGTTTCTGTAGCGCTTCTACCCATTGTTTTTGCTGATCAAAGTTTTCAAAGATAGCCGATTCCGTTAGCTCTATGGTAACGTTCTTTAAGTTAGCGCCCGAGGCCACTAAAATATCAATGGTATCTTCAAGGCAACAATGTGTGACTCTGTCATTTGCTAGAGAACGATTAATAGCGATAGCAATATCATCATTAGCATAGTGTTTCTGCAATTCAGGCAATGCATTTAATGCTATTTTAGTCACCATCGCATCAACTTCGTCGATCCAATTGTATGCCTCTGCAATATTAATAAGCTCTTGGGTATTATAATCAAGCTCAGTGTCTAATTTAATTCTAAACAATGCTTCAAACTCTCTGATTTTCAGAGAAGGAATTTCAACAATAGGCTGATAATAAACTTCAACCTGTTTATTATTAAGTGCTTGTTTTAATAACTTAGCAAGCACTTGATGGCGGTCAAAACGTTTAGCAAGGCGACGATCATAATAATATAACGAAGAGTATTCACGAGTAGGATTAGCGATCAGTGTTTGTGTACTGTGAGATATCAACTGCGCGGGATTTTTTCCATCAACCGATAAAATTGATGCCCCAATATTAACCGTCGAAAAAATGTCAAAACCGCCATTCTCAAAGCCATAACTAAATACGCTTAATAGTTGGCGTAATAAGGTATCAATCTTATCGGGGTTTTTATCGTCAACCCAATAGATTGAGTAGATACCTTGGCTTATCTCGCCAATTGTGCCCACTATTTTTGAGGTTTGAAAACGCTGCGAGACTAACCAGCAAGCTGTAAAGTCACTAATTTTTTGCAACCAGTTTATTTTAAAAGTTGCGACTACAATCGTTTGCTCACTACTTATTTTTTCAAAGCATTGTTGTAATTCTGCATTGTATTTTGCTTTCTTAGGAATATGAGAGTGACTATTATCCCCTTTTTGAGGCAGAGAGTGTAATAGGCTTGCTGGCACATCTAAATTAATGCTACTTGCAAAATAAAAGTGAGAACCATGTTCAATCTCAAATCGTTGAATTTGCACTTCCCGCGTATATATCTCTTTCTGTTTAGTATGAGCTAACAACTCACCACGCCAAAATTTAGTTGTATCTATGGTTTCCCATAGTCTTTTATAAAATTCTTTAGAGTAATCCCCTGACTTCAATATATGTGCATGTTTCCCCAGTAATTCATGCTCTTGATAACCCGTTTCTTTACAAAAAGCCTTATTCACCATAATAATAATGTGATCACTGGTGGCTAACATTCTGCCTGTCTCAGCACTATAAAACATCTCTTTCAGGGACTCATTTTCCTGTTCAATACTAGGTAATAGTTGCAAGTAACAAAGCTCACCTTGCACTGCACTTTTTTTATTTTTAATCGGGTTGATCGTAAGTTTAATCAAACTCCTTTTTTCAAGCGTATTAATGATAACAAAGGTATCAAAGCTTGTTTGACTTGCAATTACAGCCTTAAACGCACGGGTTATCTCTGATGCTTGGCGCCTATCAAAACAACTAAAGAGCTGCGATATAGATATTTTTCTTTGCTGATGAAAACCAAGAAATGAGGGTAATAATGGGTCACAATCGAAACGTTTTTCTTTTAGGCTAAATTGCCAGTTAAACGACGGTCTAGATTTAAGTTCAAGTTCATTCTTTTCCAGCATGACGTACCTTCCTATTACACTTTTTTCTTCATCAACAATAATGGAGAATACATATAATAGGTACAAAACATCAGCTTAGCTTTAATCCGATCGGACAATTTCGGTCTTAGTAGCAATCATGATCACTTTTTGAGACATTGTGCTTTAATTGTGAACAAAACAGAGGGTGTGAGGGGTAGCGACCTGAATAATCAGTCGCTACACTTTTTACAAAAAAGCATTACTTACCAAGCAGATAACGAATGCGTGACTTTAACATGTCCGTCGCAATCCTATTTTTACCACCACGTGGCACGATGATATCGGCATGTTGTTTTGAAGGATCGATAAATTGTAGGAACATTGGACGAACCGTTGTTGTATACTGTTCAATAACTGATTCCATGCTACGCCCCCTCTCTTCAATATCACGTTTTAAACGACGCATTAAACAGATATCTAATGGCGTATCAATAAAGATACTGGCATCAAGTTGCTCACGTACATTGCTATCTGTTAATAATAAAATACCCTCTAAAATAATGATTTTCTTTGGGGTCAACGTGCTTGTCTCATCCATTCTTGTATGCTCGGTGTAGCTGTACGAGGGGATTTCAACTGATTGTTTGATTTTTAAAGCTTTAAGGTGCTCACATAACAAATCATGGTCAAATGCTTTCGGGTGATCGTAGTTAGTTAATACACGCTGCTCCATTGAAAGATGTGATTGGTCTTTGTAATAAGCATCTTCAGAGATAATACCAATTTGATCAGTGCCTAACTCCGCACATAACTCATCAAAAATAGTATTTGCAATCAAACTCTTACCTGAAGCTGATGCACCAGCGATGGCTATTACTACACAATCTTTACTATTCAACTTAAATCACCTTATTCATTCAAAAAATGCAAAAGCGCATTGTACAGCAATTAGAATAAAGTGTAGTCGTGCATATGAAATTTGAGGAAAAACTTACCTTTATATCTATCACTCCCTCGCTTCATTAAACTTTTCCATGCATAATCCGTGACATAAAAATACATATTAACAAAGAGAAGTCTTGTGGAACTATTAAGAGTTGATTGTTTAGGAAAAGAGTTAAGGCTTGAAGGCTCAATGGCAGGTTGGCAACAGCTATTCTGGGACAATACCGTGGTTGCAGTAAAAGAAGCCAGTGCTGATAACCAAGGTAGTTATACCCATGAGTTTGAACTGCGTATGCAAACAGCACAACAAACAGAGCCTAATCCGGTTAAAATTAGCCTAGAGATTGATCTTAACTGGCAACCCTTTTCATTAAAATATCGCCTATTACACGAACAACAGGTATTGACCGAAGGGGCACGAAATACAAAAGATATTGAACAACAAACACCGGTTACCCCCATTAAAGTGGAACGAAAATTAAGTTTAGTTGGCCTTGCATCATTAGGGTTCAAACTGCTTAAAAGCGCCAAAATGATCAAAGTGGTATTAGCCGGCGCAAGTATCGCTGCTTACTCTTGGTTATTCTCGTTTCAGTTCGCACTAGCATTGATCGCTTGTTTAGTTTTTCATGAATATGGTCATATTAAAGCGATGAAGCATTTTGGTATGAAAACCAAAGGTATCTATCTGATCCCCTTTATGGGTGGTCTTGCCATGAGTGATGAGAAAATTAATACACGTTGGCAAGACGTGGTTATCTCTATCATGGGGCCCTGTTTTGGTCTGCTGATGTCAGTTGTTTCACTGCTTGCTTATTGGGTTACAGGTGAAGTGTTTTTTGCCGGACTTGCCGCCTTTAATGCACTGTTAAACCTGTTTAATCTATTGCCTATTTTACCGCTTGATGGCGGTCATATTCTAAAAAGTATTAGCTTTTCCATGAACAGTAAAGCAGGATTAATTGCCTGTATTGCAGGTGCTGCCATTGGTGTGTATCTAAGTTACAGCTTAGGCTTGGCCCTACTTGGTTTTATGTTATTAATTGGTAGTGCTGAGATTATCTTTGAATGGAAAACTCGTCATCAAAGCCACCTTTTACCACTTGATCGATACGGACAGATCTTTTCAACACTATGGTACTTCCTCACTGTGGGGGCACTGATTGCAATTATCTGGTATTTAGCGGGATCTGGAGATGAAATCCTCGGTTTACCCTTAAAAATATTACAAAGCTAACTCAGCAACATCAAAGGGGCA
>Ga0209395_1001898_pt1 | contig 28423 bp, 31 predicted proteins | sample GOMGulsemesocosm_3_FD_184635 | JGI IMG/M metagenome (GOLD analysis project Ga0209395, IMG submission 184635) | Methane-oxidizing microbial communities from mesocosms in the Gulf of Mexico - GOM9D Gulf of Mexico (SPAdes) (version 2) | ecosystem: Environmental > Aquatic > Marine > Cold seeps... | reverse complement strand
AAAAACACAGTGTGTGCCTCGCCGGAAAATCCCCCCGGCGCTTGGCACAACGGTTAAAAAACCAACATAGCCCTCTAAATTTAAACACATAGGAACCATTATGAATAAGAAGTTAATCGCAAGCGCAGCACTCGCAACACTGCTCTCTACGGGAGTCATTGCGCAAGCAGAAGCATCGAGCAAAAAAGAGAAATGTTACGGCGTCGCAAAAGCGGGTCAAAACGATTGCGCCAACTTAGCAGGCACACATTCGTGCGCTGGGCAATCAAGTGTTGATAACGACAAAGGTGAATGGAAACTAGTTAAAAAAGGCACCTGTGAATCACTGGGTGGTTTGCCTAAAAAAGAAGCAAAGAAGCTGTTCTTAGCGTCTAAATAACACCCAAAGGAGTGAGCATGTTGGTCAGTCATAACGATATATTAGTAGGGGTTGGATTAAGGCACGCTCACTTTAGCGACATATTAAATTCAACAAAACAAGTTGATTTCGTCGAGGTACATTCGGAGAACTTTTTTGGCCAAGGTGGTGCTGCATTATCAGTGCTTAATCAAGTAAGAGAAGACTATCCGGTCAGCTTACATTCAACAGCAATGGGACTTGGCTCAGCACATGATATTGCTAATACTTGTGGTAGTTACCTGCACCGTTTAAAGCATTTAACAGAAACAATTGATCCGTTTTTAATGTCCGAACATGCTTGTTTTACTTGGGGGCAATGGCAAGGGCAACAGATCCACAGTGGTGATTTATTACCTATTGCACACAACCACAAAAATTTACAGCGAATGTGTGAACAGGTGGATAAAGTGCAATGCTATTTAGGGCGCGAGCTGATTATTGAAAATGTATCTGCTTATGTGCAATTTGCTGACAATGACCTTTCTGAAGCGCAATTTTTAAGTCAACTTTGCCAACAAACGGGGGCCAAAATATTGCTCGATATTAACAATATCGCGGTCAACAGCATTAATTTTGAAGGTGGCAATATTAAGCAATCGGTCGCTGATTATATCGCAGCTTTACCTGTAGATAGCGTTGCGCAAATACACCTCGCAGGTTGCAGCCCAGTGGCTGCTGGTCAAATGCTGATTGATGATCACGCTTGCCCTGTTTCTGATCAGGTTTGGCAAGGTTACCGGCAGGCATTAAGCCGTTTTGGCGCAGTACCAACATTGGTTGAATGGGATACAAACTTACCACAATGGTCAGGACTTATTGCACAGGCACACAAAGCACGTGACATTGCCAAAACGGTACTAGGAGCCTCTCGTGAATAATTTACTTGTTAAAGAGCCGCTTATAGATGAGCAGCAGTGCTTATTGGATGCAATATGGAATGATCAGCAGCCCGCTGCTATGCATGGTTTTAGTGAACAAGGTATTAACATTTACCGCCGTAATTTATTCGCTAATGCGCAGCGCGCACTGAGCATCAGTTTTCCAACTGTATTTGAATTACTTGATAGCGATGTTAGTGCCAGCTTGGTATTGCCATTCTTGAAAAGCTCGCCACCAGCACAAGGCGACTGGGCACAATGGGGTCATGACTTTGCTGAATTTATTGGCACAACGGAAATAGCCCAAGATTATCCGTATCTTGTTGATTGTGCTGCACTTGATTGGCTTGTTCATGGTGTATCACATGGCAAAGATCAACACTTACAGCAAGTTTCATTACAGTTATTGGCTGATGTCGAGCCTGAGCACCTTTTGATTCGCTTTCAGCAAAATGTGAAATTACTTAATAGTAAATACCCAGTGGTAGAGATTTTTGATGCTCACCACCACCCAGATCCAGCGCAGCAAAAAGTAGCCTTTAAAAGTGCCCAACAAGCCCTTTTGTCAACATTACTTGAGCACAGCGTCATGGTTTATCGCCCTGAATTTCAGCCATGTATCAATAAATTAACAGCCAGTGAAGCGCTATTCATGCAATCGTTAATGGCCAATCACTCACTTGCACAGTCATTAGATGCAGTCAGCGATGATCCACAATTTTCATTTGAAAAATGGCTGCTAAACGCTATCACACATAATTTAATTCATTATTTAAAAGAGACTTAACATGAAAGATTCCAACTCACTTTTATTTGCAAGCTATCAAACTTATCAAGGCATAGCAGGGAAAATAAACCTCTTACAAACAATTGCTTTATTAGCAGCTCGGCTCTACGTAGGTTGGGTATTTTTTTCATCAGGGCTAACCAAGTTAGACAACTGGGATAGCACATTGTATCTGTTTGAAGAGGAATATAACGTACCGTTATTACCCTATGAATTAGCAGCCTATTTGGGCACCGGCGCAGAGATTATTTTGCCTTTATTATTAATGGCAGGGCTAGCAAGTCGTTTCTCCGCATTTGGACTGTTTATCGTCAATATTGTTGCTGTTATTAGCCTAAAGGAGATTGCAGCAGCCGCTTATGCTCAACATGTATTATGGGCAATCTTGTTATTACAAGTAGTGCTGTTTAGTGGTGGTCGCTTAGCGTTCGATTATTTTATTAAATCGCAGATAGCGAGTAGCAATACACATAACTTCCGGATTAATTCTGCACAATAAACCCAGTTAACCTATTCAACAGCAAGTAATTATTAGGATCATTTTATGAATAACTTCAACAATATTAAATCATTATGCCTTTATCATTATCAGGCATGCCCTTATTGTGAGCGTACTCGCCAAGCTATTGATTCATTAAATTTAGCAGACGAAATAAACCCAAAAGACATCTTATTAAATGCAACTCACCGTAAAGAGTTAATGCAAGGGGGAGGTAAAAAACAAGTCCCTTGCCTGTTGGTAGTTGCAAGCAATGGTAAAAAGGAATGGTTATATGAATCTAATGATATTATTTCCTACTTACGATACTACGCTAAGCAACTGCAATCATAAGCGATGACTTTAAATGATAACTGCTGGTGTAGTGGCTAAGTCATTTTGGCCACTCACTTAGCGTAAAACTTATAATTTTTCTCGGTGATTTGTATCCAAACCCGAGCAGAAAGTGGCCTATTATTCGATAAGATGAGTTACATAACTTTGTTACAACAGCGGTTTAAAAAAAACGATTCATTAAAACAAAAAAGGCGAGACAGTTTTGTCTCGCCTTTTGGCTATTTTTAGTTTCAAGCTTTGTTCGACGGCCTCAATAAGTGTTGGGTGTTAATAAAGGCCTGACTAAAGTAACTCGCTAACGCCCCCATTGCGACTTAGCAACACTAAGTTAGTGACCAATGTTACTTAGCCACAACACTTAGATTGTTATTGGAGTTTAGCCAAAAAGGTTCGGGTGTCCTGATCTATTCTCAAACCCAGGAAGAATTATCATGACACTACAATATTTTCCATTTCATTTTGCACGTTCTAATATGTAATCTACTAATGATTTAAGCAACGGGTTTATCATTAGCTTAGCAGGATAAACTAATGATACAGGGCTTTGGTCAAATTCAAATTCAGTAAGTATTGGAACCAACGCCCCACTATCTAAATACTTTTGAGTTAAAAAAGTAGGCAAATAAGCAATACCTAAATCTTCAGTAGCCAATTTTGCTACGGTATCACCGTCATTGGCTTCTGCAAAAGCATCGATTGATGCGTGCTGTTTATTCCCCTTCTCTTGATAATGCCAACGCAGAGGGTAACGATTTGAGCTATCGACAAGACAATTGTGTTCTTCAAGCTCTCTTGGGTGCTGAGGGTTACCATTTTTACTTATATATAAGGGACTAGTAACAAAGTTTATTTTAGTTGAACTGTATCGACGAGCAATGAAATTAGAGTCTGGCAAATCACCAACCCGGATAGACAAGTCTATCCCTTCTTGCACCATATCTACAAAACGATTGACAAATAACCAAGAAATTTTAACTTTAGGGTGTAACTTCATAAAGTCACTTGCAGACTTTAGAAAACCTAATGAGGCGGAACCACAAGGTGCTGAAATAGTTATGTGGCCTGATAACTCTTTATTTAAGTCATCTGACTTATTTTCCAACCGTTCAATGCTACCTATTATACTTTTGAACTGTTCAAGGTATTGCTTGCCTTCCGCAGTTAAACTCATTGCTCTAGTACTTCGGTAAAGCAATTGACATGAAAAATGATCTTCTAAATCTGTAACCTGCCGGCTAACGGCAGAAGTCACTATATTAAGTTCTCTAGAAGCCCCACTAAAGCTACCTTTGTCGATTACTACGTTAAAAGTTTTCATTGCCTTCAGTAAATCTATCTTTCTCTTCACGAGAACAATCCTTTTGTTTTTCGGTTATTTATCTAATTAAACATCCCAATTATAATTATTTCAAGCTTAATCATTCAAACATTCGGAGCAAACTATGAAAATTTTACTTATCGGCGCAAGTGGCACAATAGGGCAAGCAGTAGAAAGAGTATTAACTAATCAACATGAAGTTATCACAGCTAATTACTCCGGTGGCGACGTTAGTGTTGATATTGGTAGTCAATCATCCATCAAAGCGATGTTTGACAAAGTAGGTAAAGTTGATGCCATCGTGTCAACAGCAGGGGTAGCTAACTTTGCTGCATTAAATGAATTAACTGATACAGATTACGCGCTTGCATTAAACAATAAATTGATGGGGCAAATTAACTTAATTCGCTTAGGTCAATATCATCTTACAGATAATGGCTCAGTGACATTAACATCAGGCATTTTGTCTCGTGAACCAATGCAAGGTAGTGGTGTTATTAGTATGGCCAATGGTGCATTAGAAAGCTTTGTAAAAGTGGCTGCTTTAGAGTTGGATAAAGTTCGCGTTAACGTTGTTGCCCCTGTTTTTGTTAAGGAAACGATGGCAATGATGGGCATGGGCACTGAGGCCGGTTTGTCTGCTGAAGATACAGCTAAAGCTTATGTATCCGCAATCACAGGGACTATGTCAGGTAAAACGTTAGATGCACCTGATTACGTATAAGTAACTTTATCGGCATAATTCACACAAAAAGGATACAAAACATGAAGCAACATACAACCTATATTAAACAAGCTCTACTCAGCGGAATCACATCTTTAATGCTCACGACTTCAGCCTTTGCTGTAGAGGTTGAAACAAGAACACTCAATGAATTATACGCAGCAGCAAAAGCAGAAGGCGGTCAACTTATCCTCAGTGCGGGTGGTGATAAAGCAGACCAAGCTGATTATTACATCAATATGTTTAAAGCACGTTTTCCAGATATCAACGTAAATCACTCTGTTGATTTGAGTCTATACCACGCCCCCCGGTTTGATAATGCGCTAGAGGGAAAACATTATAAGAATGTACCCGATGTTATCCAATTACAAACGCTGCATGATTATGAATATTATGCGCAGGAAGATATGTTGTTACCATATAAGCCAAAAGACTGGGATAAAGTTTATCCTGATTATAAAGACCCCCATGGGCGTTGGACTGGTTTGTTTGGTGTATCTTTCAGTAACGTTGTAAACATTGATGTTATTGATGAAGATAAAGCGCCCCGTGATGCGTTGGATTATTTAGACCCTGCTCTAAAAGGCAAAATCATTCTAACTTACCCACACAGTGATGATGCCGTACTTTATCAATTCTGGAATTTAAAAGAGATGTATGGTTGGGAATACTTAGAGAAATTAGTCGCAACAAATCCAGTTTGGGTTCGTGGTACTTCGATGCCATATGTAGCAATTGATAAAGGATGGTATGGTGCCAGTTTCACTACTTCGTGGTCATTTGTTCCATTTAAAGATAACAGTACGCGTTTCATGTTGCCTAAAAATGATTTCTTCTTGTCATGGGTACAAACAGCGGGTATCCCTCGCCAAGCGAAAAACAAAGCAGCTGCAAAACTGTATATGAGTTGGATGCTATCGCCTGAATTCCAAGGTAAGTGGCTACAATGGCCTGTGCGACCTGATTTTGAAGCTCCCGGTGGTTATAAGTCATTACAAGATCACAATACGTCACCGGCAGACTTTCATCGCTGGATGATGAAAAGAGACTTGGTTGAACGTTTCCGTTTCCAAATGGAGCAATTAATCGGTCCTATTAAAGGTGAAGCACCGTTGGACATGGATTACAGCATAAAACCATAAAAAGATTTATCAAGAGAAATATAATCAACACAATAAGAGTAATTTGAATATTTTGTTTAAAATTACTCTTACAAAGCAATGGTAAATTTCATTCAGGGAAGGTTGAAGCGTCTATGTCATCTGATAGATAATGTTGTAAAGCAACGAATACGTTTATGAAACGCAAAGTTGATATTTACCATAAAACCGTTAGAGAAAAAGTACTAACGCTACCTAAAATGGTGGCCTTTGGGTGCATATAAGGAAAACTATCTAAGTCGCAAAGAGGCCCAAACCGAGTTAGATAAAAGCTTATTAATGGTGGCTATTCTCATTATCATTATTTTTGGTTTCCTATTTATTATTCAAAATACTTAACTAGCAAGGTTAAATGAGTCCCACTAAGTGGGAATTGCATACGTGATACACTGGCTAAACCAGTAATTCTTTTTTGAGGCGAAATATGAACGCTAGAAAACAATTTGATGAAGAACAAGCCCTGGGTGCATCCAGGCGTGTGCTTTGGCAAAAAGACTATTCGGCCACGTCCCTTAAAGACATTGGACAAGCGATGGGATTAAAAAAGTCGAGTATTTACAACGCCTTTGACAGCAAAAAATAGCTATACGACTTTTGTTTGGAACGCTTTAGAACGCAATACACGTCGAATGCGTTGGCGCTTTTACAGCATGAAGATTTTAAAATAGCGTTGAATCATTTTTGTGATTGTTTGTTAAGTGGGTTTGATAGCCCTAACACGCCTAATGGCTGTATTGCTGCCATGGGGCCGTTAGAAGTGGGCGGTCAGAATGACTTTCTTTCTAATTTAATAGCCAATGGCATTAACGAAATGCTGGCAAGCATCGAGTCTCGCTGTGTTCAGGCTCAAAATGAGCAACAACTGGATTCTTCGCTGGATAGTGCTTCGTGGGGCTCACCATTTTAGCGCTCAGTCGTGGGGTAATCGTGCTAAACATGGGCACTGGCAGCTCAAATTATGGCAGAAAAGCGTACGATGGTTTGCTGGCGTTAGTGTGCGGGTAAGCCAGCGTATTAAACCTATTTTTGACACAGAATGTTACTTTTTAAGTACTGCCAAAGGTCTTTCCCTAAAAGACCAATACTGATTAAAAATATTCCTTCGCTGACCATCGCCACCGAGGGAATAAGCGACCACGGCAGAGCTGACGATGTCATTAGAAAGGGCAGCACTGCTACCCCGCCCCACATGATAAATGATGTGATCAACAAGCCGAAACCTATTAGCTTTTTCATGAAGCTGTACTTGGGTTTTGGGTTTGATTCACCAGCATCTCTTTAATGATGGGCTTAATGAAAAATAATGGGTAAAGCATTAAGAATAAGTTAGGCACCCACCAAGTGATATCGTAGTCGACTCGAATGACCCAAAACGCGATGGCTTGTAACCCTGAACAAAACGTTAACACCAGAGATATTAACGCGATTGGCTGCCAAGCCACATTATTTTTATTCCACAAATATACGCTGGTAAGTCCTGTCGCGGAAATAAATAAATCCAGTGGTAAAAATGACCAGTTCCATGCGGATAAAATTGGATTGGTGTAGTCTTTAAAGAGATACTCGCCTGGTATCCATTTTAATAGGGTAATAAACCAATAGAGAATAAAGGCAATGTCTACAAATAAAAAATAGTATTTTAGTTTTCTCATGTTACTCTCCAAAATGTTGCTTTATATAATGTCGTAATTGTTGTTCACATCGTTTTTGTTCTGTTTCAAGTGCTTTTCCTTTTAGGCCCTTCATTACTAGCACAACGCTTAAGCCGTCGACCAGAGCGACCAGCCGATAGACATGGTCTTTCACCGATCCGCTATTACTCGCTAACGGCGTCACCAGTTGTTCTAATGCATCGCTCCATTGTTTGTATTTGGTTTTATTTTCTTTTAGTAACGCCTTTTCCGCTAAAGACTCTCCCCAAAACGCAATCCAAATGCGCCACTCTTTTAGTCGGATTTTATCTAATGGCAGTGATTCAAGTAATACGGCTATAAGCCGTTGATAATCATTGGTGGCTACTGAAGCCACGTCAGTCATTCGCGCAGCAGCGGCATTGTGTGCCATTTTTAACATAGCTAAAATCAGTGTCTTACGATCGGGAAAATAATTGGTGAGTGAACCCGTTGTATACCCCGCTTTATTAGCCACATTACGTAAGGTAGCGGCGCTGTAGCCATCACTGGCTATTAACTCCATGGTGGCTTGCATAAATTCTAATCGTTTTTTTTCGTGATCAACTATTTTCGGCATAACGACCCCCTGTTAATGAATATCCCGACAGTATGAAGCAACACTTTAAAATAACAAGTGTTATATATAACACCTGTTATTTTAAAGTTATCACACGTTTAAATGCGAAATATCCCGTTTAGTTATTTAATTCACTATCCGTAGTAACTGTATATGTGATACCCAAAAAATCACTAAGCGCGTAAATGCCATAAAAGAAGCAATGCCACTTACTGAAGATGAAGCTGTTATTGAGACTCATTCCCTGTTTATGACCGCTTTACTAGAGCGAATTATATGTGCAATGAAGCATATAAAACTGTTCGATCACAAAATCGCAGAGTTAATGTAAATATTACCTGACGCCGAATTATTTACAGCCCTACCAGGTGCAGGAGCTTGTTTGTCTGCTAGGTTGCTAAGTGCGTTCGGTGAACAAAGAGACCAGTTCACTTCAAATCAACAGTTACAACAATATGTAGGAATCCCCCCGTCACAGAGCGCAGTGGTAAAAATTCTTGGGTACATTGGCGTTGGAAATGCCCTAAATTTGTAAGGCAAACATTTATCGAGTGGGCATCTCACTCAACCTATAGTTCGTATTGGGCTAAGATTTTTTATCTTAACAAAAGAGAATCGGGTAGTTCACATCAAGAGCTGTTCGTGCCCTTTCATTCAAATGGATCAGAATAATTTTTAGGTGTTGGCTGGATCTCAAACCATATAATGAAGTACGTTATTTAAGGGTATTAAAAGATCGTGGCTCACCATTATTAGACTGAGGAAAAGCTTGAACTAATCCTCAGGCCGTGAAGCGGGATAGGAACTTACAAAATTTTGTAACTTTCGATAACTGCGATTGTTCAACGAATAGAACACTATTTAGACTGTAAAGCAGTGATTATTTAATGTGTTGTCAGTCAGCTTATCCAATACACATCGAAATGTATCCCTGGAATTATTAGTCATTTTTCCTGGGCAAATTCGTTTATATAAAAAAGGCGAGTCATTACTGACTCGCCTTTTTTATTTTAGTGAATTAACCAACTTAATTAAGATAACCATCTTTATTAAATCGTTAACCAACTTAATTACTTACCATCATTAAAAATTAATCTTCCATGTAACTTTCAATACTTGGACAGCTACAAATTAAATTACGATCCCCAAATACGTTATCGACACGGTTTGAAGCAGGCCAGTATTTCGAATCTTTGCTGTGCGCTGATGGGAAACAAGCCAGTTCACGACTGTAGCTGTGTGTCCACTCTGCTTCCATCAAGTCAACTTGTGTATGCGGTGCATTCACTAATGGGTTATCTGCTAGTGTCCATTCACCGTCTTCAACTTGTTGCATTTCGTGGCGGATTGCGATCATCGCATCACAGAATCTATCTAGCTCTGCTAAATCTTCTGATTCCGTTGGTTCAATCATTAACGTACCCGCAACAGGGAACGACATGGTTGGCGCGTGGAAACCGTAATCCATTAGGCGTTTTGCAATATCTTCACCTGAGATACCAGAGGTTGCTTCAATCGGACGAATATCGATAATACATTCGTGCGCTACACGGCCCTCTTTACCTATGTATAAAACCGGGAAGTGAGGACGTAAACGTTCCATTACGTAGTTAGCGTTTAATATCGCCAGCTTAGTTGACTCTGTTAGACCTTGTTCGCCCATCATTGCAATGTATGCATATGAGATTGGCAGAATAGAGGCTGAACCTAACTCAGCAGCAGAAACCGCATAATGCTTGTTGTCTGCTGATTCTGTTACTTCGATGTGTCCAGGTAAGAATGGAATCAGGTGTGATTTAACACCAATTGGTCCCATACCTGGGCCACCACCACCGTGTGGAATACAGAATGTTTTGTGTAAGTTAAGGTGTGAAACATCTGAGCCAATGAAACCCGGGCTCGTTAAACCTACTTGTGCGTTCATGTTTGCGCCATCAAGGTAAACTTGACCGCCCGCTTCATGTACCCAATCACACACTTCTTGAATCGCTTCTTCGTAAACGCCGTGCGTTGAAGGATAAGTGATCATGATGCATGACAGGTTGTCACGATGTTTTTCGATTTTTGCTTTTAGGTCTGCATGGTCGATATTACCTTGGTCATCACAGCCAACAACAACTACTTTCATCGAAACCATAGCAGCGGTTGCTGGGTTTGTACCGTGTGCAGAGCTTGGAATTAGGCAGATATTACGATGCCCCTGATCGTTGCTCTGGTGGTAACGCTGAATCGCGATTAATCCTGCGTATTCGCCCTGTGCACCTGAGTTAGGTTGCAGAGAGAAACCATCGTAACCAGTAATTTCACATAACATGGTTGATAATTTTTCAGCGAGCTCTTGGTAACCAAAGCTTTGCTCTGTTGGTGCAAACGGATGCATCTGTCCAAATTCAGGCCATGTAACCGGTAACATTTCAGCGGCTGCATTTAACTTCATGGTACAGCTTCCTAATGGAATCATACCGTGTGTTAATGAGTAATCTTTGTTTTCTAATTTTTTCATGTAACGCATCATTTGCGTTTCACTGTGATGCGCTGTGAAAACTGGGTGCTGTAAATATTCGCTTTCACGACGACAGTTTTCTGGAATACCTGCAAACTCATCACTCGCCACTTGTACTGTTAAATCAGCCACTTTTAGAGCTTTACCAGTAATCGCTAATAACAAGTCTTCAACATCTTGTGCTGTGGTTGTTTCATCAAGGCTGATACCCAGTTGCACAGGCATGTTATCTGGCGTTGGGAACTTACGTAGGTTCATGCCTTCAGCAAGCGCACGATGGTAAATCGCTTTACTGTGTTCGTTAGTATTTAGCGTTAAGGTATCGAAGAAGTGCTCATTTTCAAGCTTTATGCCTTCACTTTTAAGGCCGGCAGCTAAAATAGCCGTAAAGTGATGTACACGACGACCAATTTTACGTAGGCCTTCTGGTCCATGGTATAACGCGTAAAACGCAGCCATATTCGCTAATAATGCTTGTGCTGTACAGATGTTCGAGGTCGCTTTTTCGCGGCGAATGTGTTGCTCACGTGTTTGCATTGCCATACGTAGCGCAGGTTTGCCTTTGCTATCTTTAGACACACCAATAACACGACCCGGCATGGTACGTTTGAATTTGTCTTTGGTTGCCATGAAACCTGCGTGTGGACCACCAAAGCCCATTGGCACACCAAAACGTTGTGCGCTACCAATGACCACATCCGCGCCCATTTCACCCGGCGCTTTTAATAGCGTTAAGCTTAAAAGATCTGCAGCGACTGCTACTAATGTCTTTTTAGCATGTGCTTTTTCAATGATATCTGTTAAGTCTTGTACGTTACCTGTGGAGCTTGGGTATTGTAAAATCGCACCAAATACGTCGTGGTTTTCTAGCGAGTCAACATCACCGGTAATGATGTCATAACCGATATATTCTGCGCGTGTGCGGATAACATCAATCGTTTGTGGGTGTAACTGACTGCTTACAAAAAACGCGTTACTTTTGTTTTTACCGGCACGTTTACATAATGTCATCGCTTCAGCAGCGGCTGTTGCTTCATCTAATAAAGAAGCATTAGCAATTTCCATGGCAGTTAAGTCCATGATCATTTGCTGATAATTAAGCAATGACTCTAAACGGCCCTGTGAAATTTCAGGCTGATAAGGCGTATATGCCGTGTACCAACCTGGATTTTCTAATACGTTACGTAATACTACGTTTGGCACAAACGTGTTGTAATAACCTTGACCGATAAAGCTACGGTTAATGACGTTTTTCTCAGCGATAGTTTTTAACGAAGTCAGCATATCAGCTTCGCTTAATGCTTCCGCTAACTGCATTTTTTCAGGCGAGCGAATAGCTACTGGCACAGTTTGCTCAATTAGTTCGTCAACGCTATTTAAACCTATGGTTTCAAGCATTTTTTTCTGTTGAGCTGAATCTGGGCCATTATGGCGTGTAGCGAAATCGTTATTATCACTTAATAAGTCAATCAAGGTGGTATCGGTCATGGTGTTTCCTAAACTAGGTTATTTATAGCTATTTATTACACCTTAAATTTTAGGTGTTTTATAAACAGCAATAAATGTTCAGGGCTAAGCCATTTATGTCTAATTCAAGGCGAAAAAGCGCAGTTTAGTGGTTTAAATGAGCATTTTTCAACGAGGAAGTAGGCTTAAATGGCAACGGCCAGAGCATTTATTTTAAAAAAGCGCGGAGCAATCTGCGCTGATATTAATGGAGTTGTTTACTCAGCTTCTTCTTCATTAGCAGCTTGATAATCTTCGTTTGATAACAGGTCATTTAACTCTGCTTCATCGCTCATTTTTATTTTCACAATCCAGCCTGCTGAATAAGCTGACTCGTTAATTAACTCTGGGCTATCTTCTAGCTCTTCATTAATTTCAACAATTTCACCGCTTACTGGCGCGTAAAGATCAGAGGCAGCTTTAACTGACTCAACCAATGAGAACGTTTCGCCCGCTTCAACTTCATCACCCACTTCAGGTAAGTCAACAAAAACCACATCACCTAAGAAACCCTGTGCTTGGTTAGAGATACCCATAGTGATAGTACCGTCACCGTTATCCAGTGCCCACTCGTGTGTTTCAGTAAATTTTAATGTGCTTTCCATTTTTAATCCTTAACTAATTAGTTGGTTGTAATTGGTTTGACAATGACCACTTGTAAGTAACATCTCTTTAACAATAGTCGCGTTAGTATCGCTACTCAACACTATAAAAGAGAAATATGACACTTTTGTTTCCTATAATAGAAACAAGATGAAATTACCTATTTAGTATTAACAAACAAGCTAAAATAGTGAGTTTATTTGTCATAACTTCCAACACAAAGCCCATAAACACTGGCTTAACTTATATTAAAGCCCACTATTGAACAATGCGTTGTGAAATTTAGTCATTGTGAATATTGTTGCTATTATATGGGGATTATTAGATTGTGCTTGAACATAAGTTTCCAAAAGGAAACTTTGTTAAAAAAGTGTGATCTTGATCGGTTATTAGACATGTATTTTTACAGGGGATGTTTACTATGGTGATCATTAGTCTTGCGTCGTTAGCTCGGATAGCAAAACACAGCGTATTTATAGGAAGGCTTGCATGAGCGAACAAGAGCAACACGATATTTATCCATCGATGACTATCTCAACGGATAATCAGCCGGAAAAAATAGCACCGATAAAATTAGGCCAGCGCTTAAAAGAGATCCGAAAAACATTAGGATTGACGCTAGAAGAAGCGAGTCAAAAAACCGGACTTGCGCGCTCGACGTTATCAAAAATCGAAAATGAGCAGATCTCCCCTACTTTTCAAGCGATGCAAAAGTTAACCACGGGTTTGCAGATTGATATCCCGCAACTGTTTACAGCACCGAAAAAAGTAACAGCGACAGGTCGCCGTGATATTACGCGCAGTGAGGAAGGTAAAGCACACCCCACTTCGACCTATGAACATGAATTGTTAGCTACGCAGTTAACTAATAAAAAAATGATGCCTTTTAAATCATTAGTACGTGCACGCAGCTTTGAAGACTACTCAGGTTGGATACGTCACGACGGTGAAGAGTTTTTATTGGTACTCGATGGCGAGATCACTTTCTTCTCGGAGTTCTATGAACCCGTTAATTTAAGTCAAGGAGACTCTGTTTATTATGATGCCAACATGGGTCATATGCTGATCTCAGCAAGTGAGCAAGATGCCCTAATACTTTGGGTGACAGCCTCTTAAATGTGATTGTCCAGACCGTCGCCATTTAAGCTTATTTCTTCGTTTAAAAATGCTCACAAATTCATCTGGAATGAATTTGAACATCTGTAAGATGACCCGTAGGGCGTAGTACAGGAGGTACGCAGTATTTAAAAGACTAAACTGCGCTTTTTTGCCTTGAACTAAACATAAATGGCTTAACCCTGAACATTCACTGAATAATTAACTTTATAAGCACTTCAACTAATTTATGGAGTGTAAATACAACACATAATATTTACGGAGTATTAGCAATGTCTGAACTATTAGTTACCCCTCTTCACGCTTTACATACTGAATCTGGCGCAAAAATGGTGCCCTTTGCTGGTTATGATATGCCCGTGCAATACAAATTAGGTGTTAAAAAAGAGCACTTACATTGCCGTGCACACGCGGGTTTGTTTGATGTTTCGCATATGGGTCAACTGCGCTTAATCGGTGATAATGCAGCGGCCTTTATGGAAAGCTTAGTGCCTGTCGATATTATTGATTTGCCAGCGAACAAACAACGTTATGCTTTTTTCACTAATGAGCAAGGTGGCATTAGCGACGATTTAATGGTGACAAACTTTGGCGATCACCTGTTTGTTGTAGTGAATGCGGCTTGTAAAGAGCAAGACATTAAACATCTACAAGCTAACTTACCTTCTGATGTTGAATTACAACTGATTGAAGACCGCGCATTATTAGCACTTCAAGGCCCTAAAGCGGTAGCTGTTTTAAGTAAATTAAACCCAGCGGTTGCAGATATGGTGTTTATGGACGCGCTGAAATTAGAGTTAGCTGGCGTTGAATGTTACGTAAGCCGTTCAGGTTACACGGGTGAAGATGGTTATGAGATTTCAGTACCAGCAGCACAAGCTGAAACGTTAGCATCTCAGTTATTAGCTAACGATGAAGTAGAATGGGTGGGTTTAGGCGCGCGTGATTCACTACGTTTAGAATGTGGTTTATGTTTATACGGCCACGATTTAGACCCAACAACGACACCTGTTGAAGCAAGCTTATTATGGGGTATTAGTAAAAACCGCCGTACTGATGGCGAGCGTGCTGGCGGATTCCCGGGTAGTGACATTATTCTTGAGCAAATCAAAACTAAAAATGAGAACCGTAAGCGTATCGGTTTAATTGGTGTCTCTAAAGCGCCTATCCGTGAAGGCACTAAACTGTTTGATGCAGATGATAATGAGATTGGACTTGTGACCAGTGGTACTTATGGTCCATCTATCGCAAAACCGGTTGCGATGGCTTATGTAAACATTAAGTTTGCAGCACTTGAAACAGAAGTTTTTGCTGAAGTACGTGGTAAAAAACTGCCTATGATTGTAAGCAAAATGCCTTTTGTTGCGCAGTCTTACTTCCGCGGTTAAACTATAAAGAGGAGCTGTTTTTGCTCCCATTTATACAACAAGACCAGTAAACTTTACTGGTCTGCTTTAAGCTAAATGATAAGAATAAGCCCCCCTGAAATAATTAAGCCTCCCCCCAAACATCGTGAAAATAACTCTCCTTTTGCAAAAACCTTTTCAATTAATACCAACAACGTTAGTACTAAAATCCACTTGATATTCATCACGCCAATCACAAACAACAGACTCATTAATACCCAGCAACATCCTAAGCAAGTAACACCATGTTTAAACCCCATGATAATGGTGCCCACTGCCCCTTCACGCCACTGTGAAGTGATAAAACCTAACGGGGATTGGCATAAACTTAAGCAAGCTTGCTTTAAAGAAGTGAATTGATAGAGGCCAGCACTGATTAATAACAGGGCGGTAAATAGGCTGTTATTACTTTTCATCATTGGGCTAAGCAGGGTTAGATGGTGTAAGCCCCATTGCACTAGGGTAATAATAAAGCTATAAAAAACCCAAGTAAGCAGATAACCCACAACAAAAAAAAGACTTGAGCTATAGGTCCTGTTGTCTCTTCTTCTTTGTTCATTGATCTTATTGATAAACAAGAAAACCGGCGTTGCAGAGGGCAGCATCATGCCAGCCATCATAATTGACCACATAACAAACAGCATAAAGAGATCTAAACTCTGCCACTGAGCCACTGGTGACATATTCATTTGCATAACAAACAGCATGTAATACCAACTTAACAATATGAAGCCAATTAAGCTGGATATTAAAATGCTACGTGATCGGTCCCATTTTTCAAACATAACTTAGCAAGGCCAAGTGGTAATGGCTTTAGCGGCAAAGTTACCCGTATGATCAAAACAGATATTGCCATGATTTACATGCATTGTGCTGGTTGTACCAATAAACGCATCATTCCAAAAGAAGCCACCTTCCGGATAACTAATATGTACATTTTGTTCTTCGCCACTAATCGGATTCATTAATGGTGTATGTTGTACTTCTAATACATCTTTGATAGAAAAAGAGGGCCGTTTATCATCGGTATCCATACTAATATCCGCCTGTATTGGCCCATCAAACTCGCTAAAAGTACTGGCAATCGCCTCAACAGGCATACCGCCTGCTTTGCCAGACATAATGGTTGCTAATGCATTCACTTGCGCTTCCGTTGCACTATTATCAATAAATAATACCCCTTTACCATTGCCTTCATGTATCGCTTTGGGCCACATGGTTGCTAATACCATTTTTAAACCACTTACATCGACATCATCTAAGTGTCCTTTGATAATTGAAAAACCTAACATTGCTTCACAACTACCCGCTTTGCTATCAGGATAACCAGAGAATTGGCAACCGCAACCATGGCTACAGTTACAGCTCTCTATTTGGTGCATATGTAATTGCCAGTTTTGATCCGTCATTTTAATCACCACTTAATTAGAGTTAATACGTAAACCAACGGCTATAAGTATAGAAAACTAAGAAGCAATTGTGGATTTTCTGATTGCTAATATGGTTATTTTTTAGACTAAATTAGATTAACTAAATTAACTTTAATCACTTAATACTATACCCGTTATCAATCAAAGTGCTTTATTCAGTCGTCAGCTCGGACACTAAGGCAAGGCGCAGTACGATGACAATGGCTAGCCCTTATCAAATACTGCAACGCTGAATTAGTTTTCGAGCTGGCGACCCGCAGGGCAAGCTTTGAGGCAAACATCTTCGTTGTTAGCAAGCATCGATTGAACCAGTTAGACCTTCAACTTCCTGCCTAGAATCTGTTCACCTCAAAGCTTGCTGAATTTTGCACCTTGAATGATAACGGGTATATAAAGGTATGAAAGCAAACAAAGCGGCACTGCTTTCGTGTAAATTTTTCTGCACCACTTTTTTGGTGCTGTATAATTCACGCTTATAATTTGTATGCTTGATGATAGTAAGGTGGTTCAAAAAGTGAAATTGACAGAAATGCGATTAATGCGCTACGCCGTATTATTACTTGCTTTGCTCCGCCCTGCTTTCCTCTCTGCCAATGAGATTCATTTGTCCAATTATGAGAATGATGTTCAAGATGTGTTAGTTGACATGGCGGGTGATAATACTGAAATATTTAGTGACACTAATGAGATAACCGTTGAGCCATTAGCGCTCGAAGATTACAGCACTGATGTACAGGCTGTATTACTTGATATGGCGGGTAAAGATCCGGCTATTTTGTCACTCAGTCAAGATGAAAGTAGCAGTGTTACCGTGGATTTTAGACGCGGTATTATTGAGGTGATCGCCAACAGTGAACAGACGTTAAAAAACGCCATTGTTAAAACCGTATTAACGCAGGTTGATCCCAACGATATTGATCCCAACACCGCCCACGACTTTGGCTTACAATCGAAATCAGGTTTACCCTTTTTTCATAAACAGATTTTAGATCAAGATAAACAAGCTATTACTAGCAATTGGCGTGCGTTACGCTTTGCAGATTATCTGCTTGCTCACCATTTAAATAGTAGCAAACAGCAATATAAAACACGTATTTTATTGAGCAGCAACCATGCGCAAATTTCCAGTGTCAGATATTATGATTTAGTGGCAGCAGCAAGTCGCCGTCATCAAGTGCCTATCTCTTTGGTGTATGGTGTGATTGAAACAGAATCTGCATTTAACCCAAGGGCACGTTCTGGCTCTAATGCCATTGGTTTAATGCAAATTTTGCAACGCCAAGCGGGCAGAGAATATTTTCAAAAGGTAGAGGGCTATGATCATGTGCCTACGGAATCATACCTGTTTAATACCGCGAATAATGTAGAAGTAGGCACCGCGTACTTGGCTATTTTAGGTAATCGTTATCTGCATAAAATAAAAAATGCCACTACACGTCAATATGCGGTGATCGCCAGTTATAACGGCGGAGCAGGTAATCTCTTTAAAAGCCTCAGTTCCCGTGGCAGCAGTAAAGAGGCGATAAACCGCTTAAACAACATGACACCTGCTGAGGCGTATTGGTTTATTACCCAACGCCATCACCGTGAAGAGACACGCAACTACCTAAAACGTGTGCATACTTACCAGAAAAAATACCTGCATTTGGATATTTAAGGATAAAAGATGGCTAACATTTTTGAATCATTACCTACAAACCTTGAAAGTGAGGTCTTTGAAAGCATTTTAAAAACCGACAATATTGAGCTTGAACGTATCATCTCAAAAGGTCATAAATCCCCTGAAAGTGGCTGGTACGACCAAGAGAAAAACGAGTGGGTAATGGTGATGAGTGGGTGTGCAACTTTAAGCTTTGAAGACAAAGCAGATGTAACACTTAAGGCGGGAGACTATATTACTATTCCCGCCCATCAAAAACATAAAGTGGCTTGGACAGCTCCTGATTCTGAAACGATTTGGTTAGCGCTGTTTTATTAACAGCACTACCTTTGCTTTACTGTTCAATAGCCTGCGCTTGGAGGTTATTTTTCATTCGTTGGTAAAAATAGGAAACCGCTAATAAAATGCCGCCAATCAGCATAAAGGCGATCACTTTCTGAATAATCATAAAGTTTGCCATATCAACAAATATCACCTTGCTACAGGCAGCAACAAAGAAAGCGGATGCTAACTTAATAGTATTGCTTTGTCCTACTTTCAGGCTAACAAACATCAAACTACTCGCATGTATCACCAGTAATATAACACTAAGAGGTGCTGCAATCATGCTACTGAATTGATAGCTCCAAACAAGATAACTTAATGCAACTAAAATGTGCCAAGCCCACTCACAATACAAACGTTTAAGCGTTTTTGTAATCAAACGTATAGCCGCGCCGTTATTAATAAACAGTTGCCATAGACTCACCAATGTAATTAGCTGTGCCACCATAAATAGCAGACTGTTTATGGTTAAATTCAGTCCATGTTCAACATGTAAAAACAGCGTTAGCATGCTAGGGATTAGTATTAATAGTAAGCCGATTTGATAGCTTTTACGTAGTACCAATGGCATCGGTTTTATCTTCAATAACTGTGAAAAATAGATAACAATAGTTGCCATCACAACGCCCCAATTTGGCAAACCAGCCAAGCTCATTAAGATATGTAGCAGAACCACTGCCACCAAGGCAAAATAGTATGGGGTTAATAACCATTGGAAGCGTAATAATAATTTGGGAAGTATGCCAAGTTTTGCATATATATGATGCAGATAGGCAAGCAATATCGCGCCTATTGTCAATGCCACCAGCCCTTGCCATAACTCATCCAAGCAACTAATCGTTATCACCCAAACCGTCAGCAAAATTAACAGTTTTGTTTCTAAAATAAGCCAGCGATGACGGCCAACATAAGTAAGTCCCAAGCTTATTAATACACTCAAGCAAAGCGCTAAGCTTAAGTAATCAGGAAATTCACGTATTACCTTAGGCAGGAATAGTAGCGGTAATGTGGCAAAACAAACTACCTGTAATAAACGCGCGACCTTGAGCCCTTTTGAGCGCTTATTAAAACGTTTATACCAATAGTAGAAGCCGATAAAACAAACACCCAGTTCTATGCGAGTTAATTGTCCATAAAAAGGTTGCAGTGAAAAACGTGCATTGCCCGTGTCAATGATGCCTATAGTAACAGCAGCTAATAATGGTAATAGCAACATCCAAGCAAGTAGCTCAGAAAATTTCAAACACTCCCTTTTTGCTAAATAGAGTAATAGCAGACTGATAACAGGTAGTACATAAAGTGCATATTCAAGCTTGATAATCGCTGTGCAATACAGAATTAAAAACACATAATTAATGCTTAAACACTCTCGGAAAAAAGTGAAAAAATGACATTCAATCGCTGTATTTTTTGCATCTAAAATAAGCTGTTTCATCAGATATGAAACGCCATATAACGTAACACTACTCAGTACCAGGTAAAGCACAATGAAACTTGATTGCCCTAGGTTACTTAACGCGTACTCCGATAGATTGACCATCTCAGATAAAGCAAAGAAGTGGCTTATCAAGCCAAGTAGTATCAGCAGATAAGCTTCAAAGCGTACTGAACGATAATCCGCTTTACAGCCTAAGTAGAGTAGTGCAAGCCCCTCGGCAAACAAAACCAAACCAAGAAACTGTTGATGTAGAAGTTCCAAGGCGGCAAAACCAACAAAACTGCCCGCTAAAAACAGTGCTAACACTTTCAATGATGGTTGTAATTTTATAGCCACATAAGCGCTAACAAAGATCAGCCCATTAAACAGGAATATATAACCAGAATAGACAGTCAACTGAGTAATACTAAGCAGGGTAAACGCAAACAATGCTATCGGTAATACCAACAATCGTTTGTTTAATATTAACTGTTTACCAAGACTCGCTTTTAACCAATACAAACCACTAAAACCATAAAGGTAAAACATTAAATTAATGCTTAATAACCCCACTAGCGCCATGTTTGAAAGCTCAGTAAAATATACAGCTTGTGAAACGATAAATAGTTCAACACAGGTAATATGTAACAGCGCCGTTACCTCGATGAGCAGAGGCCAACGTAACAGGCGACTTTGCACTAACGCACAGCATCCAATTATCAGTAAGTATGGTAGATAGATAAGCTGACTGGGGGCGCTTGCAAATAACATCATTGGCGCCAGTGAGCCACCTAACAAACTTAATAGCGCAATCACTTTTGTTTCAAACTTAAATGAGAGCAAGAAACCAAATAAACTGATAATAAGCAATATGATCAAACTCATTACATCTGGAATGAGATGAAAATAGGGACCGCTAAAATAAGCACTTACATAATTTATGATCAGACCAAGGCCCACCAGCCCTGAAGCAAACTCTTGCATCTGCGCACGGCGTTTATAGATATAGACACCTAACGCCAGCAAAGTATTGGCAGCCACAAATGCAAAGCCTACTTTGCCAACTTCCGATAACCAGTTATTAAATGAGTATTGCAACAGGTAAGTGAAACCAAGCGTCATGGCAATAATACCTGCGATGGTCATTAAAAAAACAGCGGCTAATCCACGTTGTTGGTAGTGCGTGTAAAAGGATTTAATTTTAGAAAATAGTGGCGAAAAGGGAGATAAGACAAACTCACTGAACTGCTCAACTAACCCCGTGCTTAATTCATCACTAATTCCTACCTGAATATTTTTAGCGGCTGACGTTTTAGTTTTTTGATCTGTGCTTGGTGAAAATGTTTCATCATGAGTGGCGGATGATTGATGAAAAACCAACTGACCATTTTCAATTTCTAATCCTAAATCATTAATGGTTTGCGCAGGGTTTTCTACTAATGGTTCAGCCTGTATTTTTTCAACCGATTGTTCACTTTTTGTTGTGGCGGGTTGCTCGTCTAACTGTGACAACGTTTCAATTTTATGCGAGAAATCATCAATACGTTGTAAGTAACTTTGGTGAATTTCAACCTGTTGTTCGCGTAACAACGCAAGTTCCGATTTTAACTGCGCTAATTCATCCTGTAATTGCATCAGCTTTTCCATAAAGGAGTGATAACACACAGTTTAGAGAGTCTGAGTCAGTTCAACCACAAGCATAAGTTATTGATGAGAAGTTGATCTAAATTACAATGAGGCAATAGGTCAAAGGATTATGGAAATTGGATATAGTGTAAAGGTTGATTATCAATAAAGCAGGGGAGTATTTTTTATAACCCCACCTGCTTTGGTCTTACAATAGTTAACTGACTTCAATCACGATTTTACCGCGGGTACGCCCCGATTGACTTTGATCATGTGCAGCTACAATTTGCTCCAGTGAGAAACGATGCTCGATCAATGGCTTAAGTTTATCCGCTTCAACCAATTGGTTTAATTCACCTAAAATACGGCTACTTGGTTCAATAAATACAAATGCCCCCGTTACGCCAAACTCTTTAGCCGTTTCCTCACTTGGTGGTTGAGTCACTGAGACTAACATGCCCCCTTTTTTAAGTAGCGCCCATGAATCGTCTTGTACAGCCCCGCCCATGGTATCAAGCACTAAATCAACCGCTTCAATCTGCTGACTTAACGGCCCTTTTGTATAATCAACGGCTTGGTCTGCACCTAACTCAGTTAATAAGGCTTGATTAGCTGCAGAGGCTGTTGCAATCACTACTGCGCCTTTTGCTTTAGCAATTTGAATCGCTAAGTGCCCCACTCCACCAGCCCCCGCATGAATGAGTACTCGCTGGCCTGCTTGTAACTGACCAACATCAACTAAACATTGCCATGCAGTTATACCTGCTAACGGTAAAGAGGCGGCTTGTGCAAAGTCCAATTTAGCCGATTTTAATACCGCTTCATCCGCTTTAACTGCAATAAAATCTGCATAGCTACCATCACGGCTAATATCTGGGCGACTAAAGACTTCATCTCCGACGTTAAAATCTGTCACATCAGCACCCACTTCAGTCACGATACCAGCAACATCCCAACCCAAAGTAACCGGCAAAGCGTAAGGGATAAACTCTTGTAAATAACCTTCACGAATTTTCCAATCAACGGGGTTAATAGCGGCTGATTTTACTTGAATTAAGATATCGTCTGCATTGATTTTTGGTGTGTCGATTTGTACTAACTGAAGTGTTTCTGTGCCACCGTATTGCTTTATTTGAACTGCGCGCATGCTCTATTCCTTAAGTATAAAAATAAAATTGATTAAAGCTTAATAAACATAGAGTCTTAATCGTCTCTATGCTTTTATTTAATGATTGCTTATAAAGCAACACCATTAACAATGAGTTTCACATCGATATTGCCACGTACTGCATTTGAATAGGGGCATACTTGATGCGCTGTTTTAACTAACTCGTTAGCGGCCTCTTGCGCTAATTCAAGTTCAATCGATAACGTAACCGTTAACACAAAACCGCCCGACTCATTGGGGCCAATACCAACCGTTGACGTTGTTGGCGCTGACTTGATAGCCACTTTAGTTTCTCGTGCAACATGTAAAAGCGCATTTGAAAAACAAGCTGCATAACCGGCTGCAAATAACTGTTCAGGATTAGTCGCTTCACCCGTTCCGCCCATCTCTTTTGGATAACTTAATGCAACATTAAGTTTGTTATCGTCACTGCTTACTTGCCCGTTACGGCCTGCATGAGCGGTTGCTGATGTTGTATATAACGTTGTCATGGTTTTTCCTTATTAGTAGATCAATTAGCTTAAAACAATTAATTGCCAGCAATTAGGTTGTGCGCAATTCATTTTTCGTATGTTAATTGAGTTTTTCTAACAAAGCAAGTATATTGTGCACAACCTATTTAATGATGGAATCACAATCATGAGCAAAACAAAATCTGAATCGCATTTAGTACTTGATAAGCAGATCTGCTTTTCGCTATATAGCGCATCCAATGCAATGGGACGTGCCTATCAACCATTATTAAAAAAGTTAGATTTAACCTATCTACAATACATTGTGATGATGGTGTTATGGGAAGAATTAACCTTGAATGTCAAAGCCTTAGGGAATAAAGTGCATTTAGATTCGGGCACCCTCACACCACTGCTAAAACGTTTAGAAGGAAAAGGGTTAATCGTGCGTGCGCGTAGTCAAGAAGATGAACGAGTAAGAATTATTAGCTTATCGGATGAGGGGATGAAATTACGCCAAGCAGCGGAGCAAGTACCCACGGATATGTTTTGTAAATCAAAAATGAGTATTGAAGCGTTAAACAGCCTTAAAGCGTCTTGTGATCTGTTACTTAAAAACTTAACCAGTGACAATTAACAGCATCAAATTTACTGCGCTCTTTGCACTGAATACCCAACCCCTTCTGAGCGAGAAAGATCAACAAGCACCACTTTACCACCATAGTCATGCACATTGCATTTTGCCCTAATAATTATTTTATCAATATTTTCAGGAATGCTGATATCACATAATCGGCGCGTAAAAGGTTGCTCGTTATTATGAGGGTGTGCAAGTAGCCTATTTCCAAGTTCGTTGCCTTGTAAATCGGTAACTTGCCAACCGTCTGCATAGTGCTCCCAACCTGCATCGTTATGAGACACTGTCGTCGAAAAACACCAACTACCATTTGGTTTTTGTGTCGCAGTCACTCTCTTTACTTGTGCATAATCAAGGGAGCTCGAGAATTTGTTGAGATCAATATCTCCCGCTGACACAAGGCTAGAAAACAATGTAAAAACAAGTAGTTTTTTCATCTTATACTCCCAATGTATTAAATGAGCTAAAAAGAGGAGAAATAGCTTTACTTCCCCAGTTCAAAATCAGGTATTCTTTTCAAGAATGTGCGTTTCTATACCGTCAATGCTCTTCTGGTTTTTCTTTTCCCAATAGCGTTGTATGCCCTCATCACCCTGTTTAGTGGCCCAATCTTTAAGTTGATCTCTATCTTCATCATAACTATAAAAAGGAACAGACATGCCACAAGAGTTTTGTACCAAATCCACTGACATATCAAAGATCTGCCTTGTACCCGGTAACAAGGTGAAATGCTCAGATAATTCAGCCCACTGCGCATCGTTTTTATGAATGGCTTTGGCATGACCATATAAACGCAGGATGTTAGGACTGCCATCAAAAGCGAGGAACATAATGGTCATACGATCATGCTCTTGCACATGTGCAGATGTTTCATTGGCACTGCCGGTCACATTCAGCCAAATAACTCTATTGGGGCCTAATACTTTAAATGAGTCCATGCCTTTGGGGGAGATATTTACCCGACTATCGTTAGTTGCAGTGCCGACAAAGAATATTTTTTGCGCTTTGATAAATTGACTGTTTCTCTCTGATATTTCTGAATATTGCTGTCCCATGCTTAAATAATCCTTTAGTAGTACTTAGTTATCTTTGCTCTCAATGTGTAATTGCTAGTACATCACATTAATGTAAAACATAAACTAAAACAATCAACATAGGGCAATTTCAATGCCCATTATTTACATCTCTTTATTTATTAATATTCTTGCTCTGTTAACGTATCAATTCAGATTAATGCATTGAATAGGCAAGTTAAACTTTGAACAAACAACTACTCGCTGAATTAAAAACCTACATTGAGCCAGAAAAGGCGGCATTTTTTCCTAAATTTTTCAAAGCGCTACCCGGCGGCTATGGTGAAGGAGATAAGTTTTGGGGCATACGTGTTCCCCCACTACGTAAACTTGCTAAAAAATATAAACAACTCGATTGGCCTGAATTAACCGCACTCATCACCTCTGAAATTCATGAGCAACGATTATTAGCCCTGTTTATTTTGCGCCAACAGTTTGAAATAGCCCAAAAGAAACAGGAGATAAATCAACAACAAGAAATTATCGATTTTTACTTAGCTAACCTGACGGGAGTTAATAACTGGGACTTAGTGGATAGCTCTGCTCATTACCTACTAGGGAACTGGTTATTAGACAAAGACACCGATATTTTATGGCAATTAGCGAAAAACGAAAACCTTTGGTCACAACGTATCGCTATAATGAGTAGCTTGGCATTTATTATTGATGGTCGATATGAGTTAACGTTAGCATTAGCTGAACACCTGTTACAACATCCTCACGACCTAATGCACAAAGCGGTTGGCTGGATGTTACGCGAAGTGGGGAATCGTGATTTACAAACGGAGTTAATTTTTTTAGATAAACACTACCAAGTTATGCCACGTACTATGTTGCGTTATGCGATTGAAAAATTTGATGAGCCATTACGTTTAAGTTATTTAAAAGGCATTAAATAACCGTTTAAAACATCACAACGTATTGAAGGTAGTTTATAGAAACAGGGGGATAACACCATAAAAATTGATTGGAGTAGCACTCGTTGAACTACTTTATAGTTCAACGAGTGCTAAGCAGTGATCATTGACGAAAACTGCCAGCAACAAAATAAATTACACAATCTAATTATTTTGATTTACGTAAACGTGCTAACCCTAATAAACCCAATGCGAATATTAGAAAAGAGCTCGGTGCAGGCACTGATACCTTCACTTTATCTACAGACTCGCCCATTACATAAGCATAATCAAATGTAGAGCTACTGCCTGTCGCTAAGTCGCCTAGCATAAATGCTAACCCGAGACTAAAATCTCCTGTACCAGCATTATTACCGGCTAAGTAATAACTTGGATCTATTGACCAACTACTGTCACTTACACCAGTATTATGAGTAATATCTGAATTACTGTATAAACCAATAGTTAAACCAGTATTAGTACCTTGCGCATGTACAAAATCTGATTCAGCAATCGTATCTGTTCCACGACCGTTAACAGTACTAAATTCAGCAAAGGTTTTATGATCAGGATCAGGATCAATTGAGCGTAAAAACTCAACATCCGTTAGATCAACTAATGCCGTAATCGTCGTCATCATGTTTATACGTTCATCACCATCATTGAAGAAAGTATCTGTTGAAATCGTATAAAAGTCATTAAAAGTACCAGTCCAATTAGTCGACTGGTCATAACCTGAAAATGCACTTGTATCGGTTAACACGCCTGAAATATCACTACGACCTGCATTGTTATTAGTTTGTAAGCCAAACTGACTTGATTTAACACTAAATAGCTCATGCGGTGTACCAGGTGTTAAATAATCTTCGATACCAAAACTTCCCGTTCCAGTTATATCATGCTTAATACCAGGGTTATTAGACGCGTTACCTAGCGTTCCATTATCTGAAACTTGAGTAAGAACGTAATCACCTTCCATGATGATTGGAGCAGCTTGTGCAATTGCTGGAGCGAATAAAGCAACAATAGCTACTGTTGAAATCTTTTTCATTTTACTTCCTTTTAATAAATACAAAAATCCAGTTAAACTGGAATGACACATAAAGCAAACATCATGCCAAACATAAAAACAAAGTAAAATAACAGCAAAAACAATAGGATACATAGGAAGAAAACACAATATAAATACATTACAATAACATTTAGTAAAGAATTTCGACACAAAAGAATGTTAATAGCGATAGTAATAAATGATTAAAAAGCAGTGAAAGCCATTTATTAGTGAAATAGTCGCAAATAAGAGTTATTATCAATTACATTAATAAATAGGAGAATAATTATTTTATCTAATTACAAAACGATGGATATTAATATGCTACATAGCATTGTTAATATGAAATTAAGAAATGAAAAACAAACACTTGATAATTTTTGTAGTGACTACCAGGTTGAACAAAGCATTCTGTTACAGCGATTCAATAACATAGATCTGATATATGATATTGAACAAAATCAATTTAAACAAATACAGGGTTGATAGCATTTGAGGGCAAGCCTGTTCACTTGCCCTATCACTCTTATTTAACTGCTACCGATAGTGACTAACACAACCCAGCCAAGTTGCTTTTGCTAAACGCATCTTATAACCCATATGTTTGCGTTCAGTCAGCCGTTTTATTTTTAAACTGCGATAACTAAACACCATAATAAACAGCACTGCTAACACCATAATAATGGTTGGAGCAGGTGCACTATCAATAAAGAAACTCAAGTAAACGCCTAAAAATGAACAGCTGCAAGCAATGATCACACTCAGTATTAACATGTTATAAAAATTTCGAGTGACTAAGAACGCAATAGCCCCCGGTGCAATTAACATCGCTATCACTAAGATCATGCCCACCGATTTTAATGCAAATACAATTGTGATCGATAACACCGAAAGCAGTGCATAATGTAAGAAACGTACTGATAATCCAATTGCCTGAGCATGCAATTTATCAAAGACAAACAGTAATAGATCTTTCCCTTTGATAAACAAAAAGCAACAAACAATAAAGCTCACCACTCCTGCTTCAACAATGTTCAACCAACTGCTACCAAGCAAGTCTCCATATAAAATATGATCCAGATGCACATCGGTTTCTATTTTTGTCATTAATAACAAGCCTAATGCAAACATTGCAGAAAAGACAATGCCCATCACGGTATCCTCTTTCAGGCGACTATGCTGTTTAATAAAACCGGTAAACAC
>Ga0209395_1001897_pt1 | contig 28427 bp, 29 predicted proteins | sample GOMGulsemesocosm_3_FD_184635 | JGI IMG/M metagenome (GOLD analysis project Ga0209395, IMG submission 184635) | Methane-oxidizing microbial communities from mesocosms in the Gulf of Mexico - GOM9D Gulf of Mexico (SPAdes) (version 2) | ecosystem: Environmental > Aquatic > Marine > Cold seeps... | reverse complement strand
AATCAGGGATGATTTTTTAGTATTTACCGCAGGGATGCGGATTAAATACGGTATTGAATAGACAATTTATCATTTAAGATCAGCGATAAATTAGCGGGTCGCCTTTCTTTTGGCTACTTTTCTTTGGGATGCAAAGAAAAGTAGCTGGTGTGCATGTATAAATATCCATTTAAGAGATGGAGCCTAAAAGCACATCATACATTCCACTAAAGTTATAATAATTCGCTTAACTAACCAACATTAGCCGCAAGTGCTGATTTTAACGAGCAACACTGTTTCTAGCAAAATAAGGCTGTCACCGCTAATATAAATACGATGACGCTGGCTGAGCTGGTCGAATAATTTCAAACTGCCCCGCCTGATAAATCACTTCGGCTGGTAACTGATGACACAAAAAGAATGGCATCGCCTCGGTAAAACCATAAGCACCACATTGTGAGAATACCAAGGTATCGTCAACAGTAACATCTTGTGGCAAATCGAGCTCACCCAGTTTATCTAAACTGGTGCACAAAGGACCATGCAGATGAAACGGCTGTTGCACTAATTCAGATGTCCGTAATAACTGAACAGGAAATGGCTGATCGGTGATCGCAGGTCTCAGTAAGTGGTTAATACCACCTTCTAATACCAACAGTTCTTGTTGATAATTACGCTTTCTGTCGACAACATTAGTCAAGTAATGACCGTATTCACCTACCGCAAATCGACCCAGTTCAAGCCATAACTCATTAACACCGGCTTGTTGCTTTATTTCGGCCAGTGCCGCCACTAGCTGCGACCAGTCAAGCGATGGCTCAGCGGCGGTATATGGAATACCTAAGCCACCACCTAAATCTAAGATTTTTAACTCAAATTTTAATTGCTGAGCCAGTTCAGTTAATGGCTTAATCATTTGCTGCCATAAGCTAATTAACTTCAGAGGATCAAGCATGTTGCCCCACTGGAAGATATGCAAGCCAATGACATCAAGCGCTGGGTAATCAGCTAAATCAATCTGTGACCATTCGTCAGTGCCTAGACCAAAAGGGGTTAAGCTATTGCCGCCAAGGGGATTATTATCGCCCTCGTCAAAACGTAACTGCACCCGCAATAAGATCTGCGGTCTAAAATCTACCGTGTTTGCCAATTGATTAAGCAGCTCAAGCTGGTTAATGCTCTCGACCACGAACGTATTAACGCCACGCTCTAAGAAATGCGTCAGCTGGGCGCGCGATTTGGCAGGCCCGGTATTTAAAATACGATCGGCGCTAACCCCTTGGGCTAATACCTGCTCTAACTCCCCTAAACTTGCAACATCAAAGTTCATACCATTGTCATCGAGTGTTTGAATCACTCGCGATAACGGGTTGGCTTTAACCGCAAACCATAGCTTAATCTGATCGTTTTTCAAACTTGCAATATGGCTGGCTAAGGCGTCTATGTCGTAGACAAAAAATGGCGCGGTTTGCGCACCGGCGAACGTCTGTAACTTAGTGCGAAATTCGCCAGTAATTACTCTCATTATCTTAACGCCTGTTCCAATGCCAATGCCGCATTACTTTGGTCGTCACGATACTTAATGATAATAGGGCAATGCATAGTTAAACCGTGCTGCTTAGCCCATTCACCTTGAATTGGGCGAGTACCAGGGATCACAATGGCATTACGCGGTATTGCCTGACCTTTCTCTAACATCACTTCGTTAACACAATCATAAACAGGAACCGACGCCGACAAGGTCACACCTGGTGCTAATACTGCACCTTCCTTAACCACAACACCTTCAACCAAGATACACCCGGCACTAATAAAGGCGTTATCTTCAACCACTACCGGGCTAGCACCAATTGGCTCTAATACGCCGCCAATTTGTACCCCAGCCGAAATATGAACATTTTTACCGATTTGAGCACATGAACCGACTAATGCATTCGAGTCAATCATGGTGCCGCTATCAACAAAAGCGCCAACATTAATATAGGCTGGCGGCATAATAATTACGCCAGGTGCAACATAACTGCCACGACGAACCGATGATCCACCTGGTACCAAGCGCACTTTATCTGCTGGGGTAAATTGGCGAGGAGCTAAGTTGTGCTTGTCGACAAAACCCTGGTAGTTACCCTCAAAGCTAATGTTCTCACCGGCTTTAAATGCTGCTAAAATCGCTTTTTTAACTTCGACATTTGCCTGCCAGTTACCTTCGCTGTCTTGCGTTGCTGCGCGTAATTCGCCAATTTCTAGTAATTCAAAAACTTGTTGCCAATTCATTATATTCAAACCTATTGCTGTGAAAACCATTGTTCAATTTGGGTGTTGGCCTCAATTAAGGCCCCGTGCTGCGTTAATTCTTGGTGAGTTAACGGCATCCGTAAATCGGGATGTTTAATTAATTGCTGTTGGTGCATCAAAATTTTAACTGGGATTGGGTTTGCGACACTAAATAATGGCGCAATCGACGCCTGCCATAGCGGTAAGTCTTCAACCATACTGGCTGCTAAACATTGTTCAACATATAGTCGGGTAGCTTGCGGCCATGCGTTGGCACAAACCGATACTAAACCAGCGGCGCCTAAGGCAGAAAACTCAGCCAGCATTGCATCTTCACCACTAAAAATAGCGATAGACGGCAAAGCTTTCTTAAAGTCATTAAAGGTGGTGCTGCAGCCACTGGCTTCTTTTACCGACCAAAAGTTAGGATGCTCGGCTAAATTAGCTAATGCGTCTAGCGACAAATCAACGCCACTGCGAGAAGGCACGTTATAAATCATGCACGGGTGCTGACTGCGCTCTAATAAAGCATTAAACCATAACTCTTGCCCCTTAGGTCCCGGCTTGGCGTAAAGTGGCGCCGCCAATAAATAGCTATCAATCGGCAAGTTGTTACAAAATTCTATCCACTGTAATTGATGGTCAAGGTTGTACCCACCAATCGCCACCATTAACGGTGCATCAGGACTATGTTGGCAGGCAAAATTAACAACTTGTTGCTGCTCGTCGTTAGTTAACGCTAAACCTTCGCCCGTGCTGCCTAATAATAAAATTCCGTTACCAGCCGCCGCTTGTTGATCGAGTAAATCAGCCAACGCGTTGTAATCAACAGTACCACTAGTATTAAACGGGGTAACTAAAGCGGTCCATAATGGATAATGAGATAAATCGAAACGCGACATTACGCAGCTCCTTGATCATTAATTGAGTTATTAACTGAATTGTTAAATTCAAACATTTGATCATGCAAACGACTAACAACATCAGATGCCACGTCATCGGCGACTAAAAAACACAAATTGTGCTGGCTGGCACCGTGACAAATTAAACGCACGTTAACATCGCCTAGCGCGCCAAATAAGCGAGAGCCTACACCATCACAGCGATCAATTTTATTGCCAACCAAGGCCACCAGCGCTAAGTTCTCTTCGACCTTAACGTCACATACTTCATTAAGTTCAGCCAGTAACTCATCACTAAGCAACGCCCGACCACCAGAGTCACTGCCGGTGCTATCAAGGGTCAAAGCAATGCTTATTTCAGAAGTGGTAACCAAATCGACACTCAGATTATGCTTGGCTAAAATAGTAAATACTCGGGCTAAGAAACCCGGAGCTTGCAACATTTCCATGCTGGTCACGGTAACCAAGGTTTGATTTCGACGTAGCGCTATTGCACGATACACTGGCTTGTCTTGCGTTTGATTGCGTACCATGGTGCCGCCAGCATCAGGTTCGCGTGACGAACCAACAAATACTGGAATATTTTTACGCATTGCCGGGATCAGGGTTGATGGATGTAAGACCTTAGCGCCAAACGTGGCTAACTCTGCCGCTTCGTTAAAACTGATTTCAGTCAGTGCGCGAGCTTGGTCGGTAATGCGAGGGTCAGTAGTGAAAATGCCGGTAACATCGGTCCAAATATTGATTTGTGCTGCGCCCAAGGCTTCGCCAATCAATGCCGCCGAATAATCACTGCCGCCACGGCCAAGTGTCGTGGTCGATCCACTTGCATCGGCACCAATAAAACCTTGAGTCACCACAATATTATTTGTCAACAACGGCTGTAAGCGCTGTTGAACTAAAGGCAAAATTTCAGCCACCTGCGGCAAGGCTTTACCAAAATTAGAATCGGTTCTTAATACATCTCTGACATCAAAAAACATCGCTGAGGCGCCTTTGGCCACTAATACCTGAGTAAACAAGGTCGATGACAGGCGCTCGCCAAAGGATAGTAACTTATCGGTTAATTCGGCGCTTGGCTGTGCGGCAATTGCTTCACTTATATCACTAAGCTGAGCCAGTAGATGATTGATTTGCTCTAATGCCCCAGGGCTCAGACTTAAATGGCCAATAATGTTTTGTTGGATTTTTTCAATGTCTTGCACTGCTTGCTGGCGCTGCTCTGAGTTCAACTGGCCAGTGCTTAATTCGACTAGCAAGTTAGTCACACCACTAGAGGCACTAACGACCACGACACAAGTCTGTGGGCAATTAATAACAATGTTAGCACAACGCTCCATTGCTTGAAAATCAGCAAGACTGGTGCCGCCAAATTTGGCAACTATGGGTGTGAAAGTTGGAACATTTGCTAAGTTGGTCATAATCTCTCTCGAACGTTAAATGTTGAGAGAACTTGAGGTATTTGAACATCGACCAGCGTTTGCGCTCTGGTCGATTACAAAGACCAGAAGCTCCCCACCTTATAGGTGACAGTTCTTAAGGATTCAGCCTTAAAAACCAAAATCATGATTATTCCAAAAATCACAATCTCTCGGCGTTAGTCCCCCTCACTGTCAGTCATCGAGATTTGGCTCTCTCTTAACAGCTACCTAGCTAACGCTCCTCTTCTGGCCTTTCTCTGTCGGGGGCAGTTACACCACACACCAACAGTACTAGAAAGGACAGCGCTATTAAATCATTGCTTTTGCTATGGCGTCAAGCTAAAAATATAACAATTTTGATTTATATAGCCTGCCTAAAACAAAGACTCAACGACTATTTGCGAATAGAAAAATACCCGAGTTACCGTTATGCTAGTGAAAACTATTAATAATTCGGTGGCTCTGTTGCTAGTAACCAATCTAACCCTTACCCATAACAAACAAGTTCTTTTACACATTGATCAACTCGCCTTAGCGCCAAATCAATCGATGCTAATTTGTGGCGACAATGCCAGCGGAAAATCGCTATTAGCTCAGGTAATTTCTGGCGATATAAAAACGCAATCAGGTCAGGTTATTACTCCTGATAATGTTGCCAGTGTTAGCTTTGCCCTTGAGAATAATATTTTGTCCGAAGATCGCTATAACGACGACAGCGAAAATGTCGATGGCGGCATCGATTGGGGCCGCAGCGCTGGTGAAATGATTGGTGACGGTGCCGTCGTGACTGAGATTATCGAGCTGTTACAAATAGCGCCATTATTGGACAAGCCATTTAAGATCTTATCGACTGGTGAAACTCGCAAAATTTTGCTGGCTCAGGCGTTGGTTAAACAACCTGATTTATTAATTTTAGATGAACCCTATGCGGGTCTCGACATTGGCTCCCAGCGCCATTTAACTTCGGTACTGGAACAACTTATCAGTCAAGGCACCAGCATTATATTAATCGATTTTTATCACGACGAGTTACCAAAAAATATCGATAATATTGTACTAATGGCCGCGGGTAAAATCACCCTTAACGATCAACGTGAACAGGCCTTGAAATCACCTATTTGGCTTAAGGCCAATCAGCATAAAATCAACTTGCCTCATCACCTACCCGACTGTTACGACTACCAACATTTAGCTGACGAGCAGCCGTTTATTGAGATTAACGATTTAAATATTTCATATGAAGATAACCAAGTCTTTAGTGATTTAAATTGGTCTTTCAAACCGGGTCAGCACTGGCGGTTAGCTGGCCCAAATGGTTGCGGAAAATCAACCTTGCTTGGACTGATTAATGGCGACAATCCCAAAGCCTACGGTCAAGATATTACCTTGTTTGGTCGCAAGCGTGGCAGTGGCGAAACGGTGTGGGATATCAAGCGTCATTATGGCTTAGTCAGCGCCCAGTTACATCGTGATTATCGTGCCAGTTGCTCGGTATTAGGGGTGGTTATTTCGGGTTTTTTCGATAGCATCGGTTTGTATGAAACACCAAGTGAACACCAAATAGAAATTGCCAAGCAATGGTTGGCATTATTGGCGATTGAATGCCCTGACAACGCGCCATTTTCAACGCTGTCTTACGGCGAACAACGGTTAGTGCTAATAGCTCGCGCCGTCGTTAAACTGCCATTAATTCTGATTTTAGATGAGCCCTGTTTAGGGTTAGACAATCACAACCGTGCCCAAGTATTAGCATTAATTGATTACATTACCCGTCATAGCAACACCCATATATTATTTGTTAGCCACGACGCCCGAGATAAGTTAAGTTGTTTAAGTCATCAATTAACTTTTGAAGCGGTTGATGACCACTACCGAGTCAATCTTTCGTCTTTAACTTAGAGCTTAGCTCTCGGCAAGCGCATTATAAATATCGCAAGCCAAAATCCAAACATATTACGAAAAACCGCCGTAAATCCGTCCGTGGAGGCTTATTTTTCGTCTCGATAATTGATCCTGCATTATCCTAATAGAGCCATCCGTGGCTCAACATGAAAAATATGTTTTTCTTCACATGCACGGACATTGGCAATTTAGGCTTTTAGGCGCTGTATATTTCAAAGTTTCTGAAAACTTTATTGACGAAATATTGCTTTGAATATGGAGAAAACCTATTTTCAAGGACGAAAATTAGAGCTATATGGACGTATTCATGCGTTTTTCGTAATTCAAAGGAATATTTCGGTGGAGCAGCTTAAATTAATACGCTCTTGCCGTGGAACTTAGCTAAAACCGCCTAAAAAATTGGAGTAGTTCATGAGCAATCCCAAGCAAGATCACAAACCGCTTAGTTTACGCCAACTGATTGGCAGTGTATTAGCCGCGATGCTTGGGGTACAAAGCGATAAAAATCGCCAGCGAGATTTTCAAGCTGGCGATCCAAAACACTATATTATCATTGGTATTATTGTCGCCCTTTTGATGGTTGGCGGCCTAATTATGGTAGTCAATTTAGTGATGGCTAACGCCAGCTAAATTAATAGCAATCCTGATCACTAACTTAACCCAATTGACTATGTGTTACTTAACTGTGGCTTCTTTCATCTTACTTTAAATACAATAAGTTAGCTCTAACCGCGCGTTGTGATTGGTTGTATTCCCCGTTTTAGTTGCATTCAATGGGATAACCGTTAGGAGAAAAACTCAGGGACGAGTTTTTAGCTTTTCGCGCCGGGACGCGCATTAAAAGCGGTTTCGTTAAGACGGTTATTCGATTGAATATCAGCAACTAAATCGCGGGTCGCCTTTCTTTTGGTTCCTTTTCTTTGGCGACGCAAAGAAAAGGAACTGGTGTGCTTACGCCAAAGTTAAGACTGAGGGAATCTATAAAGCACATCAAACATCTCCAAACCTAATTTATAGCCACAGTTAACTACAACATAGCGAACGTAATTGGTATAACGCCAGCTCAATTAAAATAAAAAGTAGTGATCTACTAACAAAATAATAAACAATATCATCAGGTGATAAATTGAATACTTAAATACCGCCATTGGTGAACGCTTTTGTGGGGTATATTTTAGTTGCCACGCAACATAGAAAAAACCCCAGTTAAGCGCACTTGAACCAATAAAATAAATCCAGCCAGACATGCCAGTCAAAAATGGTAATAAACCCACCGCCATTAATAATACGGTATAAAGTAAAATCATTGTTTTGGTAAATTCAATGCCGTGAGTCACCGGCAACATCGGCAAGCCGGTCTTTTTATAGTCGTCACAACGATCAATCGCCAATGCCCAAAAGTGTGGTGGTGTCCAAGTAAAAATAATCATCACCAACAACAAAGCATTAGGGTCAAATTGGCCCGTTATAGCTGTCCAACCTAATAATGGTGGTGCGGCACCTGCGATACCACCAATCACAATATTTTGCGGTGTTGCCCGTTTGAGCCACAACGTATAAACCACCGCATAACCTAACATACTCGCTAGGGTCAATAACGCAGTTAACGGATTAATCAAAGTCCACAGTATTATCATGCCAAGCACGGCTAAGACCGCCCCGAAAACAACGGCATGGTTAAGTGTTACTTTGCCTTGAGGGATAGGACGGCGTTTTGTTCGGGCCATTTTGCAATCGATATTGTGATCGATGCAATGATTAAATACTGCTCCTGACGAAGCGAGCAAGCCAATGCCAAGGCAGCCAATAATAATTTTCGACAATGCCGGCGCTTCAGGTGCCGCCAAACACATGCCAACAACAGCCGTTAGTAACAACAGTAAAATCACCTTGGGTTTAGTCAGTTGATAATAAGCACGGATAATGTCCACCATGCTGATGTATTGGGCTTGATAATTATGAGATTGCGATTCTATCATTATGCTCTCCTAACCAATTCGAGATAATTTAAGTAACTGTTTAATATCGAGCAACAAATCATGCGCAACAATCAATGACTGTTGCTGATCATCAGGAAACTCAAATGACATCACCAGATTACCTTGAGGGTCAACAATAATAGCGCGTTGATCATGTGGAAAGGCTTCACCAGCGCCAGTATTTACAAGCTTAACTCGCTGCTGATTAATCAAATCAGCAATAGCATTATTATTTTTATTATCACTAGGCTTACTGTCAGTCAAATTATTATTAGCAGCCTTATTATTCGTGGCCAAAACTACGACAACTCGGTCTTGCAAGCGCCCCAGCGCCTGCCAAGTCTGTTGCAAATACGCTAACCGTTGATAGCAGCGATCGTCACAACCACTATTGGCGATATATAATAATTGCCAACGACCCGCGATTGGGTTGGCTATCGTTAGGCTTTGATAGCTAACCGCCTCGGTTAACAGTAGACCACCATGGGTTGTTACTTCACCGCGAAAACCGCTGCTGAGCAGTAGTTTAGCCAGCACAATCGGCAATGCAAATGCTAAAAATAGCCAAATAAGTTGTTTGCTGTTACGCTTTTTGATCGCTGACATAAACATCTCTCCTGTATTTTCGATAAAACAAGCCGCTTAAAACGACTAAAGTAACGGCTAAGGCAAACCATTGCATTGCATAACCAAGGTGTTTCTCAACTGACATATTGAGCCATAACCATTTTTTTTGGTAACCAAGTTCAGACGATGGATCTAACCGTAATATTGCTGGAAACACCTGAGCCTTATCGATTTTAAGTTGCAGTGATTTTGCCATTTCATCGGGTTTAATTTGACCAATAACTTGTGGCCAGTTGTCATTGTTCACCGCATCAAAAGCGTAAGGATTATTTTTAGGTTGGTGTAAATTCCCAGTTAACGCTAGCTTGCCGGTCCAACTTTGCAATGATGGTAGCTGCTCCCTAAATCCTGTTGAGACGACCCAACCTAAATTGACCAAAACTAACTGGTGACTGAAATCATCAATCAATAATGGCACGATAACCTGATAACCCACTCGCCCCATATAAGTTACGTTATCGATTAAAAAGGTGTACTGATGTAGTAAGTAGCCCGTTGCTTTCACGGGCAGCTGACTCAAACTTTTTGCGGTTTTCGCCTGATCGAACAGCAATTGGATGTTTTGGTGTGGTAAGGCAATACGGGCTGAGACTTGATCAAGATATTGACGTTTTTGCTCTGCCCGATCCAGCTGCCACAAGCCTAGTTTAATCAACCCCAAGGCAATCAAGCTAACAAAACTTATTGAAACAACAATCGAAATAATAGTGATTGCCTTAGCATTTCTTATCATATAACCTCAATAATAGTGACAAAACAATCAGCTCAGTTAACGTAAATAAAAGGACAATATGAGCATCATAAAAATTTTCATCATTGCACTCTTTTTATTTGTTTTTGTAAGCCTATTTCAGGCCGTTAGGATCATGAGTAATCAAGACTCAACGCAAAAAATGAGTAAATTTTTAGGACGTCGCTTATTAGTTTCGGTCATCATTTTTATCCTTATCTTACTTGCCTTGGTCTTAGGGCTTATTACCCCAAATCCTCGTCCTTATTAACGCCTTTTCTTTTAAAATCACAAAATATAAACAAAGAAAAATAGTCCTAACCAAACCACATCAACAAAGTGCCAATACCAACTGCTCGCTTGAAATGCAAAATGATTATCTGGAGTAAAGTGTCCTTTTAATACCCGCAGTAACATCACCAGTAGCATAATGGTGCCAATAGTGACATGCATGCCATGAAAACCAGTTAAGATGAAAAATGTATTACCATAAACCCCTGCACTTAACGTCAGCCCCATATGACGATAGGCCTCAACATATTCTTGCACTTGAAAAAACAAAAAAGCGGTGCCAAGCAATACCGTAATAAGCAGCATTATCTTAAGCTGTTTTCGATTGTTTTGTTCTAGGCCCAGATGGGAAAAATGCAATGTAACCGATGAGATCAATAAAATAACGGTATTGAGCAACGGCAAGCCTTGCCAGCCCATTGCTTGGGTGGTGTCTCCCGCTGGCGTCACTATTAATGGCCAAATCGCTTCAAACTCAGGCCACAATACCTGCCCTGTCATCACATTGTTTGAGCCGCCAGCGAGCCAAAAGGTTGAAATATTGCGGACATAAAATAACGCGCCAAAAAAAGCGACAAAAAACATCACTTCCGAAAAAATAAACCAACTCATTCCCTGACGAAAAGAACGATCCATTTGGGCGCTATAAAGACCCGCATTTGATTCGTTAATAACATCATTGAACCAGCCAAACATCATCGCGACAATCACACCAATGCCAACGGTTAAAATCCAACTGCCACTAGTAGATTCACTGCCCATTTGTTGCACCATGGTACCCGCGCCAACGGCAATTAACATCAGGCCTATCGCACCGACAATTGGCCAATAACTTTGGGTTGGTACATAATAAACTGTTGTTTTTTCTGTCATGTTAGGCTCCTCTTCTTCGGCCAACTGCTTATATGCCAGCGTGTACTGAACCAGCGTGTCCTGAACCAGTGTGTGCTGAATCCATGTGCTCTGAGTCCATGTGCTCTGAGTCCATGTGCTCTGAGTCCATGTGTTCTGTATCTGCGGAGTCAGTTTTCTGCTCGGTTACATCAAATAAGGTATAAGACAATGTCAGGGTATTAATGTCTTTGGGGATATCACCTGAAATAAAAAATACCAAACCCATAGTCGTTTGCTCACCAGCATTAAGTTGCTGTTGCTTAAAACAGAAACATTCGGTTTTATTAAGATAGTTAGCCCCAAGTCCTGGCGATACAGAGGGCACAGCTTGGCCAACGATCAAACGATTTGACAAGTTGCGAGCTTTAAATTGAACCACCTTATTTTCACCAGGGTGAACATCAATATAATTGACCTCTGGCGTAAACTCCCAGGACATGCCCGGAGCGACAGATGTCATTAACTGCAACCGTACTGTTCGCGTAGTGTCTATGGTCATACTTTGTTCTGATGCCTTAACAATGCTACGGCCATTAAGACCCGTCACTTGACAAAAAACATCATAAAGCGGCACCAGCGCAAAACCAAAACCAAACATCAGTACAATCGCCGTGCTCAACTTTACAATTAAGCGCTGATTCTTTTGCTGTAGTAGTTGACTCATCTTACTTAATTTCCGGTGGCGTAGTGTGGCTATGGTACGGCGCAGGAGATGGCATATCCCATTCTAAACCCTCGGCCCCTTCCCAAGGTTTCGCAGGAGCTTTGTCGCCGCCTCGAACACATTTCACTAATACTACAAGGAAGATTAATTGTGATAAACCAAAGGCAAAACCACCAAGGCTAACAAGTTGATTAAAATCAGCAAACTGTAAAGCGTAATCAGGAACTCGGCGAGGCATTCCGGCAAGGCCAAGAAAATGCATCGGGAAAAACAACACATTAACTGAGATTAATGAACACCAAAAATGAATCTTACCTAAGCGTTCGTCATACATATGGCCAGTCCATTTGGGCAACCAATAATAAGCCGCGGCCATGATTGAAAATATCGCGCCCGTCACTAAAACATAATGAAAATGGGCAACCACAAAGTAAGTATCGTGATATTGAAAATCAGCTGGAGTAATGGCCAACATCAATCCAGAGAAACCACCAATGGTAAATAGCACTATAAAAGCAATCGCAAATAACATTGGTGTTTCAAAGGTCAATGAACCACGCCACATAGTAGCGACCCAGTTAAAGACCTTAACCCCAGTCGGCACTGAAATTAGCATGGTGCAATACATGAAAAACAGTTCGGCAGCGACTGGCATTCCTGTGGTAAACATATGGTGAGCCCATACAGTAAAAGACAATACTGCAATCGAAGCTGTCGCATAAACCATTGATGAATATCCAAATAGTTTCTTGCGAGAAAAGGCGGGGATAATCGCAGAAATAATACCAAATGAAGGCAGGATCATAATATAAACTTCTGGATGACCAAAAAACCAAAAAATATGCTGGAATAACACCGGATCACCACCACCGGCGGCGGCAAAAAAACTGGTACCAAAATACTTATCGGTTAATACCATGGTGACGGTAGCCGCGAGCACGGGCATCACTGCAATCAATAAAAAGGCGGTAATTAACCAGGTCCAAACAAATAAGGGCATCTTCATATAAGTCATGCCAGGAGCGCGCATATTAATGATGGTAACCACAACATTTATCGCTCCCAATATAGAGGATATCCCCATAATATGAATGGCAAATACAAAAAGTGCGGTGCTGTCAGGGGAATATGTGGTCGACAGCGGCGCATAAAAGGTCCAGCCAAAGTTAGGACCACCGCCCTCCATAAATAACGAAGACAACAAGATCGTAAACGCCATCGGCAAAATCCAGAAACTCCAATTATTCATTCGAGGCAACGCCATGTCTGGTGCGCCAATCATCATTGGAATTAACCAGTTGGCTAATCCCGTAAAGGCAGGCATTACTGCACCAAACACCATAATTAAGCCATGAACTGTAGTCATTTGATTAAAAAAGTTAGGCTCAACAATTTGTAATCCGGGTTGATAAAGCTCGGCCCTTATGACCATAGCCATCGCGCCGCCAACCAAAAACATTAAAAAACTAAAACATAAATACAAAGTACCAATATCTTTGTGATTAGTTGTTAGGATCCAACGCATAATGCCTTTTGCTGGTTGGTGATGGCTTGAGTTATGTTGGTCGCTATTGCCTTCGCTATGGTCTTGCAATGTAGTATTTTCCATTACTCAGCTCCCTCAGCTGTCGATTCAAGATCGGTCACGGTCACAACATCACCCGTATTATTACCCCAGGCATTACGCTCATAAGTAATAACAGCCGCCAGCTCTGCTGGAGTAAGCTGACTAGAAAAAGCCATCATCGCTGTGCCAGACTTACCCTTAGCAACAATATCAATATGAGTTTTAACATCACCTAATACCACTGGGCTGTCTTTAAGTGCCGGAAAAGCATTCGGCACTCCAGAACCATCAACTTGATGACAGGCCGCGCAACGTGCAAGATAAACCGATTCTCCCAAGTCTATTTTTTTCTCACTGGTAACAGCGCTCACCTTATCAACAACTTCAGATTCAAGTTTAGTGGCCTCATGCTCAACATGATGCCCATGCTCATGGCTGATTTCTGGTTCGGTTGTAACATTTGTATCAACCGCTAAAGCTGGTTTGCTGGAAATATCACTCGCTTGAATCACATCACCAGTATTATTGCCCCAAGCATTACGCTCATAAGTAATAACCGCAGCAAGTTCTTTTAAGGTAAGTTGCTGAGCAAAGGCTTGCATTGCCGTACCCGTTAGTCCATCGCGGACAATCGCAATATGTTGCGCAACATCGCCTAATACGATAGAGCTGCCTTTGATTGCAGGAAAAGCGCCAGGTACTCCCTCACCATTGATTTGATGACATGCAGAGCAGCGAGTATTATAAATCGATTCACCCAACTCCATTGATTGCTCAAGCGTAACTGTGGCTGTAAGTGATTTTTTCTCAGCTAGGCGCTGCTCTTTTACTTGAGCTAACTGGGTAGCTAACCATTGCTGATAGTCCTTCTGTGACAATGCCTTAACAACTATAGGCATAAAACCATGATGCTTGCCGCATAACTCGGCGCATTGACCGCGGTATATTCCCGGCTCATCAATTTTAGTCCAAGCGCCATTGATAAAGCCAGGATTGGCATCTTGCTTGACCGAAAAAGCAGGAACCCACCATGAGTGAATAACGTCATCTGAGGTCAGCAAAAAACTGATTTTTTTATTCACTGGCAAAACCAAAGGTCGGTCGACCTCGAGCAAGTAATGCTCACCTTTGGCCATTTTGTTGTGAACTTGATCCATCGGAGTGGATGACAAACTATAAAAGCCAAAGTCATGATCAAAATATTGATAATGCCACTTCCATTGTGAGCCAGTAATTTTAATAGTGATATCAGGGTTTGAGTCGTCTTCCATTGCGATCAAGGTCGACGTGGCAGGAATCGCCATCGCGATCAAGATAAAAAATGGAATGATAGTCCAAAGTAATTCAACCTTGGTGCTTTCATGAAATTGCGCCGCTTTAGCACCCTTGGATTTTCGGTGATTAATAATGGCGTAAAACATCACACCAAACACCACGAGGCCAATGGCTGCACAGATATACAAAATAGTCATATGCAGACTATAAACTTCGCGGCTAGTTTCAGTGACGCCCTCGGGCATATTGAAAGATGATTGCCCCAAAACTACTGGTGCCAATAATGACATTGCTATTGCAGCAATAGGTAATAGTATCTTTTGCACACAAACCCCCTCAAGCTAATTGTTGCCACAATTGCAGAGAAGAGTTTCCCGGAATACTAATTTATTTTGTTGTGCGGTGGCAGGTATCAATAACGGGCAGACAGAGCACTGCTGTGCAACTTTGCAACGTTAAAAATAGTCAATCAAGCATTCTTCCTTGCTTAATTTCCTTCACCATAAAGAGATCACAAACTTAATACAATTAGTAAAATAACTCATGTTCTGCAAAAAAATTCGGACTTGATTGAACTGCAGCTAACTAGCAAACGTGATCAAAAATAACCAACAGCCTGCTAAAAGCCATGACTTAAGTATAGAACCTAAATTAAAAAAACATCAAGCTTAATAACAAAGCTTTATTGATTAAATAAACAATTTTTATGAGCATAAACATTTAAAAGTAATAAAACAAAACTTGCTTTCAGCCAAATTTTAGACGATAAGATATATAGAAGGGTGTCGATTTATGCTTCGTAACACTCCAATGCACTTCCTCATAATCTGTAGCTCTGAACCGATGACACAGAAACGATGTTCTAGAAATATGCTGCAACTAATTGAGAAATTGCCTGATCTTTGACTCATAAAAAATAAAGGTGGCATTATGGTTCTATCGCATATCTGGGGAATATACACCCATCCAAAAGAAGAGTGGCAGGAAATTGCCGATCGACACGAATCAATCGTTAACTCGATAACTCACACCCTATTCATCTCACTAATACCGGCAGCTTGTAGTTATTATTCTGCCGTATACCTTGGCTGGCGCATCGGTGCTGGCGAACCGATTTATCTTGCTCCGGAAGGTGCCTTGGTAATGGCAGTATTAATGTTTTTAGGCTTAGCAGGCGGTGTGATAGCCTTAGGCTTAATGGCTCATTGGATGGCTAAGAATTTTGGTTCAGACCCAAATTATGTGCAAAGTATCGAAGTGTCAGCCTATACTGCCACGCCTCTGTACATGGTTGGTTTTGCAGCACTTTATCCTGAATTATGGTTTATCATGATAGTCGGCCTACTGGGATTATCTTATGCGGTATACATGTTATATACCGGCGTACCGATAGTAATGCATATTGACGAAGACCGCGGATTCATCTATGCCAGCTCTTTGGTCACCGTTGGCATGTGTTTTGGCGTAACGTTGCTGGGTATGACCGTATTTGCTTGGAGCTCAGGTCTGTTACAACCAGAGTTTCTCCACTAACCATATCTAAAAGTAATTTTATAGCAGGCTTGTTAGCCTGCTTTTTTCGTGCCGTGATGATAAAGACAATAGTTAATCACTATCAACACTCCCACTAACAATGCCCCACCAATATTGTGCGCTAGCGCGTTAAACAATGGCAAATTAAAATAGACGTTGCTTAACCCTAAGGCCACTTGTAGTAACAACATTATCGCTAACAATCGAGCTAACTTTTTTTGCTGAATTTTTTTAGCAAGGAAAAGGAAAATGATTAACACCGTTAACCAGCAAATCACCATCAAGGCACCAAAACGATGTATCACATGTATAGCGACTCGCGCCCCGCCGTCGAGCTGGCCGCCAAGATAATTTGGCCCAATTTCCTGAAGCAAATTAAAACCAGTCAAAAAGTCTTGCGCACTTAGGTTTTCAATTGAACACAGCGGTAACTCTAGGCAAGCCATCGCTGCATAATTCGCACTGGTCCAGCCCCCTAACATCACTTGAACCACTACCAACATTAAGCCACCTGCGGCCAATACCTTGAGCTTGAGACTGAATTCACTTGGACTTCCAAGTTGACCGCTAACACGCCTAGATAAGCGAAGGTACAACAACAGTAATAAACTAAAGGTGCTAAAGCCGCCTAGTAAGTGCAAGGTGACTACCTGAGGCCAAAGTTTGAGTGTTACCGTCCACATACCAAACATACCTTGCATGATCACCAGCGCCAAGATGGCCAAACTGTGGCGATAGGGAAACGAGCTAGCTAAAGAGTTATGCTTGGCACTCATCCAAGCAATAATAATGCACATCAGCCCTAATCCTGAAGCCAAATACCGGTGAATCATCTCAGGCCAGGTCTTATCTAGGTTTACCGGACTTTCTGGAAACGCGTTATTAGCATGGGCTATTTCAGTTGACGACTGCGGCGCCCAAATATGGCCATAACACGTCGGCCAATCAGGGCACCCTAATCCTGCATGGACTAACCGAGTATAGGCCCCTAATGAAATCACCATTATTGAAAACACGGTCGCTATCAAAGTCATTTTCAAAATTAGCTGTGAACGGTCACTCGTCATCATTTTCCCTAATGTTCAATTTACTAAAGTTGTGTAAGAATTTGTATTTACAGCCATACCCTACCAAACTAAAGAAATCAATATCAAGATGGATAGAAAAAATGCGACATTTAATTTTGAGTTTATTTCTTGTTATTGCCAGTAATCAAGCGATTTCGGTTAGCCATATTGCCCCCACGCCACCAAAAATCCAACTTGCTACTAAATATCGTGACACAATCAATGTCAGCCATTATTTGATTAGTGAAAAACTCGATGGTGTCAGAGCCTATTGGGATGGTAAACAGTTAATTTCACGTCAAGGAAATGTATTTTGGGCGCCGAAATGGTTTCTTGAAGGTTTTCCACCACAGGCGCTCGACGGCGAGTTATGGATGGCTAGACAACGTTTTGACAAGGTATCAGGCATCGTGCGCCAACAACGACTCAACAATGCTAATTGGCGAGAAATAAAGTTTATGGTGTTTGATTTGCCCGATTCCAAGGCGACATTTTCTCAACGTGTAGCACTGTTTAATCAACTAGTAGATCAAGCACAGTCCCCTTACTTAAAGACGATCAAACAATACCGACTCGACACCCAATTACAGTTAATGCAGCGGCTTGACCAAGTAGTTAAACAAGGCGGCGAAGGCCTAATGCTGCACCGTGCAGCTGCCTTATATCAAACCAAGCGCAGTAACGACTTAATGAAACTTAAACGCTTTGAAGATGCTGAAGCGACAGTATTGGAGCACCTGTCAGGAAAAGGAAAATATCGAGCGATGTTAGGGGCTTTATTGGTTAAAAACCAAGAGGGGGTTACTTTTAAAATCGGTGGCGGTTTTAGCGATCGCCAGCGTGCCAACCCGCCCAAGGTAGGCAGTATTATCACCTATAAATATTACGGAAAAACCAACAACAATGTGCCAAGGTTTGCCAGTTTCTTACGAATTAGAACCAGTGAGTAAAATTAAGCACACTAGTAATTACGTTTATTGTTCGAAGATATACCGACTATTAACAAAGTTTGTTTTTTAAGCAACATTAGTACTTGCTAAATAATAATTCCAACCATAGAATAGCCCGCCTTTTGCTGAAATCTAGTAAAGGGTTACCAAGCTGTTTCACGGAATGAGAATCGCTCACCCCAAGGATAGGGCCAGCAAATCAGAGCGATATTAGTTTGGAGTTTTAAATGACACAAATAATTATCGACATCATTGGCATGTCAGGCACCGCCCTAGTAGTAGGTTCTTTCTTTTTGTTGCAGCTGGGCAAATTAGCCCCGACTGATCTCGGTTACAACATGATGAACCTAAGCGGTGCTATCCTATTATTAATCAGCCTTTACTTTAATTTTAATCTGGCCAGTGTGGTAATTGAAATATTTTGGATTGGCGCCTCTTGCATTGGTTTATATAAATACCTTAAGCAATCTAAAGCGGTAAATAACGTTTAATTTACCAATATACTGGCATCATCGCTGCCGCCATATCTCCGCCCGTCATCGAGGTTGGCCACTCGTCATCCTCGAAGTGTTTTAATCGAGGATCTCACAAAGCACCCACTAGCCCCACCAGGTCCCCGCTATAAACACTGCGGGGAAGACGAAAGGGCCGAGAGTCTCGATTGTGCACCAGCAATAATGCTCGCGACATACTGTTCGTCCTGAACATAAAAAAGGTGCCATTGGCACCTTTTTTATAAAACAGATATTATCGCTCGTAATTATTCAATCAAGCTAATCTTTATTTGTTCTGCTGCCATGCGCTTTTTGCGTTTGTCACACGGATTATCACAATCACACGCTTTCTCGATGCCAACAGCACCTAAGCCACCGCAACTGCCAGCAATGGTTTTATTTTGAAAAATATAACCGACTGACATCGCCACAATGACAATAAAAAACGCCGCAAATGTAATAAAAAAGGTCATCATAATAAAATTACCTATGGTTTCGTCGCTACAGTTTTAACCGCTAGGGTTTTAACCGCTAGAGTTTTAGCTGCTATGGTTTAGCCGCTGCTGAAACAAGAAATGGTTTAAAGGCCTCAGTATACACTTCCTTAAATCCGTTGTCCGTTTTGATAATCATAAAAACAGCCAAATTTTGATCTTTAGCAAAGCGTAATCCGGCCTCAGGTCCCATGACCATTATCGAGGTAGACAAGCCATCTGCCAGCATACTTGAAGGGTGAATAACGGTAACCGAGACTAACTTGTGGTTAATAGGTTGACCAGTATTGGGATCAATAATATGCGAAAAACGGCGACCGTTTTCCTCATAATAATTACGATAATCTCCCGATGTCGCCAAGCCATTATCAAGCGGTGAAATAAGTTGTTGCACCGCGCGTTGCTCGGTTACTGGTTTTTCAATCGCAATAACCCAATGACGCACAGGCGTTGGTTGCCCCTTTGCTCTGATTTCACCACCTACTTCAACCAAGTAATTATCAACAGCTTGAGCATTCAGAAATTGCGCTATTTTATCAACGCCAAAACCTTTAGCTATTGTAGACAAGTCTACGTATAAACCCGCAATATCCTTAATTAAGGTCGTACCTTCAACCTTAAGGTGGTCGATGCCAATACCTTGCTTAATCTCGGTTATAAGCTGGGCTGAAGGAACTGATTCTGGTTTCATCTGTGGGCCAAAGCCCCACAGGTTAACTAAAGGCCCTACCGTAACATCCAGCAGCTTACCGGTTAAATAACTTAACCGAATTGCTTCAGCTACCACCAGTGCCGTATCTGGAGATACCGTAAAGGGGGTAGTTTCCCTCGATTGGTTAAAGCGCGACAACTCAGAATCAGCACGGTAAGTCGACATTTGATCGTTAACTTGTTCAAGCAAAAGATCGATGGCCTGCTGATAATCGACTGCTGTTTGCTCACTCGTTACCAGCTCAGTCAAAAAGCTGATGTGATAAGTGGTGCCCATAGTGCGACCTTTCAATTTAACCATTGTCAAATTGTCGGCCAACGTTGAGCTTGCGTTGGAACTTGTAACAGAACTTATCGCTGGACTTGGCGTTGAGCTTGCGGTTGAGCTTGCGGTTGAACTTGGAGCCGTATTTGGATTACAGCCAGATAAAAAAATGGCCAGCGCACTAAGCACCAGCCATTTAACATGTTTGATAAACATCAGGGATTAACCACCAAAGTCATCAAGCAAGATGTTTTCATCTTCAACACCAAGATCTTTGAGCATGTTGATTACAGCCGATGTCATCATCGGTGGACCACACATGTAGTATTCACAATCTTCTGGTGCGTCATGATCTTTTAGATAGTTTTCATACAATACGTTATGAATGAAACCAGTCATACCGGTCCAGTTATCTTCTGGCTGTGGATCACTTAATGCGATATGCCATTTGAAGTTAGGATTAGTCGCTGCAAGGCCATCGAAATCTTCTTGATAGAACATTTCACGCATTGAACGCGAACCATACCAGTAAGAAATCTTACGGGTCGATTTAAGGCGCTTAAGCTGATCGAAAATATGTGAACGTAATGGCGCCATACCAGCACCACCACCAACAAATACCATTTCTGCTTCAGTTTCTTTAGCAAAGAATTCACCAAATGGACCAGAAATCGTTACCTTGTCGCCTTCTTTTAGGCTCCAAATGTACGATGACATTTTACCAGCTGGTAAGCTTAAGTTGTTTGGTGGCGGAGTCGCAATACGCACGTTAAGCATGATGATACCTTCCTCTTCAGGATAGTTCGCCATTGAATATGCACGCAAGGTTTCGTCATCAACTTTTGATTCAACTTCAAAGAACTTAAAGCGTTCCCAGTCAGCACGGTATTCTGCTGGAATATCAAAGTCGCTGTACTTAATGTGGTGCGCAGGCGCTTCAATTTGAATATAACCGCCGGCTTTAAACGGTACTGATTCGCCATCAGGAATATTCAACACAAGCTCTTTGATGAAAGTGGCTTTGTTGTCGTTAGAACGAACGCTACATTCCCACTTTTGAACACCAAATATCTCATCTTCAAGTTCAATATCCATGTCTTGCTTAACAGCAACTTGACAGGCCAAACGCTCACCTTCACGGGCTTGCTTTTTAGTAATGTGGCCTTCCTCTGTTGGCAGTAATTCACCACCGCCAGATTTCACATGGACTTTACACTGACCACAAGTGCCGCCGCCGCCACAGGCTGAAGGAATGAAAATCCCTCTAGCCGCTAGCGTGCCTAATAACTTGTCGCCAGGCTTAGTAATAACGCCCTTTGCAGGATCGCCATTGATTGCTATGGTAACGTCACCGTCTGAAATCAGCTTAGATTTAGCGAATAAAATCACTAATACTAAGGCCATAACAATCGCGGTGAACATCGTTACGCCAAGAATAATCTCTTGCATAAACTTTTCCTTTAAATTTGGTCAGGCAGTGAATTAACTCGCTGCCCAACCGAACTAATTATAATGAGATACCGCCAAATGACTGGAAACCCAACGCCATTAGACCAGCAGTGATAAAGGTAATACCTAAACCTTTAAGACCGTCAGGAATATCTGCATATTTTAGTTTTTCGCGAACAGCGGCCATCAATACAATCGCCAACGTCCAACCAACACCAGAACCGATACCAAAGACCACAGACTCGCCGAAGTTATAGTTACGTTGCACCATGAATGCTACGCCACCAAAGATCGCACAGTTAACTGTGATAAGCGGTAGGAAGATCCCCAATGCGTTATAAAGAACCGGCATATACTTATCTAAAATCATTTCAACAACCTGTACCAATGCTGCAATAACACCAATATAAGTGATGAAGCTCAAGAAGCTAAGGTCAATGCCTTCACCTAAGGCATTAGGCGCCAAAATCGCATGATAAATGATCTGGTTAGCAGGTACCGCAATCGCTAATACAAACGTTACTGCAACACCAAGACCAATCGCTGTGCTGATTTTTTTAGAAACAGCAAGAAAGGTACACATACCAAGGAAAAAGCTTAAAGCCATGTTTTCAACGAAAACGACTTTAATAAACAAACTTAAATAATGTTCCATAATATTTCCTAGTCCTTCTCAACCTGTTCAGGTTTGTACTGGCGAATTGCCCAGATAATCAAACCAATCACGAAGAATGAGCTAAATGGTAGAACTAACAAACCATTTGCCTGATACCAACCACCATCACGAAGTAACGGCATAATTTGGACATCAAATAATGAACCTTTACTTAGTAGCTCACGGAAAAAAGCAACGGCCATTAACATCGCGCCATAACCAATACCGTTACCGATACCGTCAAGGAAACTCATTAATGGTGGCTCTTTCATTGCGTAAGCTTCAGCACGACCCATCACGATACAGTTGGTGATGATCAAACCAACAAATACCGATAGCTCTTTGGACATCTGATAAGCAAATGCTTTTAGACATTGGTCAACCAAGATTACTAAACTAGCAATAACCGCCATTTGAACGATGATACGTACCGCATTTGGAATTTGGTTACGCATCATTGAAATGAACAAGCTAGAGAATGCGGTAACTAAAACTACCGCAATAGTCATGATCAACGCTTTTTGCATTGAACCAGTAACCGCTAGCGCAGAACAAATACCCAGTACTTGTAAACCAATTGGATTGTTATCCAAAATTGGTCCAAGCAGTACCTTCTTCATTTCTTTAGTATCGCTCATGATTAAAGACCTCCATTTTGCTGAAGTTTCTGACGATAGTTAGCAATGAAAGGACCGAAGCCTTCTTCACCAAGCCAGAATTTAAAGGTATTTTCTACGCCATTACCAGTTAGGGTTGCGCCAGAAAGCGCGTCAACACCGTGGATATCGCCAGCTTTAGCGCCGCCTTTAACAATTTTAATTGCGATGTCGCCATTGCTATTAAATAGCTGCTTACCAGCCCATTGTTGTTTCCACTTAGGGTTTTCAACTTCACCACCTAGACCAGGTGTTTCACCTTGGTCATAGTAGATAACACTTTTAACGGTGTTTAAATCAGTTTCCAAACCAACAAATGCATACATCATTGACCATAAACCACTGCCACGCATTTCTAAAATAACAGTGTCAGTATTGCCAGCGTCATCTTTTACAAGATAAACAACAGTCTGGTTAGCACGACGGTTAATTTTAGCAATGTCATTGCTCGGTGTAATACTGGTATCGCTGCTTAAAGCAAAAATACGCTGATCAAAAGTCTGGGTATTGCCTTCAACAAATTCACCAGTAGCAAAGTCTAATAACTTGGCTTCAACGTATTTGTTATAAGTCGCTGGAATGTCATTACCCGCTTTTTCAAGTAGGCCAGACGCTTCAAGAATTTTAGTTTGCTTGTCCAGTGCTTTGTTAGCAACTTGCAGTGGCTTAAGGCCAACCGCTGCGCCAGCAACAATTACTGAACAAACTAGACAGGTGACTAATACAAAGATTAGCGTTCTGCCAAAAGAGTCTTTATTACCCATGACGAGCAGCCCTCCGCTTGATGTTTGACTGAACAACGAAGTAGTCAAATAACGGTGCAAATAAATTAGCAAACAAGATTGCTAGCATCATGCCTTCCGGAAATGCCGGGTTAACGACACGGATCATCACTACCATCGCGCCAATAAGTGCGCCAAAGGCCCAGCGGCCAGGGTTAGTAAATGAAGCAGATACAGGGTCAGTTGCCATAAAGATCATACCAAAAGCAAAACCACCAGTCACTAAATGCCAAGTCCAATCCATGTGCATCATCGGGGTAGACGTTTCAGAAGCAATCAGGTTAAACAACATACTTGTTGCCACCATGCCGAAGAACACACCCAAAATAATACGCCATGAAGCAATGCGCTGGTACACGATAAACGCGCCACCAATTAAGATTGCCAGGGTAGATACTTCACCCATTGAACCTTGCATTTTACCCATGAATGCATCCATCCATGTCATTGAACCTTCAAGTGCTACCATGCCTTCGTTAGCAACAAGGCTAAGTGCCGTTGCGCCAGAGAAACCATCGATTGCAGTCCAAACAGCATCACCAGAAATGTCAGGTGCATAAGCGAAGAATAAGAACGCACGACCCGCTAATGCTGGGTTTAGGAAGTTCTTACCGGTACCGCCAAATACTTCTTTGGCAATAACAACACCAAATGAAATACCGATAGCCACTTGCCATAAAGGAATAGTTGCAGGCAGGATTAATGCGAACAGCACTGAAGTAACGAAGAAACCTTCGTTGATTTCGTGACCACGCACCATCGCAAACAACACTTCCCAGAAACCACCAACGATAAAGGCCGTTGCATAGATAGGTAGGAAGAACATTGCGCCATAAAGGAATAAGGTGCCACAACCGGCATCGCTGCCTAATACGCCGCCAAGCAGAGTAAACAAGCCTTCTTGCCAACCGTCGCCCATCGCCATACCAGCGATAACTGCGTCGTTAGCTTGCAGACCGATGTTGTACATGCCCCAGAACATTGCCGGGAAAGTAGCTAGCCATACCATGATCATGATACGTTTTAGTTCTACCGCATCACGAACGTGTGTTTTACCTTTGTTGACAAAACCAGTTGAGTAGAAAATAGTTGCTGCTGCTTCGTAAAGCGCATACCACTTTTCGTACTTACCGCCTTTCTCAAAGTTTGGCTCGATACTCTCGAGATAATTCTTTAAGCCCATGTGCTTAACCTTCCTTCTCAATAGTAGTCAGACTGTCACGCAGAATTTGACCGAAGTCATATTTGCCAGGACAGACGAAGGTACATAACGCTAAATCTTCTTCATCTAGCTCTAAACAACCTAATGTTTGTGCACCGTCTAAATCACCAGCACATAGATCGCGTAACAACATTGTTGGTAGAAGATCTAGTGGCATCACGCGCTCATAGCTGCCAATTGGCACCATCGCACGATCACTACCATTGGTCGCTGTGTTTAGATTAAGCAAACGAGTTGGCGTTAAGTGAGAAATGTATGAACGAGTTACCGAAACAACATCACGACCTGCTTTCATCCAGCCCATGAATTCTTTTTCTCGGCCTTCGCTCAACACACTAACTTGGTTAGCGTAACGACCAACGAATGCAACTTCACCGGCAGCGGTAGTACCTTGCAGCACAGAACCAGAAATAACACGGTTTTCACCTGTCGTTAGCTCGCCTTGGGTCAGCTCAGTCGTATTTGCGCCCAATAAAGTACGCACTAAACGCGGCTTAACTACGCCAGGACCAGCTAATGATATAACGCGCTGTGAGTAAACTTCACCGGTAGTGAATAATTTACCAAAGGCGATAACATCTTGGTAACCTAGCGACCAAACTGTGCGGCTTGCGCTAACAGGGTGCAGATAATGAATATGAGTACCAACAAGGCCTGCGGGGTGGATCCCTGCAAATTCATGCTGTTCAACCGAGCTAACATTACTATTAGGAACATCAGCTCCAGGCTTTTTACCGACAAAAACTTTACCATCAGTTAAACGCGATAAAATCGTTAAACCGTTAATAAAATCTTGGGGATGCTCTTTGATAATTACCACAGGATCGCCAGCTAATGGATTGGTATCCATTGCTGAAACAAAGATCGCTTCAGGGGTAGTATCAATAGCAGGTACTTTTGAGAAAGGACGCGTACGAAGAGCGGTCCATTGTCCTGATTGCACGAGGTTATCAACCACTTTACTTCGCTCTAATTGAGCCAGTTCAGTTGCTGGGTAGCTCGCGAAGGTTTCTTGCTCAGAACCCTCAACATCAATCACAAGAGACAAAAACACTCTTTTTGCGCCACGGTTAATTTGGGATACGACACCACTAGCTGAAGCAGTAAATAAAACGCCAGGATTTTTCTTATCTTCGAAAATTACCTGACCTTTTTTGACAGTATCACCCTCACGAACTTTCATCGTAGGGCGCATGCCAAAGAACTCTTCACCCAGGGTAGCGACCTGTTTGATGGACGGACCATCATGGATTACTTGCTGGGGAGCTCCTGCAATAGGAAGGTCCAGACCTTTTTTTATTGTAATCATATTCACTTGCACTGGTTAACGGAAAAGGGAATTAGCCGTTAGGCTCGACAGTTGCTTGCTATTTATTAGTAAGTCAGTTAAAAGTAAGTTAATTTTCAATAACTAAACTTAAAATTTCATTACCATAGCGCTCAAATTTTTAGCGCAAACACTTCTCTTGACTCAAAAAAATCAAACCCAAGAAAAACATCTACTCTAACTAGCGCGAAAGTCTACCATTAACTCGCGTCAGACTAAACTGCAAATTAACAATTTCTGATGCAACTTTAGTAATATAAAACCGCTTTAAGTCGTTTTTTTACAATTTAGAGGCCGCCAGACCGCTATTATTGGTGGAATTTATTTTTGTTATAATTTTAAAGATTTTGTAACGCTGAATAAAACTCAAACCTCACCAAATAAGAATGAATCTTATTCATTCAACAATTTGCCATTCAACATTGAACATCTGTTAATAATTATCAATAATGCACACAGTTTATTAATCTTGCTCATTGCGAGCCAATGAAACAAATCTTATGAAAAATATTGCAATAGTAACAGGTGGTAGTAAAGGCATTGGCCTTGCCATTATTAAGAAATTTATTCGCCAAGGCTATGAAGTCTATAATCTTGATTTAAGCCTTGGTCCAGCAGGACACTTTATCCATTGTGATGTTAGCCAATCGGCCCAAGTTTTTACCGCGATTGAGACCATTGCTCAACAAGAGGGCCAAATTGATTGTTTGGTTTGCAATGCCGGTATTCATTTCTCAGGTTCAATTGAACAAACGAGTGAAGCAGAGCTAGATCGAGTATTTTCCATTAATGTAAAAGGTGCTTATGCCGCGATTCGCGCGACGCTGCCTAGCATGAAGGCGCAACAGCAAGGTGCCATTGTAATCGTTGCCTCAGACCAAGCACTGGTGGCAAAAAGCAACTCTTTTGCCTATAACCTCAGTAAACACGCGCTCGCTTCACTTGCTAAAACCACCGCTATTGATTACGCCAGTTTTAATATCCGCGCCAATGCAGTATGTCCAGGCACCATAGAAACACCGCTATACCATCAAGCGATCGCCAACTACTGCAATAAGTCTGGTGCTGATCCGGCGCAAGTTCATCTTGAGGAGGCAGCACTACAACCACTTGGCCGCTTAGGGCAGCCTGAAGAAGTTGCCCAGCTGGTCTATTTTTTAGCCAGCGAGCAAGCCAGTTTTATTACCGGTAGCCTGCAGGTGATTGACGGCGGCTATACTGCGCAATAATCAGTAATGAAAATAATTGATCCCCACCTACATCTTTTTGACCTTGCTAAAGGCCAGTATCACTGGCTTAAGGCCGATGCTGCACCATTTTGGCCAGATAAATCGACGATTTCTCGTGATTTTTCAAGTGCCGATCTCCGTTTGCCTGCCGGCATTGAGCTCGCTGGTTTTGTTCATATCGAGGCGGGTTTTAATAATCAACAACCGTGGCAAGAAATAATCTGGCTAGAGCAAACTAATCTATTGCCATTTAGAAGTGTTGCCAGCGTTGATTTAACCGCTACAACAACGCAGTTTAACCAAACGCTAGTGAGACTTTGCCAATTAAAATCGGTGGTCGGGGTTCGCCATATCCTCGACGATGAGGCCAGCGCTTTACTTAATAATGACTTAGCGTTAAGTAATTTGGCACAAGTTGCCTCACACAACTTATTGTTCGAAGCACAACTTCAAGGAAGCGACAATCAAGGTATGCTCGCACTAGCACGACTCGCTCAGCACCTACCAACCTTATCAATAGTACTTAACCATGGCGGTTTCCCGCCCAACGAACCAATTCAAGGAAAACAACAACGCCTGTGGCAACAAAATATAAGCGAGCTGGCATGCTGCCCCAATATTTATATTAAAGCCTCGGGCTGGGAGATGGTCAACCGACAGTACTGTGTCGACTATGTCACTAAAACCTTAGATTTTTTACTCGACAATTTTGACCAAACCAAGATAATGCTCGCCAGTAATTTTCCTCTTTGCCTCTTTAGTAATAGTTACCACAATGTGTGGCAAAACTATTGTGACCTTTCTTTATCGCCCGCGATATTAGAACGCCTAGTTTTTGGTAACAGCCAACGTATTTATCACCTTACTATGCCTTAAAAACTCAAACACTGAGTGTCTAATGTTGGTCAGTTAAGCGAATTATTATAACTTTAGTGGAATGTATGATGTGCTTTTAGGCTCTATCTCTTAAATGGATATTTATACATGCACACCAGCTACTTTTCTTTGCTTCGCCAAAGAAAAGTAGCCAAAAGAAAGGCGACCCGCTAATTTATCGCTGATCTTAAATGATAAATTGTCTATTCAAT
>Ga0209395_1001894_pt1 | contig 28461 bp, 27 predicted proteins | sample GOMGulsemesocosm_3_FD_184635 | JGI IMG/M metagenome (GOLD analysis project Ga0209395, IMG submission 184635) | Methane-oxidizing microbial communities from mesocosms in the Gulf of Mexico - GOM9D Gulf of Mexico (SPAdes) (version 2) | ecosystem: Environmental > Aquatic > Marine > Cold seeps... | reverse complement strand
ACAAACCAACCTGTGTAATCATTAAAAAAGCCATCAACTGCTTGGCTAATAGATCCAACAAATGCCCCAAAAGAACCCGCTTCAGCTGCAAAAATGTTGGTACTGAATGCCAACATCATTAGAGCAAATAACTGTTGTATTTTTCTCATACTTTTTTTCCTATTATTATGAAGCTCTTCAGATTTTTGATAATACCCCTAACCAATCGCTAGCTGTCAAACAGCGCCCTATTGGCCTATTACTATCAATTTCCACCAACTTATTAAGCCCTTTATGCATTGAAATTAAACAAAAACATAAAACGTTTTTTAAAGTCAGCTATTTAATTAAATAAAGTGAGTTCAAATCTATTACACCCAATTTTCATAAAGATATTAACTTCATAAAAATAATAGTTTGATATTTATGATCTAAAAATTAAAAAAGATGACTCGTTTAAATAGAGTCTTAAGAAGATATTAAGAGGCAAGATAAATAATCAAGCCAAACCCTCTTGAAATTTTCATCTTATTTAGCGGATAGAGAAATAAATATTTCACAATAACAATTCAATTAAATTTTCAACCTGAGAACTTTTTAGTTATTAATCAAATTAAAACCAAAGCTTTGATTTTAAACGATTTTTATTATTTTATTAAGCAATAAACCCTTTTATTCCATCTATCATGATATCCGTGAAACACAGATAATTTAAAGAAAGTGATTAATCATATTTAATATGAAATTAATCTAATCATAAATTTATATCATCGATTGAAGAATTTCCGAAATTTACAGTAGCAAAGAGCCTTTTTCAACCAAAAAATCACTTTTCAACCAAATAAGCTGTGGCTTAACATAAAATTACTAGTGCATTCAACCAAGATATCGACTAAAAACCAGATAAAATATGAATAACCATATTGAGAAACAGTCTTTTGATGGAAAAAAGTGGAATATAAAAGTACAAAAATAATTAACTTAGAGCAAAAAATACTCAAATTTAAATTCTTTCATTTTAGCGAGTTCTGTAAAGATTCCTTAACACTCAATAATGAGAAATATGAGTCGCAAAAATAGAACTATATACTTGCGTTTTGTTTTATAATTATTTTCAGTTGGTGAGTTTAAATTAGTTAATTCTAATTTAAGAAGAACAAGAGGGGTTTATCGCTAAGTTAATTTTCACTCAGAATGTCTAACACTTCATACGGAACTAAAAATCGCCTTTATATCAATATAATAAAAACGAATTCAAAGTACCATCTGACACTCGTATATAAGAAGCACCTGATTTCGCACTCCCTTCTTCGCAAACGGTAATTATGTTGACATCAAGACAGGTGTCATGGCACATAAGTCAACATAAGCAACGTCTTATCAAGACAAGTAAGAGTGGGCGTGCTGTTTAACTCAAACGCATCGTCTAGCAATCAAAACATCATCTACTTAGTCTTAAAACCACCTAGCTAACGTTATTCTTTAAGAAATTCTGTTGTGGCGGCTAAGATTTTTTGGGTTTGAATAAACGCTGCCATATGGCCCTTTTCCCCCGTTAGCAGCAAGACCTCACTGTCTAAAACCTTTGCAAGGGCTATCGGGTTTATGGGATTTACTAGGTGATCAGAGTCAGACACTATCGTCAGAACATCCGCCTTAACAACTTGCTTGATACTCGTCATGTCCTGGTTAGCCGACTTATATATATTATGTGCCACCATGGCTTTCATACTCGCGAGATAATCCCTTGCATCAATCATATTGTCATATTTTTGAGCCATATAATTGTGTACGTCACTCGCGGGCAAACGGCGGGCAAAATCCGTCGGCGTGGTTAAATTCATATAAAAGATGTCGTAGGCTTTTTTAAGGGCAAAGTCTAACCTGGCCGGATCTGCCTTGGCATAGGTGAGCAAATCTATTTGTGTTTGCCATACTAATACATCAAACGAGGAAAGCTCCGGTGTCCCTTCAATAGGAATCGCTTTATCCATAAAGTCTGGGTAACTCACCATCCACTCATAGGTCTGCAACCCTCCCATAGACATGCCGATTATTGCCTTCACATGCTTGATACCAAGCTGCTCAACCAGCAATTTATGCTGTGATTTAACCATATCGATAATCGAAATATCTGGAAAGTGATCCGTATTTGAGGGGGAAGATGACACGCCATTGGCAAGCGCATCAATAATGACAACATATAAATCACTTGTATCTAGGGTCTTAACGAGCATGCCACTGGTTAAAACATCTTCACTCGTGCCTGTGAACCAGGTGGGCCATAACACCACATTTGTTTTATCTGCGTTAAGTGTTCCTAAGGTACGATAAGCAAGTCGTGTGTCCTTAATAATGTCACCCCCTGTGGTTTCAAAATCACCGATATTTACTATCTTCAATTCAGACGCAGTAAGCACTGGGCTTAAAGAAATCATCAGCAGTAGCTGGATTATAGTGTTTACTATTTTCATATGACTATCTCTCAATGACTATCTCTCAATGACGGCCTCTCAATGACGGCCTCTCAATGACGGCCTCACAATAAAGTGAGGAATCATTCTCTATTTACTCTCTCATGTACTAGAAAAACGGCTTAATATTTAAAATAACGGTCGATAAGGCGACTAAATCAGAGTCCAGACGTTAAATTATCATTAAAAAGTGAATTTAGAGGGGGGCTTTGGTAACTATTCGTAATGGTTCTTGTTTGAACCTTAACCCCTAAAGCAGTAGACGATAGAAAAGAAGAAGAAGAAGAAGAAGAAGAAGAAGAAGACAGAATCGGCTTTACCAAGCCCTCATACAAGCGTTTAATCAGGCAACGCTTACTAGATCACATATATCATGATGACTTGTGATAATAGCAGCAGAAGATAATAAAAACTGCTCAAGTAGTCAGCAACACTAACGTTAATTTGAAATAATAACAGTACAATAAAAATCCCTGTCATCAGGGTAAAACGTCTATTTTTTATCATGCTCTTCAATCTGCTAACAGTTGATAATCAGTTTACATATTATGGTCTTTATAGCCTTGAATACGGGGGCTGGCATCATTAATCATAATGTCCAAACACCTCAATTTTCTCTCTTGGATCACTTAAGTTGCACCTAGATAACTTACACTTTCATGCATATTAAACGCACTGACACCTTGTTTCATTAGACGCTCTCAGTTTCCTTTATGTCATGAGCTGCAACCAATTTCTGCTCATAACTTAAGCCATTAGACAGGTTCAAAAGGGCATAAAAACAGCACAATGCTAAAACCTTGCCCTATCCTTATGTGTTTTCTTAGCTGTATTTAAATGATCCATGTTTTAAGCTATTCATAGCGTCAATGCGTTAACCATGTAGCGGATTCAAGTGCATTTTTGAGAGAGAATGAGGTTAACAAACAGGTATTCAAAATTGGTTTAGAACCGGTTTAGATAAAGATAAAATTTATAAGACACAGTGGATAAATCACAAAGACAATAACAAAGGATCATGTTGACATATTTTTGATAGCTAATAAGGTTCTACGAAATAGCAGTCATTGACAGTCCTACCTGAGTCACTAAAAAATCCCCTTGGACAATTGATACTGCCAAGGGGAATAGTTAAAAACCTAACTCAAAAAATGAAAAGCAGAAAACTAACAAGATAGACTGGGCATGAATTTATCAAAAAAAACATATATCTATTTGTCAGTGGCTCATACTTAAAATAAGCATGAAAGAATCTAACTCGTATTGATAATAATATTTATCAGGTTTAAAACAAGTGTCATTTACTTCTCATGACAGTCAAGTGAAGACAGGGCAAGAGCGACAATTCTCACATTCAACATGACTCGCCAGCGAATTAAAAAACACTAGGGAAAGCGATCAAAAGGAGTACGATTCAGACAGCCGAACACAATCACACTCTGTCTCACCCTATAAGCTTTTCGACTGAAAAATGGTTTCTGCTAACCTTGGATAGCTAACTTTTCCTGAACATAGCGAATAAAAGCCGTTACTTTGACAGAGGGATAAATAAGCTGAGGATGTAATAGATAAATACTTTGTCCCTCAATGTATTCACTTTCTAATACCTTAATTAAACGGCCTTGTTGCAGCTCCCGGTCCACATAATAATTAGCAACACGTATGATACCCCGCCCTGCTAGGGCCTGCTGTTTTAACAGTTTGTAATCATTAATGATCAACCACCCCTTGGCGATAATATTATTCGATTTAAATGGCCAATCTTGTGATTCGACTTCGGTCAAACAAGGATGAGTACTGAGCGCTTCAAGTGTCGCTGGCATTCCGTTTTTTGCCACATACTCTGGCGATGCGCACAAACAGTGTTGATAGGGAAACAAGACTTTTGCCACCATGTTAGCCGGCGGTTTACGAGTTGCACGAAAGGCTAAGTCAAAATCATCTTGGTTTAAATCGTAATTGGTATAGCTTGATTCAATTTTAAAACTGACGTCTGGATGCTGTATTTTAAAATCGTGGCATATATCGAGTAAATAGCGCTCCGTAAACATTTTTGGCGAAGTAATGCTTATTTCGCCTGCAATCTCATTATGCTCCAGATAGACATTACGCTCTAAGTTGAGCATGGTCGCCTTGATAATTTCACCCTGTTCTAAGATTTTTTTACCTTCTTGAGTTAATCGAACACTGCGGGTCGTTCTGACTAAAAGCGGACATGACAACTCAGTTTCCAGTTTTTTAATTTGATCCGATAAATAGCCTTTTGAGATGGATAAATTCTGCGCCGCTTTAGTAAAACTCAGCTGCTGAGCAATTTCTACAAATAACATCAAGCATTCAATTTTTTTATGATGTTGCATTTTAGGACCCTATTTTTGGCGAAAAGCATCTGACACGGATAAATATTACTGTATAGAGAAAAGTATCGATACATTGTTTTATATACCGAATAAAGATTTCAATTTAAACCGACTAATACACACACTATCTGACTGCTAGAATCGAAATTATTAACCTATTTAAAAAAAAGAGATGCATATGAGTCTGGTTGAAAAAGTATTAATGGCCCCTGAAGGGCCTGAGTTTTCTAAATTAGTACAGGGCTATTGGCGCTTAGGCGCTTGGAACATGAATGCACAGGCGCGCTTATCGTTTTTAAAGGCTCACGTTGAACTTGGTATTACATCCGTCGATCATGCTGCCATTTATGATGACGGTGCCTGTGAAACATTATTTGGTGATGCCTTAAAGCTTGAAGCTAGCATGCGAGATAAGATAGAAATTATCACTAAGTTTGGTATTAACGGTCAGGCAGAAGGTAATCGTGTTGCCCATTATGACACCCGTAAAGAGGCTATTTTAACCTCTGTTGACCAATCATTAACGCGCTTAGGTGTCGATAGAATTGATGCGCTATTAGTCCATAGACTCGATTATTTAATGGATGCAGATCAGGTAGCTGATGCCTTCCAAACATTAAAACAAAATGGCAAGGTTACCCATTTTGGTGTTTCTAACTTTAGTGTTTCTCAGTTTGAGCTTTTACAATCTCGCTTGGATATGCCATTAATAACTAATCAAGTTGAAATCAATCCGATGCAATTTGATGCCCTTGAAAATGGCGCCTGTGATCAGTTGCAGCAATATCGCATTCGCCCCATGGCATGGTCATGCTTAACCGGTGGTAAAATATTTAATGAGCAGACATTACAAGCCAAACGCTTACGTGACACCTTATCTGAAATCCAATCAGAAATAGGCGCGACCTCGATCGAGCAAGTCATGCTAACCTGGGTATTAAAGCACCCTTCTGCTCCCATCGCCCTGCTTGGGTCAGGTAAATTAGATCGTACTCGTGAAGCTATCTCTGCACTTGAATTAAAGATAAATAATGAACAGTGGTATCGTATTTGGGTCGCCTCAAAGGGCTTTTCTGTACCTTAATTTAAAGCATTATCTACAGGCCATTAAGTATAATAACTTATGCTCAGTAAACGCGTTTAGGAAAGGGCGTGAATATAACCGCCCAGCATACCGATGACACTTTAATTACGCCGTCTGGCGCAATCTAAATAGACATAGGATGGTTAAGCCACAAGGGGCCATAGAAGCACCAGTGAAGGCGAACAAGAGAAATCGCCTTCACTTCTTTTTTAAGTGTCCATTAGATTATTTATCTACACATTAAACCTAAGTTTACGCAATGCTAAACTGCCTAGAGAGCCTGCGAATTAGTTACCTCTTATCAGTCTTATCAGAAAAAAGCGTCAGGCAATTTCAAAGGAGATGCTCTAAATACAGAGCACCCCTTGGCTTACAAAACCACGAAATACACTCGGATAAAAGCTAAAAAATTGCAGGTTTTATGCGCCCCAAACAGCCATTTCTGGGTGTACAACACTGCCCTCATATCGTAATCCCGGCTGACGGTCTTTGGACAAGAGAAGCGGACCATCAATATCAATCCAACGGGCTTGCTGTGCCAACACTAAAGCCGGAGCCATTGCCAGTGAGGTACCAATCATACAACCCACCATGATATCGAAGCCTTGTTTTTGTGCCGCCTCCAATAAGGCCAATGCTTCCGTCATACCACCGGTTTTGTCTAACTTAATATTTACCCCTTGGTAACGCCCTTTTAATGCCGCTAGTGACTTTCTATCAATGCATGACTCATCGGCAACCAGGGGTATCTCGGGTTCAAACCCTTCTAATAAATGCTCTTCATCAGCACTTAAAGGTTGCTCTATCATTTCAACGCCTAATTTAGCGAGTTGAGGTAGATAAGCCTGCAACTCGGAAAAGCGCCAACCCGTATTGGCATCAATGACTAAACGAGTATCTGGTGCGGCGGCACGTATGGCTTTCACTCGTTCTAAATCACCTTCACGGCCTAGTTTGAGTTTTAAAATAGGTCGATCTTTATGAATGGCAGCCTCTCTTGCCATCTCCTCAGCAGTGCCTAGCGATAGGGTATAAACCGTCGTAACCGCTTTAAGTGCTTGCGAAAACCCGGCCATCTTCCATGAGGGCTGCTTTGCTAATTTTGCGTCTAACTCAAATAAAGCACAATCCACTGCGTTACGGGCGGCACTAGAAGGTAAATGCTGCATCAATTCAGCCCGATTCAGCCCTGATTCAACCGCGCTTTTCACCCCCTCAACCATTTTTAATACATCGGGATAATCGGGTTCGAAAACATCCATACGTTCACATTCACCTCGCCCTATTTTTCCATCTTGCTCAACCTCAACCACAACCACTTCACCATTCAACATAGGCGGCATACGCGAAATAACAAAAGGCTCGTGTAATGGCCATTTTTCCACACGAATATGCATTTTACGCATTATAAGCCCTCCAAAACATCAACGATTGACGCCACACCCGTACGAACAGGGTCAACCACAGGCACCCCAAATTCAGCTTCTACTCGTGCTATTTCTGCTAGTGCAGCCTCTGCAGATAGATTCATTGTATTTAAGGCAATGCCACCCAAACGAATATTCACATTGGTTAAGGCTCCTAGTGCCAAATTGGTTTCAATTACCTTGCTCAATTCAGGGACAAGGTAGCCTTCCATTGAGTCCATCTCTACTCGCCCTGCTTCATGGCAAACAATCAAGACATCGGCTTGAGCACCATGTAATAAGCCTAAACTTACCCCGGCATAGGCTGGGTGAAATAACGAACCTTGCCCTTCGATAATGTCCCAATGTTCAGATGCATTATCCGGTGTTAACACCTCAACCATGCCTGCAATAAAGTCTGAAACAATCGCATCCACAGGCACACCGTTTCCTTCAATCAAGATACCAGTCTGGCCAGTCGCACGAAATGAGGCATTGATTCCTCGTTGCTCCATTTCCTTATGAATGGCTAAGGTGGTGAACATTTTGCCCACACAACAGTCAGTACCGACGCTCAATAAACGTTTACCAGAACGCGGCAATCCCGTACCACACACCATATCGCCATTTGGAATTCGCACATCATATAAGGATTGACCTGTACGCTCTGCCGCTTCAACCAATGCAGGCACATCACATAAATGCATGTGCAAACCACTGGCGATATCCATGCCAGCGTCCATCGCTTCTATTAATAAGCCAATCCATTCTTCTGGTAGCACACCCCCAATTGGCGCCAGACCTATCACAAAGGTTTTTGCACCCGCATCTGCGGCTCGATCTATTGTCAAATCCGGTAAACCTAGGTCGGCTTTTGCCCCCTTCAATCGATACTGAGCCACACATTTTTCAGGGCGCCAGTGAGCAATGCCTTTTGCGACTTTTGCCATTAATATATCGTCGGTATCTCCCAAGAAAACCAAATACGGCGCTTTTAATGTCAAGGTGTTCATGATTGCCTTCCTTTTATAAGTCGAACGATCCCGCAAAAGCGATAATGCGCCTCTGTTAATAATCGTTGTTTGATTAATACGTTTATGTGTGACTAAAGGGCTCTACGTTAGCGAGCAGCTTTATGTCTATGATCGGACAAGTGCCGATTTAAATGACGTTCTAGCTGTCGCCAGCAAAGAACAAAACCTGTGGTAATTAATAAGTAAATGCAGGCTGCAACAAAGTAGGTTGATATATCAAATGTTTGAGAGAAGACACGGCGTGTTTGCCCCATCAAATCCATTACCGTAATGACGCTGGCTACCGCACCACCTTTGAGCATTAAAATACATTCATTACCCAAAGCCGGAAACGCAATACGATAAGCTAGAGGCAAAATAATGTGGCGATAAAGCACGTTTGTCGGCATCCCCATGGCTCTACCCGCTTCAATAGAGCCAAAATTTACAGCCTGTAAAGCACCCCGTAAAATTTCTGTCTGATAAGCTAATGAGTTGAGTGTAAAAGTAAGCAACGCACAATTGACTGGGTCTCTAAAGAAGCCCCAAAGACCTGCCTCCATCAAAAAAGGACGAAATTCACCCGATCCGTAATACACTAAAAAAAGCTGGGCGATGAGCGGTGTACCCCGAAAGAATGAAATGAATATTTGCACAGGTAAACGTAAATAGCGCTTTGCCTGGATCCTCAAAATCGCCATAGGTAACGCAAGTACCGCCGCTATCAAGGTGGCCACAAAGGTGATTTTTAGTGTTAATAACGCCCCACCTAGTAATAAAGGCGCATAGCTTTGAATAATATCCAGCACTGTTATCTCCTGCTAATTACCCATTAATGACGAGGGCGCATGCCACGATTAGCGCGTTGCTCTAGGTGAGCCAGAACCCGCTCAAACAAGATGCAAATCACCCAATATAATCCACATACAGTGACATAGAATAAAAACGGTTTTTTAGTCGCACCAACAGCAATATTGGTCATTCTCATCAAATCATCCAATGCAATCACAGACACCAGTGCCGTATCTTTGAGTAAGTTAATCCACAAATTACCTAAGCCTGGTAACGCCAAACGCATAATTTGTGGTCGTTCGATTAACCAAAAAATCTGTAAACGCCCCATCGCCAATGACAAACCAGCCTCTTTTTGTCCTTTGTCAATGGCCTGCCATGCCCCTCGAAAAACTTCAGCAGCGTAACCACTGAATACCAACCCAAGAGCGATTACGCCGGCCAGAAAAGGACTAAAATTGAAGTGCCCCATATCCGGGTTCAACCACTTAATCGTTTGGTTAATAACTAACCCTACCCCGTGATAAATCATGAACAAGGTCAACAGTTCAGGCATTCCTCGAATTACTGTGGTGTAAAGCAGTGAAAACGCCGTTGCAACACGCTGTTTACTTTCTGATAATGCCGCCACACACGCCCCTAAGATCAAACCAAGGGGCAATGCTGTAAATGCTAACAGCAAGGTAATCATCAGACCTTTAAGTAGCTCATCTCCCCAGCCCTGATCCCCCAGACTGAGAGATATTAATGCTTCTGAAAATCCTGTCATTGATTACATCTCTCTTCACTAAAGCGTTAAACATGACAACTAACACACGTATTCATGTGATCAGCTCGGTTATTTCAAGGTCAAAAGATTAAGTGTGAAATAGGCATCATTAATTTTTTGATAAGTGCCATTGGCAATAATGGCTGTTAATGCGAGATTAATGTCTGTCAGTAACACTGAATCTTCTTTACGCAGCGCCATCCCGACACCTTCACCAACATAAACAGGGTCCGTAATCATTTCACCGACACGTTCGCAGCACGCACCCTCTGGCGTTTTTAACCAATCCGTCATGGGCATAATATCTCCGGCTTGAGCATCTATTCGACCATTCGCCAAGTCCAGATTAACCGCATCCTGAGTAGGATATAAACGCACATCTGAGTCCGGATAGTTAGCTAGTAAAAACTCAGCCTGAGTCGTTGAGCCCTGAGCACCAATGATTTTTCCTTTCATCGATGCTGGTGTGATTGAACTTAAACTGACATATTTATCCGCCACAAACGTCATCGCAGATGCCTGATATGGTTGACTAAAAGCGACCTGTTTTTTACGCGTTTCAGTAATGAACATAGAGGCAACGACCACATCGTATTTATTCGCTAACAAGGCTGGAATGATGCCATCCCAGTCTTGCGCAACAAATTCACAATCACGCTTCATCTCTGCACAAATGGCCTTACTGATATCAATATCAAATCCTGCTAACTGGCCATTTGCCTTATAAAAGTTAAAAGGAGGGTAAGCCCCTTCTGTTCCTATTCTTAATATATCACTGGCCACAACAGACGTAGCAGCCATTGAAAGACAAGAGAGAACGGCAGCGGTCATAAAAATGTTTTTCATTCTGATTTCCTTTACTTCTACAAGATTAAACGCTCGCTAAACCTCTTTTAGAAAAAGCCATTGCGAGAAGAGACCTTGAGTATCAACAATATTTTCAAACTATCAAAATGATGAATAATTATGATATATATAGCCTACCGCTATACATAACCCTTTTCGATAGGACAAATTAATGCTTTCAGCCCGAGACAAACTGCTTCGCAATCTTGATTGGAACTTACTCTACACATTTTTGATGATAGTGAATGAAGGTGGTATTAGCGCTGCAGCAAGAAAGTTATCTTTGAGCCAGCCAAGTGTCAGTAATGCCTTAAAAAGACTAGAAGATCACTTTGATAAACGACTGATATTAAGAAAAAAAGGGGTATTCGCATTAACACTTCATGGTATGCGAGTATATGAATACGCCTCTTCTGCTAGCCGTGTCATTAGCAATATGGCCGATCAATTTGTCGAGCAGCAAGATACGATTCAAGGAGAAATAACCATTGAAATCGCCAGTCATTTACAATGCCCAGCTTTTGATAAAACCCTCGCCCGTTACCATGCCCTCTACCCAAACGTTATCTTTAACCTAAATACTCAACCCAGCGCTGACATTGTGAGCCATGTAACTGAAGGCAAATTACACATTGGCTTAAGCAATAAAAAAATTGCTAAAACAGGCCTACGTTTTGATTTTATTGGTTATGAAAAAATGGGATTTTACTGCGGGCCCAGCCATCCTTGTTTTAACAAAGATGAGCTGACAATTAATGACCTTAAAGGTGGGGCTTATATTTCATTTGAAAGTGACCAGCCTGGTGAAGGGTTAGATGCCATTTCTCAGTTTCGTGATGAACATCAATTATGGGGGAAGTTAGTCGCCATATCGTCAAATGTAGAAGAAGTTCGCCGCCTAATCCTTACTGGCATTGGTTTTGGCGCTTTAACAATAGACAGCGCCAAACCCTATGTTGAACAAGGTTTATTATGGCCTCTCCCCCCTTATGACGACTTTCCAGTGGCTGAAATTTATCTGGTAACACCTGAAACAGTGAGTTTAAAAGACATCGAAATAAACTTTATAAAGCTGCTTAAAAAACAAGTGCATGAAGAGATTTCCCAATTCATAGGTTAGGATGAATACTGCTAACAATAACGTACTCAGATGTGAGTTGAGGCCACAAGCCATTCTAAATACGCAAAAAAACAGTAGACAGGTTACACTAACCCCAGATGCGTTCTTTTGCTTTACTCTCTATATTTTTTGCAAATAACGGCGTTTCTTCTTCAATATGAGCATTAAAATGTAAATCCGCGGATGCACTGACAACAGGGTCTTTGAGTAAAGATAAAAAGGCTTCGTCACTGGCAAATAAGGTCACTTGGCAAGTAAGCTGACAGCTATTCTCTGTTATCGACATGACCGTCATTTCCCAGTGCACTTCAATGCTATACCGAGCCCCATTTTTGAACCAAATTTGTGTATTAGGCGAAACAGCTAACACATAATCACGTTTTTTTTGTCTCGCAATATAGTGCTGAACCATATGAGCATTACCAATCGTTTCTACATTTATTGCCATACTGGTATGGTCGAATAATTGAGCCATCGTTGCGCCCTGATGTCCTTTAGCACAAGCCTCGTACTCTTGAGTCGTTAAAGTAAACAGCCAGTTAGCCAAATCAACATGCTTTATATCTACATGAATAATGGCCATTGCTCGACTTTGTCCGAATTTAACGCGATTGTCAGCTTTCATGATTCGCCTCTGTTTCATTCTGAGCACACTGTTTGTTCAATAAACGACTTTGTCGTCATCACAGCGTGTCCAAATGCAGGCCAATTAGTTTCTATCGTTGCGACCATTTCAGCCTCACTGAATGCCGCAATTGCATCAGAGATTAAGGTCGCATGATAACCCAGTTCCACCGCATAACGACCTGTTGAGTCAACACAGGTATTAGCCCGGTTACCTGCAATAACAACTCGATTAATACCATGTTGCTTCAGCAACATATCAAGATCAGTATTCGCAAAACCACTTGCTGTCCAATGCTTAGCCGCGATTAAGTCCCCTTTTTGAGGGGCTATGTCTGCATGCACTTCGGCACCAAAACTCCCTTCCATAAACAGCTGGTGCTCTTTCGACCCCTTATGACTTGGGTTTAAAAATTGCCAATGCTTGTAGTCATCCGAACATGTCTCATGATGCAGCGCATAAATCACCTTGATGCCCTTTTCACGACAGTGCCTACTTAACAAGGTTAGATTTTCAAGCGTATTGGTGGCTTTAGCCGTGCCTTTAGTAAAAGCCCATAATTTCCCTTTTTCAGACAGAAATTCATTCAATGGGTCAACTAAAATAAGCGCAGTGTTAGCAATAGGATAATTAGACAAAATGGATACCTCAGGTTTCTTAAATGATGGGGAAAGTCTATTTCTCAGGGAGACCTTTAACAAACAATCATTCCTTAACAAGAGATTAGCTATACTTAACTAGTTATGACGCATATATTTATATGCACACAAAAAAATCAGTTAAAACAAAATACTAAATTATTAATTACTATAATATTAATTTTTAAATACAGTTAAGCTAATCTAATAATTTAGATATATCACTTAATCCAGTCCACTATAGGGTAAAAAACAAGGTTCATAGAAAAGATCAAAATCATTAAAAAGACTTGGTTTTTTGATTTAACCTTTTACTAATAGGCAAGACATGATGAAAAGCACACCTCCCCCTCTCAATTTGTTACCGGCTTTTGAGGCATCCGCAAGGCTACTTAGTTTTAAAAAAGCGGCCATGGAACTGAACGTCACCCCTTCCGCCATTAGCCAACAAATCAAACAGCTTGAAGCTTGGTTTGAAGAAGCGTTATTCGTTCGTCAAAATGGCAGAGTGACGTTAACCCGCATTGGTGAACAATATTTCACTATGGTTACAGGGCTGTTAACACACTATCAGCAGGACTATCAGGCCCTTTACGCGTCAATCAATACCCCGATATTAAGAGTATCCACCATGACTCAAATCGCGATTGATTTATTAATCCCCAGCGTTCCAAGCTTTCAATTGAAGTATCCTCATGTGGATTTACGTATTGAAACCTCAGATGAGATACATGATTTTGAATCCGACTGGATAGATGCCGCGATCAGAGTTGGCTATGGTGACTGGCCCCCTTTAAAGAGCCTAAAGTTATGCGAACTCACTGCCGTAGCGGCAATTGCACCCAACTTAATTTCTCCTCCTAATAGCAATCAATATCAAGATCTGTCGCATTTAAAGCTTATTCACTCACGTACTCATACCAATGACTGGCAAACCGTGGCAGCCATTATTGACGAAGATTTAACACACTTTCAACATATCCACTTTAATAATTACTATGCTGCCACGAGTGCTGCAGTACAAGGCGTAGGCATTGTACTGCTACTGCTCCCGCTTTCTCAGTCACTGTTAGACGAGGGAAAATTAGTGAGATTAAATGATCAAACTCACTCACTAGAACAGGCTTGTTACCTTACCTATCATGAAAATTTCACAACGCAAAAAAAATTCCAGTACCTAACTACTTGGCTTTCAAGTGTATTCGCTACCCAGTTATAAATGAATCAAACCCTTTCAATCAGCTCTCAATAAAGTGCAAGCTCAATCAGCATTCATACAAAGAAACCAACTTGAGACCCTAGATAAAACCGTCTAGTTTTCTGATTGCCGTTTTGCCTTATAAACGCTTTTCTTTAGCCCTTAACAACCACTCAAATGGAAACAGTGCATTCATTTTTAGCCTATTAATCCTTATATGAATTCCAATTAAGATGATATCCATCACATCAGCTAAGGCACTACGACATCCAGTTAACACAAGGGCTGACCCATAAAACGAATAGCGAGTGTAATTTTAAAAGGAATCATGATGAGTATTTATAAAGTAGGAAATCAAAACATAGATGGCTTAATACCTGACACCCGAGGTGAGCGTGCTTTTCCGAGCAATGAACTGGGTTACCACACCCTAGAGCCTAACAATCCCCCTGAGCAAGAAGCCAAGCAAGGGGCTAATGACTTTAGCGGCACAGACCCCTTTATCATGCTGGATCATATAGGTCCCTCAAAAATGCCCGCAAACTGGCATTTGTCAGGTGATCATGGCATTCACCCCCACCGTGGTTTTGAAACGATCACGTTTATGTTTAAAGGTAATCTACATCACCTTGATACGGTATTTACAGCACGCCCTTTGTTAACAAACGGCTCGGTGCAACAAATGAACGCGGGTAAAGGCATTCGACATGGTGGGGACTTTTGGGCGGATGAACACAGTAGCGAGTTTCATGAGGTGCAATTATGGGTCAATTTACCTGCCCATGAAAAAATGAGTGAGCCTTATGTGCGAAACTATAACGCCGACCACATTCCCCATATTGGATTAGATAACCTGCAACTCAGACTAATTGCGGGCACTTATCAAGATCACACTGGGCCAGTCCAAACCTTTGCTGATATTCGCGTCTTACATGGCACACTGACATCAGATAATGATCAAGCAAATAGTCGCATTAGCCTTAATTTAAAACAAAGCAGTCAATTTCTGTTTGTCATGACAGGTGAAATGAAAATTAACGATACCCTCGTTGCTAGTGGTGAAACACTCATTTTAAAAGACCTAAATGAGATCCGCCTTAGTGGCCAAACACACAGTCAGTTCCTGCTGTTAAGCGGCACACCTTGGCAACAGCCGATTGCAACTGGAGGTCCCTTTGTGATGAATAGCAAAGCACAAATTCAACAAGCCTTTACCGACGCTGAACGCGGTGTGTTTTAACCATTAAGGTTAAAACATTTACTCACCAATTAAGTCGGCCTTACACCCCGTCTGTCTAAAAATATAGGAGAAGACACTATGACACCAGATCATTCAAACAAACGAATATTAGCTAGGGGCTGCGACCCTCTTGCCTCACAGTACGCAGCACATGCCTTACCCCCTTTAATGGGAAACCCTGAATATGTGGCCACCACTGACGATACTGATTTTATTAATAAGCTCACCCATGAGACATGGTCGCTGGTCTATTTTGCCCCAGGTGCTTGTCGTTTCAGTGGTGCTAAGGCGCCAATACCAGGGGGTATTCAGCAAACACGCGATTGGACATTAGAAGACTACAAAGCCCTTGTGCGACAAACTCAGGGCGAAAATGTTCAAATCGTCGAAACCCAGTATGAGCAAGAAAGCGTGACTCTTTTAAAAACCGCCTTGGCCGCTGTAAAACAATGACGAGGTAATGCTAGCCCTTAAATAGACAGATAAATCGCTTTAAGTCTGCCCCTAACGTCAGGGGCGTAGCCTAGGGAACCAGGAATAAGCCCTCCCTCAGCGGGTAAATAAAGTGCCTGAAATTTAAGGTAAGGAGCGCAACTTAATCGTCACGCTATTGATCAGGTCCTCAACTTAGAGATAAGGCTTTTAGGCTACGCCCTACGACTCTTACAGAAAAATGTCACCCTGTGTTGTCCCTTTTCGAAAAGGGCCTGCATTATTTCAATGAGTCGCCCTGTATCAGGCTTTTTCTGATAAGACTAAGAAGAGGTGACTTATTCGCAGGCTTCCTAGACTGTGTATCCAAGAACCCAACACTTAGCGGCATTAACTTACTAATCTTGTTCCAAATAGCTTTGCAATTGTGCAATCAAAAAATCAAAAACCAATCTTACTTTGATATCTACTCTTAGGTCTTCATGCATGACAACCCAAATGGGTAAAGGTATCGTAATCTCATCAGCCAGCACCTGCTGCAAGTTACTGTCTTTTTTTGCTAATTGAAGTTGCATGGCGCCAATACCCAGCCCTTTACGTAATAGGCTTAATTGGGCAATCTGATTATCCATTCGAAAGGTTAGATCGTTTCGAGTTAGCTTAAGCCCATAAGACTTGAGCGTTGTTAAAAATAGTGGGTCTTCATCCGGTCCAATTAAAGCATGATGCTTTAACTCTTCAAAACAGGTCGGCGTGCCATGTATTTCTAAATATTCTTTATGACCAAATAACCCTACCTGACTGTTTCCTATTTTTTTTGCTATCAGGGCGTCCTGATGTGGCTGCGTCATTCTAATTGCTAGATCCGCATCTCGCCTTAATAGATTATCGACATTGTTAGAAATGGATAGCTCAATTCTGATATAAGGATGCAAGCTATGAAATTTAACTAGCATATCAGGTAAGACCTCAATCCCCATTATCTCACTTACTGCAAGCCTTATCGTGCCGATACTTTCTTGCTTATCTACGGATGCCTTTCTGACAAATGCCCGATAAGCCCCCGCCATTGACTGAGCTTCTGGTAGCAGATTAAGCGCCTCTTCAGTGGGTATTAAACCCTCACGTGATCGCACAAATAATGCCAAATTCAATTCGGCTTCTAAGGTTTCGATATGCCGGCCAATGGTAGGCTGAGTGCTATTTAAAGCGCGAGCAGCACCTGATAATGAGCCTTCTTGAACCACATAAATAAACGACCTTAATAAATTCCAATCTAAATTTTTCATATACATAAATGTATATCAAACATATGAATTTAGGCAATTTATATTTATTTATGAACTAGCTAAGATGACCTTAATCCCACTAATTAAACGGAAAGCACCATGATACTCACCATTAGTCTCTTAGCACTCACCTTGATAGCCCTAGTTATCGCCCCACGCTTTTCGTTTAAGAGAAGCATTCAAACTGCCATAGAGATCAACACATCGGCTGAAAAAGTGTATGCCCACATGGCCGATTTTGATCACTACAACCAATGGAGCCCCTTCATAAAGTCCATCCATGGCAACCTTGAAAAAAATGAAGTACTCAGGGTTTTAATTCAACCCCAGGGTAAAAGTGCCATGGAATTTAAACCCACACTATTAAATGTGGAACAAAATAAAGAAATTCGATGGTTAGGAAAATTAGGTTTTAAAGGCATTTTTGATGGCGAGCATTATTTCATCTTAGAGAAAATCAATCACAATAAAACCCGATTAATCCATGGAGAAAGTTTTAAAGGTGTCCTAGTACCTATGCTTTGGAGCATGATTAAGCACAGTACTAAAATGGGATTTAAGGCTCACAATTCAGCACTCAAAAATATTTCTGAAGCTAACTCGCGTGTTAACCCACACATTCAAATAAACCATTAGGTTAGAACAATGAGAGCTTTAATACTGCTGTTTATTTCAATATTTAGCCACAGCTTAATGGCCAACCTCTATCTTGAAATCGACCCTTTTGCCTATGGACTCAAGGGTCACTCCCTTCACATTGGCTCCCAAGGGTACGGATTTAGGTTACAAATAGGCATTTTTGCAGCCGAGTTACCCGACTCTTTTAAAAACAATACCCAGTTTAATGTCAGCCAAGGCGGTATGGGTATAAAAGTCGATTATTATGGTAAAGACAGTAAAGGAAGCTTTATCGGCATTGAATATGGCAAAACTAGCGCTGACTATCAATTAACCTCAGGCGGCCAGATTCAACAGCAAACAATCGATTTTATCGGTATCAGAACAGGTTACAAAATAGCATTTACACAATCCGCGTTTATCACCCCTTGGATAGGCCTTAATAAAAACATATCAAACACACCTGATACCCATATTGATGAGCAAACCTACTACTCGGATAATTGGACTCTTTTTCCGACCATACATTTAGGTTTTGAATTTTAGTTGGAGCATAATGTCAACCTGACTAAAACATCATAATCGCAAGGTCAACGGTCTCTTTTAGCTGCTCCGCATCATCGCCATTTCTTGCCGCCACCGCTAAGCCAAATTGTAGGGTTAAAAGGTAATTAGCGATCCCGCTGGCAGATAAGCCTTCGGACATATTATTAAGGTCTTGTTCTTTTTCAAAAAAGTCCGTTAAAACCCTGACAGTATTTTGATTAATATCAGTAATCTTATGCGCCGAATCCTGCGGCAAACACGCCCCTGCAATCTCAGAAGTAGAAAGGCAAATCAAACAACCTTTAGGTAACTCTGGGTCTATTAACATCTCAGAAATAGAGTATAGATAGTTTCTAATGCGTTCTTTCAGCCTGTGTTCTGTCTTAAAAAGCTCAGCACTATGCACCACGCCATGTTTGTTTAAATAAAACGCAATCGCTTGATCGAACAAGGCTTCTTTATTACCAAACGCCGCATAAAGGCTAGATTTATTTATTCCCATCCCATTCGTTAAGTCCGTTAACGACGTTCCGGGATAGCCATTTTGCCAAAATACTTTCATGGCTTTCTCAAGCGCACTGTCTTTATCAAAACTGCGATTACGACCTAGTGTCATTGTCATTTCCAATATTAATTAATAATTTTATTTATTTATTTACGCTTGCAATTCTGAACCGTTCGGTTTAGATTGTCAATAACTGGACTGATCGGTACAGAATTAGTTTGATATTATTAATTTATAGGAAAATAACAGATGAATGATTTAACAGGAAAAGTAGCCGTTGTAACGGGTGGTAACAGTGGCATTGGTTATGAAACTGCAAAATATTTTAAAGAAGCTGGTGCAAGTGTCATCATTACCGGAAGATCAGCCGACAGGGTCGCCACTGCTGCCTCGGTACTTGAAGTGAAAGGCATAGTGGCTGATGTGATTGATTTATCCGCGATTGATTCACTGGTATCACAAGTAAAACTAGAGTTTGGCAAGATCGACATTTTATTTGTCAATGCAGGCATTTTTAGCCCAGCACCTGTTGGGCAAAATACTGAAGAAATGTTTGATACTCAGATGGGTATTAACTTCAAAGGCGCGGTATTTACCACTGAAAAGTTCTTACCCATTATTAATGATGGTGGTTCAATTATTAACCTTTCATCCATTAACGCCTATACAGGGATGCCTAATACGGCAATTTATGCGGCATCAAAAGCCGCATTAAATGCTTACACCAGAACCGCAGCGACCGAGTTAGCCGGTCGTCACATACGCGTTAACTCGGTTAACCCAGGCCCTATCTACACCCCTATTTTTGGTAAAACAGGTATGCCAGAAGAGCAGCTAAATCAGTTTGCACAAGCGATGCAAGAAAGAATTCCATTAAAACGCTTTGGCCAACCTGAAGACATTGCAAAACTTGTGACCTTCTTAGCCTCTGATGATGCGTCTTTCATTACTGGCAGTGAATATAATATTGATGGTGGTATTAATCTAAACCCTATCTTGGCGTAACAAACAACCTTAAACGATAAACCTAAGCACCTATCCCTAGTTTCACAAACGCGGTAGGTGTTTAAATTATTTAATCGAAAAACGAGGACACTATGTCTAATCAGAATACGGTTAACACCATTTTAAGACTTGATGCGAGTATGCGAAAAAATGGCTCTTATAGCCGCGATCTATCCGATAGATTAATCGATCAGCTGACCCGCAAAAACAGAGCTAACGTCATCAAAAGAGACTTGAGCGATGGCATTCCATTCATTGACGAGAACTGGATCAATGCTAATTTCACTGCCCTTGATGATCGTACTGACGAGCAAAGTGAGTATTTAAAAACCTCTGATATGTTAGTGGAAGAGCTCAAACAGGCAGACCAAATTGTGATCGGATTGCCTGTTTATAATTTTGGCGTGCCAGCGGCATTTAAAGCATGGATCGACCAAGTTGTGAGATCAAAATTAACCTTTAAATACTCTGATACAGGGCCGATTGGTTTATTAAAGGATAAACCAACTTATATAGTCATTGCGTCCGGCGGCACTCAACTTGGTTCTGAATTGGATTTTATCAGCGACTATTTACGCCATGTATTAGGCTTTATTGGCATTAAGGATATCACCATTATCGATAGCAGTGGACTGGGTAAAGACGAAGCAGCAACCTTAGCGGAGGCCCATAACTTGATTGACAGTCTTTAAGTTTTAGATTTCTATTTAAGTCATTTGTGCGAACGATTTACCCCTTAATCCTGAATTATTAACCATCAAGGAGGCTAATAAATGAAGCATCAAAAAACGCCCATCAATCAATATGAGCATTATCATGCCCATGTATATTTTGAACAAGCTACGCTCGATTTTGCCAACGAGTTATGTCAAAAAGCAGGCAATCTATTTGGCTTAAAAGTGGGCCGAGTGCATCAAAAGCCCCTAGGCCCGCACCCGAAATGGAGCTGCCAGATAACCTTTTCATCCGCTGATTTTGATCAGTTTATACCCTGGCTTGTTGATCACAGAAAAGGATTAAGTGTCCTAGTACATGCGTTAACAGATAATAACCTTGAAGACCATACCGAGCATGCCTATTGGTTAGGAAGTGACCTTGCATTAAGGTTAGATTTCTTTCGATAGCATTAGATGATTAGAATTAATGTCAATGCGGAAAACCTTTTAAACATCGAATATAACCTTCAAAAAAAGCATAAGATTAGACATTCTTAATATCAAAGATATGTTAGTTAACACATTGTATTCATTCAGATGATAACAATATAAGAGGCACTAGCAGATAAAATTATGGACGGAATTATATGAGCGTTATTGAGAAACAAAACACACTTAAACATAGCCGATTCGCCTATGATGACCAAGCTTATGTGATTCATATGTTGACCTCTAACGAGTCTACTTTTTTGACGAACGCTTATATAATAGAAACCAAAAATGCACTTGTTGTCGTTGATACCATGATGATTAATTCAGATGCCATGCAGTTACGCCAGCATATGGATAAGCTTAATAAACCCTTAATTGCTGTGATCATTACTCACGGGCATCCGGATCATTACAACGGCACTGATATTATTATTTCAGGTTTTTCTGAGGTTCCCGTAATCAGTACCCTAGGCGTCAGGGACTGCATCAAAGACACGCTTGATTCAAAAGAAATTAAGTGGAAACCCTATTTTGGAGATGATTGGCCCGCCCACAAAGTGCTGCCAAATCAGTTAGTAAAAGACGCTGAACACCTCATATTAGATGGGCTCATTTATCGTTTCAGAGATTTGGGCGCAGCGGAATCTAGCAGTGACCTATTCATCACCCTAGGCGAAAAACAATCGACTGTTTTTGTTGGCGATGTGGTATTCAATCAGATGCACGGTTTTATGAATGATGGTAATAGTGCTCAGTGGCTGACAGTGTTGAAGCAATTATCAAACGAGCTTGCCGATGTCGAACAGCTGTTTACCGGTCATGGTGCACCTGGCAACAGCGATCAACTCATACAGACACAAATCGAGTATATTGCTGATTATAGAGAGATACTTAGGACATTCATCCCTAATAATTCATCATTATCCGATGGCACCTTATTGACAGACGATCAAAAAGAATCCTTCGAAAATTTGATGCGAGATAAATACCCTGATCATCAATTAACGTCATTTATCAAAGCAGGAATAGATGCCGTTACTCAAGAATTAACCCTTGAGAGCATGGGTTCTAAAGACTGTTTAACGACTATTATTTGAATGATGATAGCGAGATATGTGACGTACAGGGCACCTATCTCGCATACCCATTATTAACCTGATGCGGCTTAACCCTGCAAGAGTTACAGAGAAACCCCTTTTACACACTGATTAATACAATGCCTATTTCGCGAGTCTCAGGTATCTGATTTGGCGTTAATCCTAGGATATCTGACCCTAACCTATTTTAATCTTGTCTATCATACCAAGACCTGTCTGCGACTGGACTCGATAGTCAGTCATAATCGAAATTGGAATAGAAATAACCCCGCTTTCGCCAACGCAGTAAAATAAACATTTTACTGCGTTATAAGCAAAATCATGTTTCCTCCATAATTCATCGGTATTCTGTAAAAAAAATTATTTGTCCTGATTGTATGACCTACGACTAATACAGGTGTTTAAACAATTAAATTAAAATCGTTTTTACAGTAAGGAGTCGGTTCTCAATTAGATTAAACAAGGATTTAGAATGCCACTAAATAAGAAGGGATGTATTTAACATGAGTGATTAAAGGTAATGCCTATGACTGGATTTGAATTGATATTAATTTCTACGCTGATTAACTTTGCTGTTATCTTTTTGTCCACCCCTGAACCTAAACCCATATGCTCAGTCAAAACCTATATTACCTTTGAACAAAAGGCGACTGAAGTGCAACGTCCAATGAACTGTGATGATCTAGGCTTGTAGTGCACGATAGACACATAAAAAGATAAGCCCTTATTGAACAATAACGCCTTCAAATCATGATTGGTATTTATACGCCAACCTTATTTGAAAGCGAAAGGCACAGCTCATCAAAGACATGCCTATTGTGCGTCATTGACCCTGTTATTTAGTGCATTTTTGAATTAACGACAATAAGTGAACCACTTAGATTGGTTTTTGTTGGCTGGGTCAGTTCTATCATCAAATCGACCATTTCAGCTGGATTCACCCAAGTTGTAGGATCAACATCAGGCATGGCATCACGATTAACTTGGGTATCAACAATCGTGGGTAATATCGCGTTTATCTTGATTCCATGTTCAGCGCCTTCTGCCGCCATACTCTCAACAAGTCCATTTAATGCCATTTTTGACGCCATATAAGGGCCAAAACCTGCACTAACATTTCGCACAGTATCACGGGCTGAAACAAACATAATCGCACCACCTCCTTGTTGCGCCATGACATTATAGACTTCACGACCAAAAACAAATGCGGTCATAAAATTAGCATTAAAGATCTGCTCCACCGCCTTGGTCTCAATGTCTTTCCAATGAGACCAAGTGAACAAACCAGAGCAATGATAATGCGCCTCAATTGAGCCTAAAATCTCGACTGCATTTGCAATAAGTGACTGACTCTCTTCTTCATTGCTCAGGTCACCCAGCAAAACAGTAAGTCGGCCTTGGTATTGGTCTTCCAGCTGTTTAGCACGAACCTCATCACCTTTACGAGCAAAGGCGACAACCTGGGTCCCAGACTCGATTAGTTTATTAATAATGATATTTGCGGTAACAGAAAAGCAGGCCGCTACTGTTGCTGTTTTAATCGAATTCATACTGTTCCTTTAAGATCCTGAGGTGGTAATTAGCATCAATAATATAGCTTGCGATAACGGCTTAGAATTATGTAAAAGGCAATGTACTTTTGCATAATAAGCAAAAGTTGAGGGGAATCTAAGCGGTAATAATGTCTATATGACACCCTGCTAATTTATCAGCCAAAACCGCCAGTCTGATTCTTTTTACCTGATTTACCAGTGAGTAAGAATCAAAAAAAATGACCTATGTACACCCAATCTCAATATAAATAAATGCCTCAAATATCATGATCACTGCTACTTTTAATTAAGCAACGATAAAGCAGCGATAAAGCCCTTTTTCATGACGTTTACCTACTGAAGGAGTATTTTTATGAAAACAATTAAATATATCATGATGTTATTTATTACAAGCCTAGCGTTAAATAGCGTAGCCGCCAGCATTGAAAAATCGATTGAAGCACGCCAGTCCTACATGAAACTATATGCCTTTAATCTAGGCATCGCGGGTGATATGGCGAAAGGAAAAAGTGAATACAATGCTGAACAGGCTAAGAATGCCGCAAAAAACCTACTCTCTTTAGCCATGATGAATAACGCCGCAATGTGGCCCGAAGGTTCCAGTAATCAAGATGAAGAAGGCAAAGGCATTACGCGCGCGAAACCGGCATTGTGGAGCACTTACCCCGAAGTAATCAATAAACACAAAAACCTTGTTACCGCCCTAGAACGATTTTCCTTACTCGCAGGTGACGGCATAGAAAGTTTACAAAAAGGTATGAAGAGCGTCGGCAGAGGTTGTGGTGGTTGTCATAAACAGTTTCGCGCAAAAAACAAATAAAGCGATATTTATTTTGGCCGTGAATATACATGTTTAATTCAAAGAAGATGCCAAGGCCCCTTATCTATTTATCCCTTATGGGGGTAATAATAGGGAGCTTACTTTGGTGGTTAAGCGCCCCTCAAACATTGATAACGCAACAGCAAGTGAATTCGATTAAGGTCGATATTAATAATGGTAAACACCTATTTTATATCGGCGGTTGCTCTTCATGTCATCAGCTAGTGCCTGCTTTATTAAAAGACACCCTCTCAAATAGCCCCCTAAAAGAAACAAGCTTGAAAGAAACACCCTCGATAGACTCTGAAGAAGCCCCTATACCTCTAGCCCAACTGGGCGGAGGAAAACGCTTTACCACGCCTTTTGGTACCTTTATAGCGCCAAACATTAGTCCTGATAAAGCAACTGGCATTGGTAATTGGTCAGATTTGACCTTTGCTAACGCATTAATCAGTGGTGTTTCACCCAGTGGCGAGCACTATTATCCGGCTTTTCCCTATACCTCTTATACTCGTATGCAGTTACAAGATGTGCTTGACCTGAAAGCCTATCTCAACACTTTACCTGCAATTAACCGACAAAATGAAGCACACCAACTGAGCCTCCCCTTCTCTATTCGGCGCACATTAGGCTTATGGAAACGATTATTTTTCAGCAAAGAGGCGCTGGTGAAATTCGACAATGTCAGCCCAATCGTAAAAAGAGGTCAATATCTTGTTGAAGGGCCTGGGCATTGTGGTGAGTGCCATACTCAACGTAATAAATTAGGAGCCTTAAATAAGCAGCGCTGGCTCGCGGGTGCGGCACTTGAAACCGGTAACAATGAGGCTGAAACAATAGAAGTACCTAACATCACTCATGATGAATCGGGTTTAAGGGACTGGAGTGAAGGCGATATTATTAACTATCTCGAAACTGGCTTCACCCCTGAATATGATGTGGCAGGTGAAGTAATGGCCGAAGTTATCGAGAATACGAGCCAAATAAGTGATGAAGACAGAGCCGCCATCGCAGCCTATTTACTTGCGATTCCTGTGCTATTAAACCCTGAAGAATAATATGTCTCGTCTTTTTTATTAAGATAAACATTATTGTAAGAAGAAAGCGGCTAATTCGGTTTCACTCAGACTAAAGCTCACGTCGGTGAAGGCCTGCCCCCGACTCGATTGCAGGTAAAATACACAGCGATTGAGCGTTCATGATTTTACGCATTAGACTGGCAACTATCGACAATATTAGGGTTGATGAGCAATAGTATTGAAAAGGCCGCCAGTTTATGGATTTTACAAATAAGCCGCTATATAAGGTCGTCTTAAATAGGCCATAAATCAAAGAAGAACGTGGCGCTAATGAAATGCAGACTAATCCAAAGAAGCGGCACCATATAAACCTCTAACTTATGGACTTTTTTTAACAGTATTTCATGCTCGGCATTTTCAACATAAATTAACCAAATTGTTAGCCCAAGGGTCAGCAATATGACAAGGTAATTTATGATCATAAATACATCTGCAAACGTAAAATAACCGATTACAGGGAACTTGGAGGTGAAATTCAGGTGGAAAAGAACGGATGCAATCAATGCTGCCGTTGTAATGGCGACCCTAGTTTCAATCTTTTTAGCGTTAACAAATAATGAAAGCAAAGCACCTAAAATGATGATAGTTGCAGGAAGAATTCCTTTTAACCAACCGGCTAACGCAGGTTTACCTAAATCAAAACTATATTGATATCTATTATATGACACATCCCATGCACTATAATATTTCTCTACTATTTCAGCTGACGCGGTAGATACAATATCCCAGCCTAGAACATACACATCAGAGTCTATTTGAGTACTGTCTAAATTAACGGCATATTCCATATCAGCCGATTCAAAATTAGCACTTTCAATTATGATTTTTATTTTATGGTTATCAAATGGAAATTGATTAAGGTTTATTTTTTGAAATAAAGTGGCAGATATTCGGTAAGTAGGATTAGCCGGGTCATCATCAATTTGTACTGACGATGTTATTTTTCCATTTATCAGTTCAAATTCATCTTGATTGTCGTCACATAGATCTTCACATATAAAATCTAAATAGAAGTCGACCTTTATTGCCCCCGTACTAATGTTCAAACTACCAGCACGAATTAAATATATTCCAATATTGACCACTTCTGGGTCTGTCTCAAAGTTTTCTTGTGAATACGTCATACTCGATAAAAAAATTGAAATGAATATTAAGATAGATGATAAAAAGCTCGACATAACACGTCCACATATTGAATTTTGAAAAGTATCTGGCATTTGAGTTCGCTTAATTTTATAAGCCTAGGGAAGATATCAGTTAAGTGTAAAAGCGAAGCAGTAGTTTAATCAGGAACTCAGTAAGGGTCAAATAGTGACTCAGTGTATTGCAGGGACAGTCAGTTTAACTTATTAATAAGTCAACCATTTATGACGCTATTGAATGAACATAATGTCCCTGGTAGTCAGAAAGTAGGACACTCAGTGAACGCCCTCTTGTAGAACAAGCAAGCCTGATGGGAGAGTTGAAAAAATTTTCAGATATTCAACACCTTAGCACCACCTCACTTTCAAGAAACAAAACTTGTCATGGAATGTATTCATGTCATAGGGTTAGATCAAATTGCCCAAGATAGCTGTTCGAAAATGGACAATGAGAGTATCAGAAGCTGCTGGCGGATTATGTTCATAGGGAGCTTCCGGCGAGATGTATGCTCTACTATTGGGCTTATTAAGCCAGCAATTAATTACTGGCACCACTCCTTGTTCTGACTATATTTCCAATATAATACGTAAACAATTAACAGAATGAACTTACGTGATGCTTCTATATAAAGGCAAAAATATAGCGTTTATTCATCATTGTCGCTAAGGTCTGTCTAACCATAAAGCGATTGCATGAGACAGTTTTCTGTAATGATAAATTTAGACATATTCATAGAAGAACATACGATTTCATATCACAGACAATGCATTTAGCCCCTCTTAATTACGATTAATCTACAGCCTTACTGCGCCATACAGCAATAAGTTGCTGCTTTTCTTCATTATTTATCATTTAACATAACAATATTGATTGTTTTTCACTCTGATCAATGCGCTTTATTTAAAATGAGATCGCAACATGAGGAATAAAGAGATGAAGAATTTATATGATTTATCGACTAAACTTATCGCAACACAGACAAAGTATTAAAAGGATAAGTGTCTGTTTTTATAGTGGATTTTTTAATAGGGATTGTTTTTAAATATCGTTAATACATATGAAAGCATCGAAATATATAGTTTGCATTTTTCTTAGTCTTTTTTGCCTTAACTCTCCGGCAAAAACAATAGCAGATCTCGTATACGTGATAGATCAATTCGAACCCTATAATTACCAAGCCGCAGATGGCAGCATTCAAGGTTTTGCCGTTGATATTTTAAATCAAGTTTGGCTATTAAGTGGAACAGCAGCACAAACTATACAGGTTTACCCTTGGGCACGAGGTTATAAGCTTGCTCAGAAACAGAAAAATACACTTCTATTTTCTACCACTCGCAGTCTGTCCCGTGAACACCAGTTTAAATGGGCTTGCCCCATTGGTAATACGAGAATTGTACTCATTGCACGGCGCAGTAAGAACATCAAAATTCAGACGATAAATGATGCGAAAAAATATAAAACCGTCGCCATCATGTCTGATATTGGCCACCAAATGCTTCAAAAAAACCATTTCGACAACACCAAAATAGAGCTTTCAAACTCGCTGGATAATGCGCTTATTATGCTGTCAAAAGGTCGTGTTGATTTCATTTCGATCAGTGAAAGCATTGCGCTACCCAAGCTTGTAAAAATGGGCGAGAGCCTTAAGAATTACCAAATCGTTTGGGTTTTAGAAGAGTTTC
>Ga0209395_1001893_pt1 | contig 28477 bp, 21 predicted proteins | sample GOMGulsemesocosm_3_FD_184635 | JGI IMG/M metagenome (GOLD analysis project Ga0209395, IMG submission 184635) | Methane-oxidizing microbial communities from mesocosms in the Gulf of Mexico - GOM9D Gulf of Mexico (SPAdes) (version 2) | ecosystem: Environmental > Aquatic > Marine > Cold seeps... | reverse complement strand
TCCATTCCGAACTCAGTAGTGAAACGTAATAACGCCGATGGTAGTGTGGGGCTTCCCCATGTGAGAGTAGGGCATCGCCAAGCGCCAAATTTAGACTGATATTTATCAGCACAGATTGTGCGGAGCGGTAGTTCAGTTGGTTAGAATACCGGCCTGTCACGCCGGGGGTCGCGGGTTCGAGTCCCGTCCGCTCCGCCAACATATTAGATTAAGCCTGAATCGAAAGATTCAGGCTTTTTTTATGCCTGAAATTTAGTGAAGAACAACACACAGACTGTGCGGAGTGCTATTTCTTATAGAGCGTATTCAGTTGGTTAGACTGGTTATCAAAAAAAGCAGCCTGTCAGCGTGACAAAGGCTTCGCGGGTTCAAGTCCCGTCCGCTCCGCCAACATATTAGATTAAGCTTGAATCGAAAGACTCAGGCTTTTTTATGCCTAAATTCAATATAAATACCGTAATCGCGATATATTTATAGTCTAAACACCCCAATAACGTTTCAATAGCTTAAGACCAAATCTGTCCTACTGATCACTATTATGTGTAATAGTTATTAATTCACATGGCAATCTCAATATCTTCGGTAATACTTAATATAACTCTTACATCAAGGAATCAGCTTATGTTAGTAAAACACTTATGGGGTTTATATGTGCAGCCCAAGGACGAATGGATAGATATTGACACCCACCATGAGTCTTTATTATCTGTAGTTGTGAGTCTATTTCTTTTTGCTTTAATACCCGCTTTATCAGCATGGTATACAGCATCTGTGACAGGCTGGAAGCTTGGCTTTGGAGACACAACCTATTTATCTTCCTCCAGTGCTGGGATAATGGCTGTCGGAATGGTTATTGCCAGCATTACTATTGTGGCCACGTTTTCGCTGTTTGTGCAGTGGATGGCTGGTAATTTTGGATCATCGTCTAGCTTTACTCAGGCCTTAGAGTTAACTACGTACACAGCTGCACCTATCTTTATTACTGGTATCGCAGCTTTGATCCCTGTTGCCTGGGTGATCATGCTGGCATTACTAGTTGGAATTGCATTTTCGGTACGGGCTCTTTATACCGGAGTTCCGATTATTATGCATATAACTGAAGAACGTGGTTTTATTTATGCGTCGTCATTACTGACTGTTGGTTTGGTATTATTTGTGGCCTCAATGGGATTCACTGTGGTGATGTGGAGCTTTGGTTTAGGTCCACAATTTATTATTTAATTTTTCTCGTATTAGAATTCAGTAAATTATTAACAGCGATATAGCTTAAATCTATGTCGCTGTTTTTTGTTTGGGAGTTTAATTATCCTTTGCTTAATACCATCATTTTTTCTTGTACCTTAATTGTTTCGTTAAATATAGAAATACGCTCACATCTATAGATAAATCTATCTTGCCAAGTAGCTAAACAACCAAAGATCAATTAATGTAACTTAACAGTGCTGAAACTTAACATAAATATAGAATGAGAAGAGAGTCGTGAGACTTTTGTGATTATTCCAGATTAAGCTTACGGTTATATTGAATGATTAATTAGTGCAAGGATAGGTGCCGCATGGCTGTTAATGAAAGTGACTCAAGATCGCATAACAAAAAATTTATTATTTTCGTGATTATTGCAGTGTTTTCACTCTGGTATGGCTTTGATCTAAACCAATATGCTTCTCTGGAACAAATTAAAACGTTACAGCAAACCTCTGGTGATTATATTAGCCAGCATCAAGCATTCGCTATGTTAGTCTTTTTCATTAGCTATGTGGTGATAACTGGGTTTTCATTACCTGGTGCAGTATTACTGACGTTACTTGGCGGCGGGTTATTTGGTTTTGGTTATGGGTTGTTATTGATCTCTTTTGCGAGTTCGATAGGTGCGACGCTGGCTTTTTTAGTTAGTCGTTATCTACTACGCGATTACGTGCAAAATAAATTTGGCGCACGTTTAGATGCGATTAATAAAGGTATGGAAAAGGAAGGTAACTTTTATTTATTCTCGTTGCGCTTGATCCCAGTATTTCCATTTTTTTTAATCAATATTCTAATGGGATTAACTAAAATTAGTACCCGTAATTTTTATCTTGTTAGTCAGGTTGGTATGTTAGCGGGTACGGCTGTTTATGTATGGGCTGGTACACAACTAAGTGAACTTAACAGCTTATCTGGTATCGCTTCGCCGTCATTATTAAGTGCACTGGTACTCCTAGGCGTTTTTCCTTGGGTTGCTAAACGAGGATTAGCACTCTTTAGTCAACGCCAGCGTTATGCCCGTTGGACGAAGCCAACCTCATTCGACCGTAACATGATCATTATTGGTGCTGGAGCCGGTGGTTTGGTTAGCGCTTACATTGCAGCAGCAGTTAAATCAAAAGTGACATTAGTTGAAAAACATCAAATGGGTGGTGATTGTTTAAACACCGGTTGTGTACCTTCGAAAGCATTGATCCGTAGTGCACATGCGGTTGCAGAAATTAGTCGATCAAATGAGTTTGGTATTGATGCTGAGATTAAAAATATCAATTTTGAAAGTGTGATGGGGCGAATCCAGAATGTCATTAAGGCGATAGAGCCGCATGACTCTATCGCACGTTATTCAGCGATGGGGGTTGAATGTTTAACCGCAGAAGCTAAGATTATTGACCCTTGGCATGTACAGGTTGGTGACCAGGTACTAACCACAAAAAATATAGTCGTGGCCACGGGCGCTCGTCCAATTGTGCCACCAATTCCGGGGTTAACAGAGGTTCCGTATTTAACATCAGAGACCTTGTGGCAGTTAACTGTACAACCGTCCCGTTTATTGGTATTAGGCGGTGGGCCGATTGGTTGTGAAATAGCACAAAGTTTTGCCCGTTTAGGTTCTACTGTTACCCAAGTTGAAATGGCCACACAAATATTAGGTCGTGAAGATGAAGACGCTGTTGCAGTCGTACAAGCAGAGCTATTAGCGGATGGTGTTACAACGCTGTTGGGTAATAAAGTCGAACGTTTTGTTAATGATGATGGTCAGTCTAGTGCTGTGTTGTCTAATGGCGATGTAATTGCGTTTGATCAGGTGTTTTTAGCGCTAGGGCGTCAAGCGAATACTTGCGGTTTTGGTTTGGAAGAACTCGGTGTTGCCATCACTGATCGCGGTCTTATCGAGATTAATGAGTTCCAACAGACATCTATTCCCAACATATATGCCGTTGGTGATGTTTCTGGGCCTTATCAACTTACTCATGTCGCCGCTCATCAAGCCTGGTTTGCTGCTGTAAATGCGTTATTTGGCTCAGTGAAAAAGTTTGCAACAGATTACCGTGTTATTCCTGCGGTGACTTATACCTATCCTGAGTTGGCGCGTGTTGGTATCAGCGAAAATGAAGCGCAGCAAGCAAAACTCGATTATCAGGTGACGAAGTATGACATTGATGATTTAGATAGGGCAATTACTGATGGTGAAACCAAAGGTTTTGTTAAAGTTATAACCGCTGCAAATAGTGATAAGATCCTCGGGGTTACGATTGTTGCGAGTCATGCAGGTGAATTATTGGCGGAATATACCTTAGCAATGAAATATAAGTTAGGCTTAAATAAGGTGTTAGGCACTATTCATCCGTACCCAACCATGAGTGAAGCAAATAAATACGTGGCAGGTAATTGGAAGCGCAATAACAGTCCTGAGAAATTATTAACTTGGGTAGAGAAGTTTCATCGTTATATGCGCAAAGCTTAATGTTTCATTTACTTGTTATGTCAGGATCTCGGTCTGTATGGTGAGAAACTAGAATAGTTCAGAAGATATCGTATATAATCAATCGCATTTAATTTACGTTTACTGTGCGATTGTTTGTTCGATATTTTTTCCGGTTGATATTCAGGTAGATAGATTTATGTTGTTACAAAAAAGTCGCTACCATGGTGTTGCGGCTGAGATTCAATTACAGATCGAACAGCGAATATGGCTACCCGGTGATCGTATTCCTTCTATTCGTAAAATGAGCAAGATGCAAAACATCAGTCCGATGACGGTGTTAAAAGCCTATGAACTCTTAGAGTCGGAAGGCTGGGTTTATGCTAAGCCGCGTTCGGGGTATTTTGTAGCTGCTCACCTCAATCGCCTTGCGATACCTCAGCAGACAATTCCTCAGTTGACAAATCGCGCCATTAAAATCAATGAACATGTGTTTGAAGTGCTTACGGCCTGTAAACGTCCTGATATTGTACCGCTTGGTTCTGCTTTTCCTGATCCGGCATTATTTCCGTTAAAGCAACTAGGCCAAGCCTTAGCAAAAACCATTAAAACCATGCCAGCCCTGAGTGCCGTAACTGAGTTACCTCCGGGCAGTGTGGCATTGCGTCGGGCGATTGCTAAACGTTATATACGAGATGGGATTGATGTATCGATTGATGACATAGTGATCACGTCCGGCGCGATGGAGTCATTAGGATTAAGCCTGATGGCGGTGACTAAACCTGGAGATACTGTGGTGATTGAATCTCCAGCTTTTTATGGCGTCTTGCAAACAGTCGAACGATTACAGCTTAAAGCCATTGAAATTACGACCGATCCACAGTTCGGCATGTCGGTTGATGCACTGAAACATGCAGTGGATAATCATGATATTAAGGCTTGTTGGTTAATGAGTAAATACCAAAACCCTTTAGGTGCATCGATACCAGAAGCAAATAAATTAGCTATTCGAGATGTATTGGCTGCGAAGCAAGTCCCCTTACTTGAAGATGATGTCTACAGTGAACTGTATTTTTCAGAGCACAAGCCTAAACCGATTAAAGCCTATGACGAACAAGGTCTGGTATTGCATTGCTCTTCATTTTCAAAATGTTTAGCGCCTGGTTTTAGAGTCGGCTGGGTGGTTGCTGGTCGCTACGCTAAACAAATAGAGCAGCTACAATTGATGACAACCTTATCTGCCGCGGTGCCTAATCAACTCGCGATTGCTGAATTTGTTTTGCGCGGTAACTATGATATTCATCTGCGTCGGTTAAGGCGTCAACTCGAATCTCGTCAGCAGCAGATGCGTCATGCAATTGAACAATATTTTCCATTAGAAACTAAGATCACTCGGCCTAGTGGCGGTTATTTTTTATGGGTGGTGTTACCTGACCATATTAATACCGGTGAGTTACTACACATTTTACTGGATAATTACAATATCAGTATCGCTCCAGGAACCTTATTTGCCAGTGATGATCAATATAAAAACTGCATGCGAATTAATTGTTCTTATATGCTGACGGATAAAATACGCCAAGCACTTATCACTTTAGCGAGCTGTATTTCATCTTATTCAATTTAAATAAAAACTGTTCTAGTGTTTATTTATAACCAAAGCATCTGTTATAGGGTAGTTTAGTATTGATCTGTACTATGCTTACGCGCCTGATTTGTGTTTCAATAGCCTCGCTAATTCATTAAATAATTATATCCATTAAGAGATAACTGAGTTGGTGCTATGTCAACTTGCTTTCAAGCCTGTCTGCAAGTTTTTCAGTTGTGATAAGTGTTTGATTAAATTGATAGGAATGAGATAAGTCAGATGATTATAAAGACTTATTAAGCTTCTTTGGTATAATCGAAGATATAAAATAAGGAGCATGTAATGTCTGAAGAACGCATTAATATAAAAGATATAACCCCTAAAGTTAAGCCCAAATATACCAATGTCGGTCCTGATAATCATATTTATGTCAGAAATATGAGCGGTGTATTCCAGCGACTGAGAAAATACATGGGGTGGTTTTTTATGGTGCTGTTTTTAGCATTGCCTTTGTTCCAGTGGAATGGCCAGCAGGCGATCTTATTAAATATCCTTGAACAGCGTATTCATATTTTTGGTTTAACGATATTCCCTCAAGATCTGATGTTATTAGCGTTATTATTGATTGTTGGTGCCTTTGCATTATTTTTTGTCACCGCCTATTTAGGCCGAGTTTGGTGTGGCTTTATGTGCCCACAAACAATTTGGACGTTTATTTTTATTTGGTTTGAAGAAAAAATAGAAGGTTCAGCTAATAAACGTTTGAAACTAAATCAAGGACCGATAACGGCTGATAAAGTCAAAAAGAAAGTGCTTAAACATACAGCTTGGTTAAGCTTTTCAGTGATTACTGGTTTAGCATTTATGGCCTATTTTGTGCCGATCTTCGACCTTTATACTGAATTTTTCACGCTGCAGGCGAGTGGCACTGTGTATTTCTGGGTACTGTTTTTTGCATTTTGTACTTATGGTAATGCAGGCTGGATGCGCAGTATCATGTGTACCCACATGTGCCCATATTCACGTTTTCAGTCGGCAATGTTTGATACTGATACCTTAATTGTTGGTTATGATTTCAACCGTGGTGAATCAAGAGGTCCGCGCTCACGCAAAGTCGACCACAAAGCGCAAGGTATGGGCGACTGTATTGACTGTAATCTTTGTGTGCAAGTATGCCCTGCCGGTATCGATATTCGTGACGGTCTACAATATGAGTGCATTAACTGTGGTGCTTGTATTGATGCGTGTGATCAAACGATGGAACGGATGAATTATCCGAAAGGCCTGATCCGCTATACTTCTGAAAATGAATTAAATAATAAACCGCATGCAAAAAGCCGCTTTAAGTTAGTCGGCTACGGTATTGTCATGACATTAATGACGGTAATGTTTGCGATGAGTGTGATGAGTATTTCACCTGTACAGATGGATATTATCCGTGATCGAAACTCACTCTATAGTGAGAATTCAGATGGTAATATTGAAAATACCTATACACTAAAAATTATCAATAAGACTTCATTTATCCAAAAATACAGTTTAGCGGTTACAGATGTGCCTGAGCATGAATGGTTTGGTCCACGTGAAGTTGAAGTATTACCGGGAGAGTTGTTAGTACAGCCAGTGAGTTTAGCCATCGACCCGTACGATCTTAATCAACCCGTGATTAAAATAAACTTTGTGATCACAGAGCTTGGCAATGAACATTATGTCTTTACCCAGCAAAGTCGATTTATCAGCCAGTTGTAGTGCTAACCAGCAAGTATAAATAGCTTTATAATCAATGTAAGTTAAAGTAAATAGCAAGCCCAGTGATACTGGGCTTGCTATTATTGTATCCAATCTAAGATTTGTTGTACGTCTATGACGGTTATTTGGATATAGAGATTAGTACTTTAGGAAATAATAATGACAAACCTGCCTGTTGATTACAGTTTGCTTTCCCCTGACTTTATGTTGGATGCGATAGAGTCTATCGGTATCCGTGTGGATTCTGGGTTATTGGAATTAAACAGCTATGAAAATCGCGTGTTTCAATTTCTCGATGAAGATCGTCAACGCTTTGTGGTGAAGTTTTATCGCCCTGCACGTTGGAGTGATGAACAGATCCAAGAAGAGCATGATTTTTCTTTGCAGTTAAAGTCAGCTGATGTTGATGTTGTTGCGCCGTTACAATTTGATGGTTGTAGTTTATTCATTTATCAAGGCTACCGCTTGGCAATTTTTCCGAGTGCCGGTGGTCGTCCTATTGAAGTGGATAACCTAGATGCATTGGAGTCTGTAGGGCGTAACTTAGGTCGTGTTCATCAACTTGCAAGCCAGCAATCATTTTTGCATCGACCAACATTATCGATCGCCGAGTTTGTACAAACTCCAAAGTTGATTTTACAACAGAATAACTTTGTACCTAGACATTTAGAAACAGCATTTTTTGATGTTTATGATGCCTTAGCAAAAGAAATTTCGTTGCAATATAAACCGGATGATAAGCAGTTAATTCGCTTACATGGGGATTTACACGCCGGTAATATTTTATGGCGTGATAAGGTAACACTGTTGGATTTTGATGATTGCCGTCAAGGACCTGCAGTACAAGACTTATGGATGATGCTCCATGGCGAACGTCACGAACAATTATTGCAATTGGAAGTGATGCTTGAAGGTTATGAGGAGTTTTGTTCCTTTGATGCCAAGCAACTGAGATTGATCGAACCATTACGCGGCATGCGCATGATGAATTATATGGGCTGGATTGCCAAACGTTGGCAAGATCCTGCCTTTAGCCGTCATTTTGCGTGGTTTACTGATGAACTATTTTGGCAACAGCAAGTCAATGTTTTACAAGAACAGATTGATAATATGCAAAAATCGCCGTTATCTCTCATTCCTAATTACTAATTTTTTGTACAGTTAATTATGTTTAATTAAATTTTCAGGAAGGAAAATGATGAAGAAATTATTTATATTGATCACTGCAATGCTATTTTTACCCCTTGCTAATGCGGCACAGTTTAAAGAAGGAGTGCATTATGATGTTATCTCTGAGCAGGCAACATCAAAACCACAAGTTGCTGAGTACTTTTCGTATTTTTGCCCACACTGTAATAAATTCGAACCTATCATGACCGATGTGACTAAACGTCTAGCTGATAGCGATATTAAAGTAGAAAAAAATCACGTAGCCTTTATTGGTCGTGAAATGGGTATCGAAATGCAAAAAGCATTTGCGACTGCAGAGCTATTGAATGTTGAGCACCAAATGTCATCAGCTATCTTTACTGCGATCCATGATCAAAAGCGTCGTTTTACTGGTCGTGATGATATTCGTACCGTGTTTACTGATGCCGGTATCGACGGTAAGAAATTTGATGCGGCAGTAAATAGTTTTGCTGTTAACGGCAAAGTAGCGCGTATGGATAAAAATACCGCTAAAAATAATATCCGTGGTGTACCAGCATTAATTGTTAATGGTAAATATCAGATTAACATGGGTTCTCTTAAGGCGCGTGGTGAACAATTTAACGTTAAACTGACTGCGTTAATTAAATATTTAGCAGCCAAAACCAACTAATTGACTGTTAGATTTTAGGTATTAAAAAAGGACGCTGTTGCGTCCTTTTGTTTATCTAGGTAATGCTGTTAGGTTACTGTTCCCAAACAATCTTATCTTTATGATTTTCTTCGTAGAAAGGTTTGAAGCGGCTTTCTAGTTCATGGCGCTTGAATTTCAACGTTGGTGTTAATAAACCGTTATCCACTGTCCATTCATCTTTTAGTACGATGATATGACCAATACGTGCGTGTGATTCTAACGATTTGTTAATGTGCTGACGTGTTTCTTCAAGGTTGCTCGTCATTACTTCTTGACCTTGCTCACGCGCTTCAGGTGATAACACGACTAATGCAACTGGTTGAGTTAGTGCTGTACCAGTAATACAGATTTGCTCAATATTAGGGTTTTCACCAAACTTACATTCAATTGGTACTGGTGTAACGTACTTACCTTTCGATGTTTTGAAGATATCTTTTACACGACCAGTAATTTTCACATAACCGTTAGCATCGATTTCGCCTTTATCACCGGTTTTGAAGTAACCTTCTTCATCGAATGATTCGTTGGTCTGTGCTTCATCTTTGTAATAACCTGTCATCAGGCCATCACCTTTTACTAAGATCTCGCCAATCTCCGAAATTTTAAGATCAACACCTTTACCTGGTTTACCAATGGTACCGATTTTTTGCGGATTGAATGGGTGGTTTAACGTGCCGTAAGCAAGATTTTCTGTCATGCCCCATGCTTCGGTAATGTTTAAACCAAGACGCTCGTACCATTTTAATAATGCTGGTGATACTGCTGCTGAACCACAGCCAAGCATACGCGCATGATGTAGACCTAGGCCACGTTTAATCTTAGCTCTTACTAAACCATTAACGAATGGTATTTTGAGTAGGAAGTTAAGTTTATGTGCTGGCATTTTTTGTAATACGCCCATTTGGAAGCGAGTCCAGAGACGTGGTACTGAAATAAATAACGTAGGTTCGACAGACTGAATATTACTGACAAAGGTATCAAGTGACTCAACAAAAGACACCACGCCTTCACCAGCATAAATACTACTACCTTCAATATAAACACGTTCAGTAATGTGTGCGAGTGGTAAATAAGACAGTAATCTGTCGCCAGCCACAAAGCCTAAGCTAGTGATAATGTTTTGTGATGCTGATTTGAATGCCGCAAACGTGATCATCACGCCTTTTGGATTACCGGTACTGCCTGAGGTATAAATAATTGACATTAAGTCGGTTAAATTAATGTGAGCGGGTGCTGCTAATGGTTGATGCTGTTCCAGTAGATCATTCCATTTGTATTGGCAGGTCAATGTTTCGTAAGGGTAACTAATGGTAATGACGTCAGCAGGCAGTTTGCCCTCTAGAGCTTGATAGTTATCTAATTTACCCACAAACAGCACTTTTGCTTCACTGTGCTCAAGTACATAGTTAATCGTTTTAGCGTTAGCCGTTGAATAAATTGGCACGCTAATATAACCCGCGTACATAATAGCTAAATCGTTAATAAACCATTCGGCGCTATTTTTTGCTAGGATCGCGACTTTATCACCCGGGGCTAATCCGAGAGATTGTAGCGCTTGAGCAATGCGCTTTGTTTGGTCCGCTACTTGAGACCAAGTAAACTCGTGAAATGTGCCATTAATAGGTTGGCGTAAGTATACCTCATTGGCACGATGCTTTTCCCAGTGCAATAAGGCATCGAGAGGTGTGTTTAAATTTGGTGCTAATGTGCTCATATGTGGTCCCGAAAAAAGATTAATGCAACAATGCGTTAACAGTTATAGCACGTTACACCTTGTTTCGTTTAAGATTACAGTAAAAGTGAGATCTTAATATCATTTTAGAATCTAAACTCTATTTTAGGCAGTTTTTACGCCTTTTTATACCCCGAAAGCGTTATTTTGTGGCGTGGTTGTACGAATTAAAATGAGCTAGCCCACAACATTCTTATTAAAACATTGTGGGCGCAATTGTTATTTTTGTTGATGATATGTTGCAATTAGTTGGTCTTTAGCCTGCCATAGGTTTGTTACCCATTGCTGGAATTGTTGTTTAAATTCGCCATCATTTTCATAATCACCTTGCAGTTCTGGTGTGATTGCAATTGTGTCAACACGTATAACAATACGTCTTAATTTACCTTGTAACAGATCTTTAAAAGGTGAATCTGGGTTATCAGGATAAATGATGGTGACATTTAAGATCTGATCAAAGGTGGAACCCATTGACGCGAGTGATAACGCAATACCACCTGACTTTGGCGGTAATAAATAGCGATAAGGCGATTTAGTTTGTTGTTGCTTGCCTTCAGTAAAGCGTGTGCCTTCGGCAAAGTTTACTATTGTGGTTGGTAATAATTTGGCTTTGCGACAGGCCTGGCGTGTACTTGCCATATCCTTACCTTTTAAATGTGGCTTTTTAGCGAGTTTTTGTTTGCTGTAACGTTTCATAAATGGCATATCTAATGCCCAGCAAGCGCTGCCGACAAAGGGAATATACAAGATCGCTTGTTTCACAAAAAACTTCGGTTGCGGGATCTTATTGCTGAACACTGAAAATAGAATAACAATATCGGTCCAGCTATGGTGGTTTGATATCAGTAAGTACCATTTGTCTTTGCTTAGCTCTTCATTGATCTCAATATCCCATTCAACTTTATTAATGAGCTTGATCATCCAAGTATTAATGCGGCCCCAAATGCCCAGTAAACTATCCGCGATCTTACGGGTAACTTTCTGCACTTGGCTAAAAGGTAATATGAATTTGACTAAACCAGTCAAGGTTATTAACGTTAATGAACAAATAATATTAAGCGTAACTAATGCAGTGCTGATCATCATTAATATAAAAGTGGGTAGAAAATTAATCATTTAGCTGAGCCTGCTTTAGTGCGTCTAATTCTTTATCTTTACTTAGCCACAATTCATTGACCCATTGCTGAAAATTAGCCTGGAAGGCTTTGTCATTGATATAGTCACCAATATAATTGCTGTCAATGTCTTGTGTGCTGACTTGAACTTGGACCTGTTGTACTTGGCCACTAATAAACTGCCAAAAAGTTGGAATGCCTTGCGGATAGTAAATTGTTACGTTAACTAAAGTTTCCAGTTGGCCATTCATCGCATCAAGAGCAAATGCGATGCCACCTGCTTTAGGTTTTAATAAATGACTGAATGTTGATGCTTGCTGGCTATGTTTATTTTGAGTAAAGCGGGTACCTTCAACAAAATTCATGACACTAACTGGCTTATGTTTGAACTTAGCACAGGCTTTTTTTGTTGTTTCAATATCTTTACCACGCATGTGTGGGTTCTTCGCCAAAAACTTTTTGCTATAGCGTTTCATGAATGGAAAGTCGAGCGCCCACCAAGCTAAACCTAAAAATGGCACAAAGATAAGTTCTTTTTTTAAGAAGAATTTTAGAAATGGGATTTGACCATTTAATACTCGTTGCAAGACTAAAATATCGACCCAAGATTGATGGTTGGAAATCACCATATACCATTTATCTATCGACAGGCCTTTAATACCCGTTACTTGGATGTTTGGATTACCTATTGCTCTTTGGGTGAAGCCATTTACCGAGATCCAGTTCGAAGCACAACCATCAAGTAAGTGATTCAGTATTTTTTGTGCGGCTTGGAATTGAATAACACTTTTCAACAATGACAAAATAACAATAGGGATTAACCAAAATATGGTATTCAAAAGGTAACAGATAAATGCAATGGCGCCTGCCACCTTTTGTGTGAATATCGATAACATAATATGGCCTTGGTGTGATGAAGAGCTGAAATGATAAAACTATCATCACGTTATGCCAAACAAAAACTGCAATTATTAAACATTTATTTGTTGTAATAACCGGTCCATCGCGCGATAGGAGAGTGCTTCAAGTAAATGTGATTTATTGATATCTATACAATTGTTTAAATCTGCTATGGTACGCGCTACCTTGATTATCTTATGAAACGCCCGTGTTGATAGGCCCATTTTATCAATGGCAAGCTCGAGAAAAACTGCATCTTGGTGCTGGAGTAGACAATATTGTTCTATTTCTTTACTGCTCAGGGCATCATTTAATTTATCAGCACGTTGGCGCTGAACTATTTGCGCAGCACTTACTCTTTGCTTAATCTGTTCGCTGTTTTCACCACGTTGACCCTGCTCCGTTAAACTGCCTTTTGGTAATGCGGGCACTTCAATTGTTAAATCGAAGCGATCCAAGAAAGGCCCAGACAACTTACTTAAATATTTTGCTACTTGGCTGTTGTTAGCGCCCCATTTATTATTGTCGTAATAGCCTGATGGTGACGGATTTAGCGCGCCAATGAGTTGAAATCGAGCAGGGAAGTCGACCTGTTGATTGGCTCTGGAAATACTAATCTGTCCTGCTTCTAAGGGTTCTCGTAAAGAATCGAGTGCTTTACGCTGGTATTCAGGTAGCTCATCCAAAAATAATACGCCATTATGGGCGAGGGTTATTTCACCGGGCCGCGGGTTACGACCGCCACCCACTAATGCCACTGCAGATGATGTGTGATGGGGAGTACGAAAGGGCCGCCGGCACCAATCTTGCGCGACAAATTCGCCGCCGCTAATGGACTTGATCGCCGCGCACTCTAAGGCTTCTTGTTCAGTCATGTCGGGCTGAATACTGGTTAAGCGACTGGCTAACATAGTTTTACCGGTTCCCGGAGGACCAAATAGTAATAAATTATGATTACCTGCTGCACAGATCTCTAATGCGCGCTTGGCACTTTGCTGACCGATAATATCTTGCATGTCTTGCTGATTATGCTCTGATGTTGTCAGTGATAGTATTCGCTTGGCAATAGGTAATGTCTGTTCAGCATTAATATGCTGACATACTTGTTGTAAATCTGTCGCAGTAAAACAATTGGCGTTGTCGATAAGTGCCGCTTCATGGCCGTTCTCAATCGGAATAATACTGCTGCGTCCTGCTTTTTTACCAGCAATGATACTGGGAATTGTCCCTCGGCATGCTTGCAGTTTCCCAGATAAAGATAATTCACCAATAAATTCTAATTGTTGATGGCGGCTAGTACTGATCTGTTGGGAGGCGATTAAAATTGCGATTGCAATCGGTAAGTCATAACGGCTGCCTTCTTTGGGTAAGTCTGCTGGACCTAAGTTGACGGTGATACGTTTAGCTGGCATCACAAAATTAGAATTCATTAACGCGCTGCGTACCCGATCCTTGGCTTCTTTTACTGATGTTTCCGGCAAACCAACAATGGTAAACCCTGGCAGTCCTTCGCTAATGTGAACCTCAATGGTAATTAACGGTGCATTAATACCTAAAATGGCGCGGCTGTAGATCACGGCTAAATTCATTCATTACCCTTGCTAAGTTGTTAGTCAAGCTTAAACCTTAGTGTAATTAATGACAGGGACTGCTGAATTAGGTGGATTATTTTAAAACCTTAAGCAAGGCCAATTTGCCACAGGCTATTTTGTGATGCTTGTCATGTGTGAAGTTTTAAACTGGATGGTGTTGATTATTCGATATGTTGAATTGTTGCTGTGCGCTTATTTGGTTGTTTGAGTTATTTTGTGCGTAGTTAAAGGCTTGCTTAAATAAATTCACCATGCTAATAATGAATCATAAAAATTTTATAGGGTTGTTGGATTAGTCATATGTTTGGGTTTACTTCGCGTCTAATTATTGTGGTCAGCATTCTGGTGGTAATTATCAAATTACCAAGCCGGGGACTTACTGCTAAGCGAAAATAAGCTTAATCCAGCAATAAGAAAACCTCGGTAGATAACCGGGGTTTTTTTTTGCCTCGCGTTTAATGGTTTACAAGAATGATGTTTAAAGGGATGTAGATTAATGAAAGCAACAGAGTTTATTGTAAATGCTTTACGTAAACAGGGTGTAAACCAAGTGTTTGGTTATCCTGGTGGCGCGATCATGCCATTGTATGATGCGTTATACGATGGTGGTGTGGCGCATTTATTGGCGCGACATGAACAAGGCGCGATCATGGCTGCGCTGGGTTATGCGCGTGCAGGTGCGAGAGTGGGTGTTTGTATCGCGACTTCTGGTCCTGGAGCGACTAACTTAGTCACAGGTTTAGCTGAAGCAATGGCTGATTCAATTCCTGTTGTGGCGTTTACAGGGCAAGTACCGAGTGCCTTAATTGGTGTAGATACGTTCCAAGAAGTGGATATTCTTGGCATGACGTTATCATGTACTAAACATAGCTTTTTAGTTGAAGACCAAAATGATTTAGACCGTATTATTGCGGAAGCATTTACGATTGCGACAACTGGCCGCCCTGGTCCAGTATTAATCGATATTCCTAAAGATATTCAACTGGCTGAAATGGCGAGTGAAACGGTATCGGAATTACCTGCGTTACCACCGCTAGATGGCTTGGTTGATGAAGAGGTTGCTGCGGCTCGTGCATTATTACATGCGGCTAAAAAGCCCGTGTTGTATGTTGGCGGTGGTGTCGGTATGGCGAATGCGGTCCCTGAACTCCGTGAATTAGCGGCAGCGTTAGATATTCCCATGGTCAGCACATTAAAAGGCATAGGTAGTGCCGATCCTGAACACCCTTATTATTTGGGTATGTTAGGCATGCATGGCCTGAAAGCGGCTAATTTGGCTGTACAAGAAAGTGATCTGTTAATTGCGGTCGGTGCTCGTTTTGATGATCGGGTAACGGGTAAGCTTGATGAGTTTGCTCCGCATGCCAAAGTTATTCATCTAGATATTGACGCCTGTGAACATAATAAATTACGCGTTGCTAATGTGGCGATCTCGACTGATTTAAAACTTATTCTACCAGCGTTAAAGATGAGCCTAGATATTGCCCCTTGGCGTTTACATACCCTTGAAATGAAAGTTGCTACCGCCTTTCGTTATGATCATCCTGGTATTGCTATTTATGCACCTTTGTTATTGAAGCAATTATCTGCGCGTTTACCTGAAGATCACCTCGTAGCTTGTGATGTTGGTCAACACCAGATGTGGACTGCACAACACATGACATTTACCCAACCGGAAAACTTATTATCCAGTGCCGGTTTTGGCACCATGGGATTTGGATTACCTGCGGCCGTTGGTGCGGCGCTTGCCCGTCCTGATGCGGTGCCTGTTGTGATCACGGGTGACGGTTCTATTATGATGAACATCCAAGAGTTAGCGACGATTAACCGAGCGAAATTACCGGTGAAAATTGTATTAATCGATAATCAACGTTTGGGTATGGTGCGTCAATGGCAAACGCTGTTTTTTGATGGCCGTTTATCGCAGACTATTCTCGATGATAATCCTGACTTTGTGGCGCTAGCGGCGGCATGTGGTATTCCCGGTGAAACGGTTGTGGTTAAAGAGCAAGTGCAACCCGCAATGGATCGTATGCTGGCCAGTGATGGTGCGTATTTCTTGCATGTACAAATTTCAGAGCAAGAGAATGTCTGGCCATTAGTGCCACCTGGGGTTAATAACGGAGAGATGTTGGAGCAATATGATGAGTGCTAAACAAGTACATGAAGTGGTGATTGAAGCCAACAATACCCTGGAAATTTTAGAACGGGTATTACGCGTTATTCGTCATCGCGGCTTTCGCGTTAGTTGCATGAATGCGGTACAAATGAATGATTGCAATAACATAAAGATTACGGTTACAGTATCTAGTGAACGTGGTATTGATTTACTCTATAAACAGTTAGATAAATTGTTTGATGTGAGTAAATTAAGCGTTCGGCACATTACTACAATATAACACTTTATTGACAACGCTGGAGTGCATTGGATTGCAGGATGTAAGTACTGGCGTTATTTAAAATAATACAAAATTACAGCATAAGGGAAGAAGCGATTATGGCGAATACTGAACAGCAAGTTTGGTTTAATGGAAAGATGGTACCGGAATCTCAGGCTAAAGTGAGTATATTTACTCATGCATTGCATTATGGATCATCGGTATTTGAAGGCATTAGAGCATATGATACGCCAAAAGGTCCTGCTATTTTTCGTTTGAAAGAACACGTTCAACGCCTATTTGATTCAGCTAAAATCTACGGCTGGAGTATCCCTTATTCGAAACAAGAAATAGAACAGGCCTGTAAAGATGCGGTATTAGCCAATGGCCTTACCAATGCTTACTTACGTCCACTGGCATATATTGGTAATGTTGGACTGGGCTTAACACCTAAATCAACAGTATGCGACGCGCTTGTTGCTGCTATGAACTGGGGTGCTTACCTAGGTGATGAGAGCTTGGAAGAAGGCGTTGATGTTTGCGTTACCTCTTGGAATCGCTTAGCACCGAATACTATCCCTACTGGCGCCAAAGCCGGTGGTAACTACTTGTCATCACAGTTGATTTCGTCAGAAGCGAAACGTCATGGTTATGCTGAAGGTATTGCCCTGGATGTGAATGGTACTATTTCTGAAGGTGCGGGTGAAAACTTGTTCTTCGTTAAAAATGGCGTTATTCATACCCCACCAACAACAGCCTGTATTTTACCGGGTTTAACCCGTAATACCTTAATGGTACTGGCGCGTGACTTTGGTTATGAAGTGCGTGAAGAACCGATTGCCCGTGAAGCTATGTACTTAGCGGATGAAATGTTCATGTGCGGTACTGCCGCAGAGGTGGTGCCGGTACGTTCAGTTGACCGTATTGAGATTGGCACTGGTAAACGCGGCCCAATTACAGAGCAATTACAAACTGCTTATTTTGCGCTGATTAAAGGTCAGAGTGAAGATAAGTGGGGCTGGTTGGATTACGTGGCTGATCCAAGTTAATCGTTCTATTTACGTTACGCTTATATAAGTAGGTGTCGTTAACGCCTACTTACGACGAGAGTCGATTTGATTATTAAGGTGAGGCGCAGATTTGCCTCCTTTATATTTACTGTTTATTTTGTTTCATGGAGAGAACCGATGCCTAAACTGCGTTCTGCAACATCTACCCAAGGCCGTAATATGGCTGGTGCTCGCGCCCTTTGGCGTGCAACTGGTACCCGAGAAGAAGATTTCGGCAAACCGATTATTGCTATTGCCAATTCATTTACCCAATTTGTACCGGGCCACGTTCATCTAAAAGACATGGGTCAATTAGTTGCCGATGAAATTTTGAAAGCGGGCGGTATTGCCAAAGAATTTAATACTATTGCTATTGATGATGGCATCGCTATGGGTCACGACGGCATGTTATATAGCTTACCGTCACGTGATCTGATTGCAGATTCTGTTGAATATATGGTTAATGCGCACTGTGCGGATGCACTGGTATGTATTTCTAACTGCGACAAGATCACCCCTGGTATGTTAATGGCGGCATTACGTCTTAATATTCCGGTTATCTTTATCTCTGGCGGACCAATGGAAGCGGGTAAAACCAAGCTTTCAGACCAACTGATTAAACTCGATCTGGTTGATGCTATGGTAATGGGCGCAGATAAAAATGTCTCAGACGAAGATGTTGAAAAAGTAGAACGTAGCGCATGCCCAACGTGTGGCTCATGTTCGGGGATGTTTACTGCCAACTCAATGAACTGCTTAACAGAAGCATTAGGGTTATCCCAACCGGGTAATGGTTCATTAGTTGCAACGCACGCTGATCGTGAAGAATTATTCTTAAATGCAGGTCGTCGTATTGTTGATTTATGTAAGCGCTATTATGAGCAAGATGATGAATCGGTATTGCCACGTAATATTGCTAATCGTGATGCCTTTGAAAATGCCATGACGCTAGATATCGCCATGGGTGGTTCAACTAATACGGTATTACATTTAATTGCCGCTGCGATTGAAGGCGAAGTCGATTACAGTTTGGAAGATATGGATGCATTATCCCGTAAAGTGCCGCAGTTATGTAAAGTAGCACCATCAACGCCGCTTTATCATATGGAAGATGTGCATCGTGCCGGTGGTGTGATGGGTATCTTAGCTGAGTTGAACCGTGCCGGTTTATTACATACTGACAATATGACAGTCATGGGCATGACCATGGCTGAGCAATTAGCTAAGTTTGATATTGTTACTACCGAATCTGACGCTGTGAAGAAGATGTATTCGGCTGGACCAGCTGGTATCCGCACCACGAAAGCCTTCAGTCAAGATTGTCGTTGGGATTCACTGGATGATGATCGTGCTAACGGCTGTATTCGTTCAATCGAAAATGCTTATAGCCAAGAAGGTGGTTTGGCAGTTCTGACTGGTAATATTGCTATCGATGGCGCTGTGGTTAAAACCGCGGGTGTTGCAGACGAAAATTTATTATTCCGTGGTACTGCACGGGTATTTGAAAGCCAAGACTCTGCGGTAAGTGCAATCTTGGCTAGTGAAATTAAAGCGGGTGACGTGGTCGTTATTCGTTATGAAGGACCGAAAGGTGGTCCGGGTATGCAAGAAATGCTCTATCCAACCAGTTATCTGAAATCAATGGGCCTTGGTAAAGCGTGTGCATTGATCACGGATGGACGTTTCTCGGGTGGTACTTCTGGTTTGTCTATTGGCCACGCATCACCAGAAGCGGCAAGCGGTGGCTTGATTGGTTTAGTTGAAGATGGCGATATTATTGATATTAATATTCCAGAGCGTTCAATGAATCTTGTGGTTGCGGATGACGTACTTGCTGCGCGTCGCACTGAAATGGAAAGCCGCGGTGAATTAGCGTGGAAACCTGTTGAGATACGTGAACGTAAAGTGACTCAAGCACTACGCATTTACGGGCACTTTGCCACAAGTGCAGATAAAGGTGCGGTACGTGATCGAAACCTGATCTAACCTACCTCGTTAGTATTATCTAAAATTCGCCATGATCTATATCAAGGGCTCAGCTGTAATCGACTATGATTACTAATGAGCCCTTTTTTTTGGGCGAGATCTTGCTCACAGAAAAAATTATCTTCTGTTCAACATCAATTTAACAAATCTTATATAAATTTTTGTTAAAATTAGAATGATCTTTAGTGATTAATTCTGCAGTTCTGAGTCTATACTGCACCTATATATCGAGAAGCTTTTCTCAACCAGTTAAATAAACTAAATATCGGAGTAAACAGCATATGATTATCGGCGTACCTAAAGAAATTAAAAACCATGAGTATCGCGTAGGTATGACTCCTGCAAGTGCACGAGAGCTTATTTCACATGGCCATACAGTTAATGTTGAAACATTTGCTGGTGCCGGTATTGGTTTTAGCGACAGCGATTATGAAGCTGTTGGCGCAACAATCTTAAGCACAGCAGCAGAAATCTTCGCAACTGCTGACATGATTGTTAAAGTTAAAGAACCACAAGCAGTTGAACGTGCAATGTTACGTGAAGACCAAGTGCTATTCACTTACCTTCACCTTGCACCAGATCTTCCACAAACTGAAGACCTAATCAAGAGTAAAGCAATCTGTATCGCTTATGAAACAGTAACAGATGTAAACGGTGGTCTACCACTTCTTGCTCCTATGTCTGCTGTTGCTGGCCGTATGTCTATTCAAGCTGGCGCACAAGCATTAGAAAAATCACAAGGTGGTTGTGGTCTTCTTATGGGTGGCGTACCGGGTGTTGCTCCTGCAAACGTTGTTGTTATCGGCGGCGGTGTTGTTGGTATGAACGCAGCTAAAATGGCTGTAGGTATGGGCGCTAGCGTAACTATGTTAGACCGTAACCTTACAGTACTAGCTAACCTAGACAACCAATTCGACGGTCGTTTGAAAGTTGTTTACTCTACGCATGATGCAATTGAAAAATATGTATTAGAAGCTGATCTAGTAATTGGTGCTGTACTAGTACCGGGTGCTGCTGCGCCTAAACTAGTAACAAAAGAGCTTATCTCACGCATGAAGCCTGGTGCTGCTGTTGTTGACGTTGCGATTGACCAAGGTGGTTGTTTCGAAACTTCACATGCTACTACACACCAAGACCCAACTTACATCATTGATGACGTTGTTCACTACTGTGTAGCTAACATGCCTGGCGCTGTTGCGAAAACATCTACGTTTGCATTAAACAATGCAACACTACCGTACATCATCAAGCTTGCTAACCTAGGTTGGAAAGAAGCATTAGTACAAGATGAGCACCTACTAAACGGTCTAAACGTTATCGCTGGTCAAGTAACTGTTCAAGATGTTGCTGAAGCACATAACTTACCGTTCGTTGCACCAAAGAGCATGATTTTATAATCTAGCTTATTGCAATAACGTGTTAAATTAGCACCATTATTTATTAATGGTGCTTTTTTATATGCAAAAGAAAATAACCGCTTTAGTCCTTATTGCCGGGATCGGTCTATACGGCCTTTCTACCGTCCTCCAATCTGATGATACTGTTGAAGTCGAAAAATCATCTGTGCCAGACTTTGCTGCTATCAGTGATGTGACGGCCAAAAAAACTGCATTTTTTAATTATCTGCAACCAGCTTTTGATATCGTCACTGCTGAAGTATTAGCTAAACGTAGTCAGTTGCTTCTGTGGCAGACTAAAGTAACCTTAACCGCAGCAGAGCAAACACAGCTGCAAGATATGGCTAGTATGTATAAAGTCTCGGCTGATAATGAGCAAGCCTTGATTAGTGCGTTATTGTTACACATTGATGTGATCCCAGAAGAGTTGGTATTTAGTCAATCGGCGAATGAGACGGGTTGGGGCACATCACGCTTTGCTAAACTCGGGCATAACTTCTTCGGCCAATGGTGTTTTAGTAAAGGTTGCGGCATAGTGCCAAATCAACGTGAAGAAGGTGCAGACCATGAAGTCGCCAGCTTTGATTCGATAGAAGCGTCGGTGCGTTCGTATTTCCGCAACATTAACCGTAATCAAAGTTATCAGCCACTACGTGACATACGTTCAGAGCTACGTGCGAATAACCAAACGATTAATGCGTGTGCATTAGCTGCTGGCTTGATTAATTATTCAGAAAGAAAAGCAGCCTATATTGCTGAGATCCGCGCGATGATCCGTCATAACCGTAAATTTTGGCGTAATAATGCAAATACCGACTACAGTCTGTGTGCCGCGCCAAAACCGATTGTGACTGAGATTGTTGCTGAAGAATCGATTGAACTGCCTGAGACGCTGACATTAACGTCTGACTCAACAATAATTGAACCTGAAAATAGTGACTCAACAATAGTTGAGTCTAACGAAGTGGCAGATGCTGTGAAAAACAAGCCTGTAACAACAGATGAACCACTAAAATCGGTTGAAGCAGAATAATTACCTAGTTCGTATTCCGGCGCTCAGAGCCCTTCTAGGCGCCTTTTTTGATATTACCTCTTCCTGAATAATTCAGCTAATTTTGATTTGTTAGTTCGTATTGGTAACTAAAGTTAAATTTACGATATAAATCACTACATTTGTTAAAAAAAGCATTGCGACTATGTTTTCCTTATTATCGATTTAATGCCTCTTTTTGAGTATATGAGTGGTTTTGGCGGTTTAAACTCAATAAAATTGCGGTTTTCTGATTTTAAGTGGGTTTTATTGATGATTATATAGATGTTACACACAGGTAAATGGTCAAAAAATACCTGGATATGTGACCAACCTCTATATTCCAGCTGCTAGATGATTGAACTGCTTCCCATCGTCAATGTAGTTGTAATACTCTCCACACATCAAATCTTGCAGTGCAAAGAATTGTAAAAATATAAAATAATTATATAAGCAAAAAAACACACACTACTATGATAATTGAAAGGCTGAGTTTGTTATGGATAAATCACTAAGTTCGAAAATATTTATATCCCTGTTTGTGGGCTTGTTACTGGGTACAATCGTTCAGTATGGCTTTGGTGCAGGATCGTTCCTTGACACATACTTTGTCGGCGCAGCTACTGCAGTCGGTACTATGTTTGTATCACTGATTAAATTAATGGTTGTACCATTAGTTTTCATCTCTATTGTATGTGGTGTATGTGAACTGAAAGACATCAAAAGTTTTGGTCGCCTAGGTGGCAAAACATTCTTCCTATATCTAGCTAATACAGCTGTTGCAATCACAGTAGCACTTATTGTGGCAATGATTGTACAACCTGGTGTTGGCGCTAACCTTGCTGAACTAGGTGGTACTGCGGTAACTCTAGCAACAACAGAAACGCCTGATATCGGTCAATTAATTGTAAACATCGTACCAAGCAACCCTGTACAAGCATTTGCTTCTGGTGACATGTTACAAATCATCTTCATGGCAATCATCACTGGTCTAGCGATTCAAGCACTAGACAAGAAAGGTGGTCCAGCGATCAATGCATTCCAAATCGCAAATGACATCATGATGAAACTTGTTAGCCTAATCATGAGCTTTGCCCCGTTTGGTGTATTCGCGTTAATGATTCAATTAGGTGCGACACTTGATGGTGCAACACTGGCTTCAGTAGCTAGCTATGTTGGTCTAGTTGTAGCGTTACTTGTTGTTTGGATTCTAATTGTTTACCCACTAGCAGTATGGGCTACTACAGGTATCCGTCCAGCTACGTTCCGTCGTCAGATCCGTGAGCAATTCCTGTTCTCACTATCTACTGCGAGCTCAAACGCAACTATCCCTGTAACTATGCGTACACTAACTGAGAAAATCGGTGTATCGAAAACAGTTGCTGGTTTTGGTGTTCCACTAGGCGCAACAATGAACATGTCTGGTGTATCTATCTACATCTCAATTGCAACAGTATTCGCTGCAAACGCATACGGCACGCCAATCCAAGTGACTGACTTGTTCACTATGGGTCTAACAATTCTACTATTATCAGTAGGCGCAGGTGGTGTACCTGGTGGCGGTATCGTGATGATCGGTGTGTTACTAACACAACTTGGTCTACCGGTTGAAGCACTAGCAATCATTGCAGCAGTTGACCGTATCAACGATATGTTCTGTACTTCTGCTAACGTTATCGGTGATACAGCGGTTAACACTATCGTTGCTAAATCTGAAGGCGAGCTAAACGTTGAAGTTGCTAACGCAGAACCTCAAGGTGAAGCTAAAACAGCTTAATCGAATAAAATAATACGAGAAAGGGAGCTTAATGCTCCCTTTTTTATTTTCTGCTAAAAGTTATCCTGCGTTAATTCTTTTTATCTGTTTCGATTGTTGTTATAACTAGGTAATAGCGTTAACGATGGCATGCCAAAGCGTTAACTTGTCAGTTATATTTCAATGGATGATCGAGTGACAAATAACGAAACCCAACAAGAGCAATCTCTACTTACAGCAAATGACTATTTATGTAAGATCTTATTATCACCAGTCTATGAAGCTGCTGTGGTCACCCCGTTACAACCATTAACTAAGCTCTCGCAACGCTTGGCCAATAACATTCTGTTAAAACGTGAAGATCGCCAACCTGTGCATTCATTTAAACTGCGTGGCGCGTTCAATAAATTAGTGCAGCTATCTGAAGAACAGAAACTACGTGGTGTCGTTGCCGCCTCTGCGGGCAATCATGCCCAAGGTGTGGCGCTGTCAGCGAAAAAACTGGGCATTAAAGCCATTATTGTCATGCCTGTTATTACTCCGGATATCAAAGTCAGCGCTGTGCGTGGCTTTGGTGCGGAAGTTTGTTTACATGGTGATAGCTTCGATGAAGCCTCAAATCATGCGAAGAAGTTAGCTGTAGAAGACGGTTTAACCTTGATCCCGCCATTTGACGATCCGGATGTGATCGCGGGTCAGGGAACTATCGCGCGTGAATTACTCGAACAAAATGCCCATTTAGATTACATCTTTGTGCCTGTTGGTGGCGGTGGCCTTGCGGCGGGTATTGCTGTGTATATCAAACAACTCAAACCATCTATTAAAGTGATTGGCGTTGAACCGCGGGATTCAGCTTGTTTACGCGCAGCATTAGATGCTGGTGAGCCGGTGACTCTCGACCGGGTAGGTATTTTTGCTGATGGTGTCGCAGTAAAACGCATTGGTGCGGAAACATTCCGTCTCTGTAATGAATTTATTGATGATGTGATCACCGTGAGCAGTGATGAGATTTGTGCGTCATTAAAAGATATTTTTGAAGATACCCGCGCAATCGCCGAACCATCGGGTGCATTAGCGCTAGCTGGATTAAAGAAATATACCGAATTAAATGGTTTGCGTGATAAAAACATGTCGGCAATTTTAAGTGGTGCCAATGTTAATTTCCATTCATTACGTTATGTATCAGAGCGCAGTGAATATGGTGAGAAGAAAGAAGCGGTACTAGCGGTCACTATTCCTGAACGTCCAGGCGCTTTCTTAAAATTTTGTGAGTTAATCGGTAATCGTGCGGTAACCGAGTTTAACTATCGTTATTCTAATCGCGCAGCTGCAAATATCTTTGTCGGTTTGCGTACACCGCAAGGCACTACAGAACTCGCTAAAGTGATCAAGCAGCTTGAAGATGCAGAGTATCCAGTGGTTGATTTATCCGAAGATGAAATGGCTAAACAACACGTGCGTTATATGGTTGGCGGTCGTCCTGCGGAAGCATTACAAGAACGCTTGTTTAGCTTTGAGTTTCCTGAGCATCCAGGAGCATTACAAAACTTTTTATTAACCTTAGGTATGAACTGGAATATTACCTTATTTCATTACCGTAATCATGGCGCTGCTTATGGTCGTGTATTAACAGGATTTGAATTGCCTGATGGTGAAATGAAAGCCTTTTCAGCGTATCTGGTTAAATTAGGTTATCAGTATAAAGAAGAAACCAATAACCCTGCTTATAAGTTCTTTCTTGCCCACTAGAGAAGACTGCTAATCTCCGCCACTGAGAATGAATCAATTCTCAGTGGTACCTCTCGGTCTTCGTCACTATAAAAAATCACCCGTGTCATTATAGCTCCTAATCCTTGCCCCTGTGTGCCAGCAACTTGATTGATACGGACTTCGATATCAACGGGCAGACTATTAATATGCCCTTGCTGAATATTATTAATGGTTAATAATCTCGCCAGATCAGGGGCTAATTTTAACTGCTTAAGTTGGCTTATATTACTTATATAAAGATAAAAATTCTCAGGGAAACTGCTGTTAATGGGTAATTTTTTGCTGAATTGATACTGATAAGTTTGTTGGTCATTGGCGAGTTTTAAGGTTTGTATTGGAAACGCCTGGCGTTGACTATCATAAGCACCGAGATTGACCTTGGTCTGTAGCAGTAATGTTTGCTTACGTTGTTGTTCATTTTTGCTTTTCCAGCTGCGCCGTAATTTAATTTTCTTCAACGCCAGTAATGCGGCGTCATCTTGATAAAGCTTTAATACCTCGGGATAATAAAGCGCCATGTAAGCATCCATGTGCCGGCCAAAAGGATAATCTTTAGTTAATAATATCGATGCTGTTAAGGCGCGATCCCAATCCAGGTTGTGCTGCGGGTTTGTGGCTAATAATGGATTTTTATTAAAGGCAGGCGGTGATAGGCTGAATAGCTTCTGGTTGTTAAAACTACAGGCCGATATTAAGCATGATAATAAGAATATTATTGTTCGCTGCATCGTCACTCCTTAGGTAAAATTAATCAAAAACTTGGTCAACTTTTGATTTTGGTGATCACTATAACAACTGAAAAACTAACGAAAGTATGAATAAAGCATACTATTGGGCACTTGAAACATAGAATAAATAGCCTAGTTTTAAGTAAACAGTGATACCCTTTACCGCAATTAATTTATCATTTTTATATTGGAAATATTATGCTGAGCTACCGCCACAGTTTTCATGCTGGCAACTTTGCAGATGTACTTAAACATGCCGTTGAAGTACTGATCTTAGAAGCGCTAAAACAAAAGGATACGCCTTTTATTTATCACGATACCCATTCTGCAGCGGGTCGTTATAAATTATCGAGTGCCCATTCAGAAAAAACAGCTGAATACGTTGATGGTATCGCTCGTATTTGGCAACAAGGTGAAGTACCTGCGCCATTAATTCCTTATTTAAATGTGATTAAGCAGCTGAACAACGCGTCTACCTTGAAACATTATCCGGGTTCGCCATTGGTTGCGCGTTTATTGCTACGTGAACAAGATCGTATGCAAATGACGGAGTTACACCCTGCGGATGTAAAATTATTAGAACAAGAATTTGCTGGTGATCGTCAAGCGCGTGTGTACAAGAAAGATGCTTACGAAGGGCTGAAAGCCTTGTTACCAGGCCGTAATAAACGTGGTTTAGTGCTGCTTGACCCATCTTATGAAATCAAAACCGAGTACCGTCAGGTCGTGCAAGAGATCGCGCAGACCTACCGCCGTTTTGCAACTGGTACTTATGCGCTGTGGTATCCGGTGGTAGAACGTCGCACTATTGATCGTTTGATGCGTGACTTTGTTGGCACTGGTATTAAGAAGATTTTAGTTATCGAGCTTTGTGTCAAAGGTGATACTGAAGAACGCGGCATGACAGGAACGGGTATGGTGGTAATAAATCCACCGTGGAAACTATACTCGCAAATGGAAGAATTATTACCTTGGTTAACCAAAGAGCTAGGCGAAGATAATAACGCGCACTTCCGTCTGGAGTGGTTAGTGCCTGAATAACCAAGATTATATCGAGTTATGATGTCGTTTGATATTGTAGCTCGTGTTGGCTTAGTTATTTATATTTAGACGCATCAAATAGGCAGATTATGAAGCAATGGATCGCAGAACAATTATCAGCGCAGGGCGCTGTCGCGGCAGGATTACCCGCTAAGCATATAGGTGGTGACGGTGAACATTTGGTATTTTTTCACGCCAATGGTTTTCCGCCTGCTATGTATCAACAAATGCTACTCCCCCTTACTGACACGTATAAAGTCAGCGCTGTTTATCAGCGTCCACTCTGGCCATTGCCAGTCCCCGATGATTTTGATAATTGGCGATTAATGATTGACGACGCTTGTCGTTTTATTGCCGCGCAGCCAGAGCCTATTACCTTAGTCGGTCATTCCATGGGAGGCTTGATTAGTATCATTTGTGCGGTACGTGAGCCTGAAAAAGTAAAACAACTTATTCTACTTGACCCGGTGATCCTGGCGCCTCACCTGATTTGGGTTATGCGTAATTTGCCTGATTTTTTACGGAAAAAGCTACCGTTAGTGGAAAAAACATTAAGACGCCCTGATACCTTTGCTAATATTCAACAAGGTTTCGATTTTCATCGTAAAGTTCGTGGCTTTAAAGGTATTTCTGATAGTGTATTAGCGGATTACATGGCTGAAGGTTTGTATCAAACCGATGATGGTTTCAAACTGAGTTATAGTCGTGAGTGGGAAGCAACCATTTATCAGACAGTACCTTGGGCTTGGTCGAGTATTAAAAATTTAACCACGGATACTGTGGTGATCAGAGGCCGTGATTCCGATACGTTATCGACAGAAGCCGTCACCCGATTATTGCGTAAGCAACCACACATTAAGCTGGTTGAAGTGGAAGGTGGGCATTTGTTCCCGCTAGAGCAACCGTTGCTAACGGCTGACGTTATTCGCCAGCAGTTAGTCACGCAAAAGCATTAGGTTAATATGTATATATCACGACTCATTAGTTTAGCCTTACGTAAGCTCACTGCAGAGCTGCGTTGGGCTAATCTTTTTTTGATTTTTTGTAGTTATTTGGCCGTTGTCTGGGGATTATTATGGCTGAGTAATGAAACTGCGTTAACCGATCCGCTGACCTTCTTTTATTATACTGTGGTGGTTATCAGCACGGTTGGTTT
>Ga0209395_1001892_pt1 | contig 28483 bp, 12 predicted proteins | sample GOMGulsemesocosm_3_FD_184635 | JGI IMG/M metagenome (GOLD analysis project Ga0209395, IMG submission 184635) | Methane-oxidizing microbial communities from mesocosms in the Gulf of Mexico - GOM9D Gulf of Mexico (SPAdes) (version 2) | ecosystem: Environmental > Aquatic > Marine > Cold seeps... | reverse complement strand
CCCTTCGATATTTTCATCGCATTCAGAAAATAAATAAGGGTTTTCTTCGTAGCTCTCTGCAGGGTTGCTTGCATAACATGGAATGATAGTAGCTAATACATCTCCAATTGTATTTAATCGTTCAAGCTGTGTTTCATTCAGCCTGTCACCACCGGTTGTAAACCGAATAGTATCTTCTTTCAATCGCAAAATGCCATGTTTTAAGTCGATATGAACATTAATATTTTTCTTTTGTAGTTCAACTTGAATCTGCTTTAAAAGATCTGAACGTCTTTGATTATTTTCTGTTAACCCGTTAACTACATCGTTTAGTTTTATATTTATTTGCTCTTGCTCTTGAATTGCTCGCTTAAAATTAACGACAAAAACAGCAAGTAAGATAATAAATATAAAAAGTAAGCCTGACATTAAATCAGATATTGACAATAAATAGCCTGTGCCTGGGTCCTCTGAAAGATCATTTGATTGGCTCATAATCTATTTCTTCCCACTCTGTGAGTTAGCTATTTTTTCAAGCAATATATTTTGTTCGTTTGAATTTTTGACCATTTGCTTTAATTCAATTGCAAGCAATTCTATTTGTTTAGATTCTTTATTCGTAGAAGAATCTAAATCTTCGAATATATGCTTGAGTTTCTGTAATGCAGATGTAACACCCTCATTCTGTTTCCCACCGTTAGAAATCAGATCTTTTATATTAGTATTTATTTCAATATTGGCATTTTGTAACTTATCACTCAATCCAATAAGTTTTTCTACTGAGCCGTCTTTAAAGGCATCTAATGCGCTATTCACTTGAGTTAATACATCGACAGTAGAGTCAATCATAAGATCGACTTGTGCGATATTTGCTGCAGATATTTGTTCTACAGATCCTGCAACAAGAGACTCTATTTCGGTTGAAATGTGATGAACAGATCCTGTTGTTTGTGTATTTAAGGCATCAACGCTCTTTTTGGTTTGATACGACAAGTCTGAAATAAGATTACCGGTAGTTTTTGAAATATCTTCAATAGTTTTAACTATGGTGCCGTCGATAGTTTCTTTTATACTTTGTAAAGATTTGTCCGTTTGATTACGCGATTCATCTATTAGTTTTATTAGCACCTCATTCGCTTTTCCTGTATTTTCTTGGAACACAGATGACGAAGATTCCATATTGTTAGATATACCTTCAAGTTTCGACGCGATATTCTCAGTTAAAGATTGTAAAGTGCTGGCAACATCATCCATTGCACCTTTGGTCGTTGAATGCATTATCTCATTACTTGATGAAAGGGTTTTGATAGTGTCATTAAGGCCATTTGTGGTCGTATCAATCATTTCAGCAAATGCGGACATTTCTTTACCTGCGGCACCATGAATTGCTTGAGCAAACTGCTCTACGACTTTCTTTATAGTGTCATCATTGGCTTTTTGCTGTTCTTCTCTTAATGTAGTGAGTAATTTAGTTTGTTTTCGGCTTTCTCGTAAACTATGGCTTGAAAAGCTATCTGCACTCATATAAAGCAAACGTTCATCTAATAAACTAACTAGGTTAGATATTTGGTTTTCTAGATGATGCAGCTCTCTTTTTTCCATCATTTGGAATATCAGAGAAGAGAATATCCCAAAAATAGAGGTTATAAACGCCATTGACGCACCTTTAAGCAAAGGATCTAAAGCATCCATAGCATCTTTAACGTTACTTGAAGCCAAGCCAGAAGAAGCTTCGCTTATACCCCAAGCTAATCCTATAAAAGTACCTAAAATACCAAGACCAGCTAATACATTAGGTATGCTATTAAATAACCTTAAGTTTACAACGCCACTTACCGTATGCTTTAAATTAAAAAATTCATTCGATAAACGAGTATTTCGTATTGCAGGTGATGCATCTTCTTCTACATCAAAATCTTTAGATGGAAATAACAATGTTTCAGAAAACTCACGCCAAGCCGACTTTAAAAGTTTAAGACTAAGTATTTTTTCATTGACTGTTTCAAAATTGTTTACCATTGCCGTCATTAAGTTAGGCTTGTACGCATCATCAGCATCATCAGTAATACTTTCTAATATTTTAACCGCCTCAGCCATTTCAGCTTCAATTGGGTCCATATCTTTTTGAAATTTCAACCAAAAATATCCAGCTAAACCGAATATAAATGCACTATAGAGGATAATTACCCAATTATTAATTACTGTTTCCATTCTTGTTCACCTTTAACTTTAATATCTATTATTGATATTAAATTAGTCCTTTAATTATTATTTGATTTAGCCGTCATAAGCGCCATTTTGAATTGGCCCCGATCAATAAAATACTTAACTTTATCAATTTCTTTTTCTGCCCATTCATCTGTTTGAATACGTTCTAATAAAGATTTAACATCTTCAGGGTAACCATTTGTTGTAATATTAAGATTATGTTGTTGCTCAATTAGTTTTTTGGCATTGATTTCAAAGATATTAAACTTCCCCTTATTAATCATATTTTCTAAATGATTAACTTGACGATCTCTATTTGGAAAATTTACTTTTGAATTTTCAATTTCATCCATTAGAGTTTGAATATTTGCCGGCAATCCTTCTTCCATAGATTTGAGGTTACTTTGTTTCGTTAATATTGACTTAACAGTAAATTCAGCTAATTTAAAATTTTCACTTTTTATGTGTTTTGTAAGTTTGACTAGTTCAGCTTCACTACCTGTATAATTAATTGAGAAACCTTCTATTTGTTCCAGTGATTTTTTTAGTTTTTCAGGTATTACTTCTTTATTAATTAGCTTAACGTCTGCTGTTTTTTCATTGTTATCCGTAGCCGTTAAATTGACTCTGTCCAAAGTCTCATTACCGTTATCCTTTGACTCAATATATTGTAAATCTGAAACGATTTTCTGCTGCATAAGCTTTTCATTAGTTTGATCTTCAACTGTATTTGAAGCTTCTCCCTGTTGATATTCATTTCCATTTCGGCATAATTTATTTCTGTTTTCTAAACTAATACAAATGCTATTAAGACGTTGTTCTACCTGTGAAGTAACTTTTGAATAGCCCAATTGTTTCACTGTCTCTAACAATAAATCTTTGCTGATTATAGCGATTGCTTCTCCGACAATATGTAACAATATGTTCTCTATTTCTTCTTTAGCTACGTAGTCGAACTTTTTAAAGGCCGCATTTAAAGTAGACCGATCTCTTGGTATTATTTTCTTACCTGTTCTATAAATAAAATCTTCAGATATAGTAATTTCATGACTTCTTTCTAAAGCTTTGATTGAATCATCTATTATATTTTTAATTTTATTACCCGTTCTTGATAAATCATAAAATGAACATAACTTATGAGTAAGTAACGATGTATGAATAGGAGACTCTAATTCTATAATTTGCATTAACGCCGATGCTAGTTCACCAACTTCAGTATCATAAATAGAAATAGCTGAATTTAATTTAAGAGTATTGATGTCGATTTGTTCATATTTAGTCAAAGAAAAATACTTCACTGGTGCTTGCTCTATACGTGCAATAGAAAAACTTTCTTTAACTCTTTCAGGCTTTTTTACAGAAGGTGAGTCCTCCAAATCGCGCTGTTCTTTTATTGCTAGTTCAATTGCTTCTTTTAAACGTATAGATTGATCCTTTCTCGTTCTAAACCAATCAGTACTCCATATCCGATGGAAACGCCAGCCTAGACCTTCTAACACACCTTGACGCATACGATCTCTATCTCGAGCGGATGCAGAACTATGGTAACTAGCTCCGTCACACTCAACAGCCAAAATATATCGACCTGTATGTAAAGGATCTCTAACCGCAATATCTAAGTAATAACCAGAACATCCTACTTGTGGTTCTACGTCATAACCTAAGTCTTTAATCACTTTTATTACTTCTTCTTCAAATGGTGAATCGGGTTCTTTGCCTGTTTCCGTATTAGTAATTAAGTCACCGGTTTCAGCGAATTGAAGAAAGTTACGAAGCGCTTTTAAGCCCCAAGGTGAATCGGCAGTTACTTTTATATCTTCAGAGGTGAAGTTACAGAACACTTCCATTGCCATCCTAGCTCGAGTAACTAAGACATTTAAACGACGCTGACCTCCTTCATGATTAATAGGACCGAATGATTGAGTAATTTTACCTGTACTCGTTCGCCCATAGGCGATTGAGATGAATATGACATCTCTTTCATCACCCTGCACATTCTCAAGGTTTTTGACAAAGAGACCTTCACCGTCTGGTGCTTTATGATAAAAGTCTTCTAATTCTTTATGCTTTCTACGTAAACTTTCAACTTCAAGCATAATCGCTTCACGTTGCGCCATACTAAACGCTACAACACCTAGTGTTAACTCAGGACTTTCTTTAGCATGCTTTAAAACTGCTTGGGCAATTTGTTGTGCCTCTAATGGATTTGTTCGGCTACTACCTCTTTCATATATATTTTCAGGATTATGATGAAAACTGAGCCCTTTTGCCTTAGTGTTCGTACCAGAGCTTGGGAAAATCCGTAATTTTCGCTCATAAAATTCATCGTTTGAAAAAGCAATTAAAGATTCGTGTTTACTCCTATAGTGAGTTTTAAGCATTGATTCTGGAGCACCGCCAACAACAAACAAACTAAGAATACTTTCTAAATCTGCAGTTATACTTTCATCTGCTTCATCGTCATCAAGCATTAATGCTTTACCAAAAAAATCAGAAGGCGGCATTTGCTTAGTATCCCCAACGACAACAGTTTGTTTCCCTCTAAGAATCGATCCCAAAGCATCGGCAACTTTTATTTGGCTAGCCTCATCAAAAACAACCAGATCAAAATCAATAGCCCCTTGTGGTAAATACGTAGCAACCGACATAGGGCTCATCATAAATATAGGTTTTATTCGTTGAATACCTTCGGCTGTTTGAGAAATTAGTTTTCTAATAGGCATATGTCGACGTTTTTTACCGAACTCTTTACGCAGTGTTTCTATTTGTCCTCTAGCCGTTGAAGATGGTAAACGAGCATGTAGTTTTGATACTAAAGACTCTTGACTAAACTCCATTAATTGTGCATCTAGCCTTTTAAATTCTGCTTGTGCATGTTCATGTGTAGAAGCATCAAAATGTTTTATTTCTTCATGCTTATCATAAGCATAATTAACTAGCCCTTCAAACCAATTATATTTGAGAATATCTATAAGTAGATTAGGTTCTAATCCCCAAGTAGTAATGGTTATATCTAATTTTAACAAGTCAAAATGTGAAAACTCTTTCAAGAGAAAATTAAATCTAGAGATTTGATAAATTGAAGATATTGAGTGCTCCCAGCTTTCAATAACTTTACCAATAACAGTGAGATCAAGTGAGTCATCAAAAGTACTGCTTTGTGGTAACTGAAATACTTGCTCCAACTCGTTCAAATCACTCTGTAGTGCTTTAATTGTGATTTTACATGTATCTATTGACTCTAACGAGGATTCAAACTCGGTCTTAAAGCCCATGTAGTTGAAACATTCTTTATTGGCTTTTCCAAGTTCAATATTTTCATGTAAGTCTGAGACCCAATCATTCACTCGAGCTAATGCATCCCAGTCGCTTAAGACACCTGTCCATTGTTCTTTAAATAAAGATTCACCGATAAATTTCAAGTTATCAAAATCTTTAATGTAGACTTGATAATCGGTAACATTATCGAGTAATTTTAACCAATCATCAGGATTTTCTGATGGAGTAGATTTGTAATAACTTTGAATGTGTTTTTTGGCTTTACGATAATCTGATGAAAATATTTTCCACCATTTATTACCAACATTTTTAATTACATTTCTAGTATTAAAAAAATCTGTATCAAAAACATTGGGTAATATACTGTCTTTATACTTCTGAACGATTGTAGATATTTTTACACCTGCTTTTAATAATGTATTTATTTGGTCAGTTTTTAAAGTCCAACTCGGACTTGTAATATCAATCCCGGTTATATCAGGAGCACTTATGACCAATTTTACATTAGCAAATAACGCTAAAGTTTCATTAATGTTTTTAGGGGATTCGATATCCAGCTGAGCAATCACAGAACCTATTATTTCATGTATTTTTTCTATATTCTGCTTAGACTCAACCATTAGCTTTTCAGCGATATTTTGCTCTTTGGGTGAAAAGCTTGTTTTAGTCGTTAAATGAAACGGATTTTCATTTACTGGTCCCATGTCTTTTAATAACACCACAATTTCACTAAGCTTTAAGCAAGCGTTATCTAATTTACTATCATCCCAGTATTTAAGGTTTTCAAAACCTATATCTGGAATAGTGATATCAACTAATGATTCACTTAATCTAATATAATGACCGAGAGCTTTGATATAAGTAGTTTCAGAATTCAAAATAGGTGAATTTACGGCATTACAATAATTATCTAATTGTGACCGAGTCTCTTTTAGCTGTCTGATTTCACTTTCACGATTTGGGAGTACAGGCATATCCTGGAGAAGAGCTTTTTGTATCGAGTCTAAAACTGCTTTTTTATTGGCTTTATGACTATGTAATTCAAGAACTGCATCACCAAGATGACATACGTCAAGTCTTCTTTTTACAACTTCCAAAGCAGCCATTTTTTCAGCTACAAAAAGTACCGTTTTGTTATGTGCTATTGCCTCAGAAATAATGTTAGTAATCGTTTGTGATTTACCTGTACCTGGAGGCCCTTGAATAACTAGATTATTACCCGCTATTGCCATTAATGTAGCTTCGGTCTGACTAGGATCGCTATCGTAAACAAAGTGAGTTAATTCACTACGATTTATTATCTCTTCTCTTGCTACATCAGGGTAAGAATCTTCGTAATTTTTTACATTAAATCCTCTATCAAAGAGAGAGTTTAATACAGGGTGGTCTGAAGGCTTAGATTCCTCTCCCCAGGTTTTCTCGTCAAGATCTTTATACATTTGGAATTTACCAAACGAAAAGAAACCAAGTGCTATTTCATTTGGACTTACTGACCATCTCTCGTTTTTAGATATTGCTTTTTCTACGTCAGAGAAGTAATCAGAAATTAAAAACTCTTCTGCATAATCAGGCATTAGAATATTGAAATCAGAATTCATTTTAGCACTTAGTGCTAAATTAGGACCAAGGTCTGCATCTGTGTAACTAAGTTTAAAGCCTTCATTCGCTGTAGAACGATTTAATTGTACGGGCATTAATACTAAAGGTGCTTTTCTTGGGTTGTCTGAATTTGGATCTTCATACCAATTTAAAAAACCAAGGGCTAAATATAAGATGTCGACACCTTGTTCTTCTAAATATGTTTTAGCTTCACTATTAATTTTAACTAAACGAATATCTAATTTATTTGGAGCAAGCCTGGTTTGAAGGGAATTATCTGTAAAGCGATCAATACCTTTATTCTCTGACAAATATTCTGTAATTTGAGTTAAACGAATTCCTGCTTCATCACCGTTTTCCGATAATGTTTTTTCCGGAATGGGAAGAAATTTCATAGCTTTAGAATCGTTAACTAATATTTTGTAAATTTCTTCACTTATTTCATCAATGATTTCAAGAGTTTTAGCTTTACTATGTTTAAAAGACAATAAGGGATTGCCTCGTAACCCCATATCTAAAAGCTCCTTACGAGTAATTTCTAATTGTTGAGCTATTTTTCCCATAATATCTAATCCCTTAAAATCTATTGCTTATTTTTCGTTTGGGTAGTTAAAACTAAAACCGAGAATCATTTTCACAAGGTATACCATCGTTATCACCATCCATCTTTGTGTTAGGACAATGTTTAGTGAAGAACACAGCTTCATCCCTTGAATTCATTTGGCCACAATATTCACGTCCATCACAGCTAAAGGATGTATTAAGTGTTTCTATAACGAGAGTAGGTGCTACTTGGATAGGATGCTGAATGGTGGTTTTCATTACTCGTTGGTAACCAAAAGCGACAATGGCTACAACGAGCAATATAAGCATTAATCGACTTTTAGGTTTCGTCGATTTATGCATATGGACTTTTCTTACTTTTTGAGGTTTAGTAAGAACGCCTTCTATATGGCAATTTATAGCTTTTGATTTGCCATTAGGCTGGTCTGCTACATCAAAAAAAATAATGTCACCTACTATAGGTGCTCTAGCCATACTTTTAAGTGTTGTTATATGAACAAAGATATCTTTATTAAGATCTGCGCATTGAATAAAGCCAAAACCTTTATTCCCATTCCAATTTTTAATTGAACCTTTGTACATCCCTGTCCTTAATGAACCTTAACAACCTACGTTAGATATTTAATATCTCACAATAACAAGGAGCTAGATAGTTATTTGTACTGATGTTTAATAATTAAATTTACTCACATTATTCATATATTAGGGATTACTGTTATTTAATAAACAATGAAATGATTTGTTAATGCTCACAACGGTACTTATAGCTCAGCCCTTTATCTGAAAAATGTATGTGTGAACGATTTAAACTATAGATTTCTAAGGCGATGAGCTTTCTTAATGGTATATTCATCACTAATGAATTAGGAACGATATTACCATAGGCTTTTGATGTGAAGTTGAAGGTGAAACAAGGGGGTTATTTCGTCCCATGTAACAAATTAATTGACTGATTTATAATAAAGCACCTTCAAACTATAAATCACGCTAACTATTTTACTTTATCAACTCAGGCCACTTAATTTTTGAATTATCGATACCATTTTTACAGCTCATAGGTTCATTTCCTTTATAATTTCGACAGCCCCAAAATTCACCATTCTTGCTTGAACGTAAAACCATTTCTGCATTGCATTTAGCACAGGTTGGTATCAGACTTTTACATGAGTCATTTAAGCAAAACTTAAAGCCTAAATGTCGTTTACGTGTCATTGGGCTTTGACAGCTAACACAAGATTTCTCTTTATGCTCGCAACGAGGAAAGTGCGAACATGAATAAAAATCACCAAAACGGCTTGTTCGCTTTTTTAAGATACCTGTTTCGCACAACAAGCAGTTGATCTCATCTATAAATGATTGACTGGCTGTACTGCCAAATTCATCAAGTTCAATTTTATGTTCGTCCACAAGCTCTTTAACAAAGCAACTTGCATCGGTCATATCTGCAATAATATAAACTCTATCTTTAGCTCGAGTTAGGGCGACATAGAATAATCGCCTTTCTTCGGCATATGCAAAGGCTTCTTTTTTAGCGAGTAACGCATCAAGGAGGGCTGGTGTTACTTTTTCAGAAGGGAAACCAAGTGCGCCTTTCTTTAGTCCGATAATGATTACATAATCGGCTTCCTTTCCTTTAGACGCATGAAAAGATTGAGATTCAATTTTTAAAAGCGGGTATTGCTTATTTAAACGATTGAGGTCTACTTTTCCTGGTAATTGGAACCAAAAACGCGCTAATAAATAAACACTTGCTGGCTTACACGTTTTAGCTGAAATAGCCGCTAAAACATCGTCAATTGCCCCATTGGCCATTTCATCAACAATAGCTTTGTTCGAAGAATCAAATGCACCATTCTCTCGTTTAAGCAGTGAAACCGCAGGTGCTTTAACTTGTTTCAATGATTTAATCGTTTTATTAATTTGTGCAGGATTTTTACTAATGAAGTCTGTTGCTACCTTCCCAATTTGGTTATTAAATCGAAAGGTTTGATCTAATGTTGATTGAGTGGTTTCGCCAAAGTAACTAGCAAAACCAGTGGTTAAAGTAACATCAGCTCCACTGAAGCGATAAATAGCCTGCCAATCATCACCCACCGAAAAAACTGAACATGCTTTATTATTGTCACGTAATGCTTTTACCAACCGAGCCCTTGGCTCTGATATATCTTGAAATTCATCGACCAAAATATAACGCCATGGAGACTTAAACTTACCAGTTTGAACATACTCTAAGGCTTTATTAATCATATCTTCAAAATCAATTTCAGCGTTAAATTTCAAGCGTTTTTCATAAGCAATTAAAATAGGCTTGAGCAACTCTAAAGCTTTTGCCGTCTGCTTTGGATCAGAAGAATTGATGATCACATTTTTTTCTAAGGAACTATCTAAACAAGCAGCTTTATAAAGACCCACAAGCTTACAAAATATTTGGGCAAGTACTGTTATGCGTCCACTTTCTTTTAAACTTTCGAGTATCGCTTCATCAGGTAGTAATTCATATTCAATTTGTTGAGTATTAAAGAAAGTTTCTAACGAACTGATTAACTGACCTCTTTTATGCTGTGAGTAGGTAAATTCAAGACAGTGAGAACTAAATTTCTTATGTGTTTCTCTCTTCCACTGAATAGACGCGTGATATTCATTTTTATTTATATAAGGCGCTGTATTGCCGCTCTCATCTACACCGTAATATTCAATATAAATATTAAGTTCAGGCAGGAAGAAGTCAGGTTGATATTGTCTCCGCTCGATTGTTTTTACATCATGAACGTAGTTAGCCTCATACTGATATTCGATACCGTGGTTAAATAACCAATTGGCAATATAAAGCTCACCAAAGCTTTTAACCTTATCCCCTTTTAAACTACGAATATCATTATCGTTTAAATATTGGTAATACTCACCTAGACTTTTAAAATCGAAATCGTTTCGCTCAACGTAATAGTGTTTACTGAAATACTCAATGATAAGGTGACGATATTGGGCTTGCTCTTGAATTAGCGTTTCAAAATACGTTTGGATCCACTTAGCTTTTATTTTTTCATCCGCGGCTAATACCGATAAGCTAGGCTTTCCGCCCTCAACTTGAGCAATAATATTAAGACCTAAACTATGAAAGGTAGTCGCACTAATTTTATCCGTAGATAACTTGTCCTTAATTCTCACATCCATTTCATCAGCGGCTTTCCGGCCATATGCTAATAATAAAATGTCACTATGCTTAGCTTGTTGGCTGTTAAGTAAATAACCTGCCCGCCCTACCATCACGCTCGTTTTCCCTGTTCCTGCGCCAGCTAATAACAAGTTATTATCATTGTCGATAATACAGGCGCGCCGTTGACTTAATGTTAGAGGGTCAGACTCGACATTATCAAAAAATATTTGATGGGCTTGAAGTTGTTTTTTGATATAACGTTCACGACAATCAGTTATGGCCTGCTCTTGCCAGTGATGGTAATTCGAGAGCAATTGTAGCTTTTTAGCAACCATTGGTAGTGCTTGGCTTTTGTTAATCCAGGGAGACCAACGTTTGAGCTCTTTATTGACTAATGGCTTAATAACATCAATATATGACTGTCGTAAATAGCGAGTGGTGATACTTTTATTGATGGTAGTTAATAACAGTTCAACTGGCTTAATGTTGACTGATGTCCAAAGTTTCTCACACTGACTCTTATGATCACGCTTAGAGTTAAAAGCAAGCATGCTACAAACATAGGTTTTATCTGCCGTTTTCAGTGTCAGTATTTGCCCAAAAAAACTGATATGAAACATTGGTGGTGTTATAAGTTCTTGCCATTTAATTTGGGTTAAGGTGTTTTCAACATCAACAGATAAGCCAACTTCATTAATATTAATTTTCGTATTTTTACCAATGAAGCGACCAAAAACACTTGAAGATATACATTTCATTTACAGCATAAACCTAGATATAGAAAAAGAGGTTAAAACGAGAATTATTATTCTATCATTAGTTTTATGATCAGGTAAAAATGTAATCGTGGACTTAATATTAAATGATGTTGTTATATTAAAGGAATCAGACCACTAAAACCTTTAAACCTTTAAACCTTTAAACCTTTAAACCTTTAAACCTTTAAACCTTTAAACCTTTAAACCTTTATCGATATTCATTGGAATTTAAACACCTGTTTACAACCCAAAATAACTTAGTCTTAGAGAAAAAGAACATACTATAATGATAAACCCACCTATTTTTCTACTTCCTCTATTATTTTTAAAAAATGCTAAGTGACAATTTCAAATAATAACTAAACCCAATAATTCATCTCATATTTATTTACTTCCCTCATTTTTATTTTTTACTACCCGCTAAGTGATGCTACCTAATTTCTTTCATAGATGTAGTAGTTTAGGACTCTGAGAAATAGATGTCCCAACTTAAACGCACATTGATGAAAAATGATCGCGATTTATTATTGATTTAAGAAGTGAAACATTCAAGAATAAGACTCTCAAAATGATTATTGCATTTATTAGTTATCCGCCAATAGGTTGATAAGTGACGAACTTCTACAATGCTCACGCAGCCATTGTGTCATGCAGGAATGCATATACTTTGACTTAGTAAGGTTTGTTATTTAAATGTTTTATCATTAAAGAAGAAGGGGAAGACGGCTAATTACTTATTTATGAGTTTTCAAGCCATAAAGGTAACTAATATTATCGACAAATGGAATTTAAATATCGCTTAGATCAATGACTTAAATGAGTACAAACGCACTCTAGTTCATTATTTGTGATTGCTGGCGTTAATAGTTTTTAATTAAACGCTCTTATTGGTATTAGCCAATGGAGGCATCTTACAATTATTCAATAATAACTGCACATCCCATCGTATTTTACATTAATTTAGCAACAATCGAGAGATCTCCTACCAAATCTTCCCTGTAAAATTAGTTTTATTAAATCAATAAGGCTAATTTATGACGTACGCAAAAAAGCTTAAAAAACATCGGCAAGATATCATCACACTAAAGTTTCTTGGCTTTACATGCTCTGAAATACACTATTTAATCACAAAATACTATTTCACAAATATCTCATACAAAGCGATCACAAGGTATATCAGCACATTCACTTACGTTGAAAGTATCCCTGATTTTTCAAAAGCTGAGTTAAACAGAATACTTCTCACCCACAAATCATTAATAAGTAATCGTCGCGTAACATATCACAAAAAGTCTAAGTTATTTAAATATAGAAGTGCCATTTTGGGAAAATATTCAATTTCAAATAATATTAATAAAATATTGAAATGGCTAATAAAAAATAAAAAAATCAACGTTACTTATTCAACGCTAAGACGATTTATTTTGAAGTCTGGGGCTCCTCTTCCCAAAAAATCGTCAATTTATCAGAGACATGCTGGCGTTTTATTAAACAAATTCAAACAATGTCAAAGTTATACTAAAACCCATATTTGGTTTGTAGAATTGACAGGATTAAGAATTAGTTATTCAACAGTTAGACGATTGATATATAAGGTATAAATATGAAAAAACAAAACAATGCAGTAAAGTTTAACTATCAAAATGTTAGAAAAAAAATTTGGGTAGCTATCAAGAGAGCACATCAAGATAAAAAAATTGGCTCATTAAACACCGTGTCTACTTATACATCGAGCATATCAATGTTTGCTAATTACTTGATGGATAATGCATTCTTAATCGGAGGGTGTGATGATACACACGCATCTTTTTCTACATTATTAAAGTTTGCCGATAGAGATATTGTCATTGATTATTTAAAGAATAAAATTGAAAAAAAATGCTCAATGAAAGGTTTAGAGTTAGATATACAGGCATTAAACTTTTGGTTCAACGACCTGAAATGTTATAAATTCATTCAAAATCAAGATGAGCAAAATAGACCAAATAACAACCTGGGTGAAAATTTACATTTATCTGAAATACTAACAAGAATGAAAGAGTTGGATAACGATTCTTTAATTCAGTTTTTAGATCATAATAAGCCAAGTCACTTATCTAAAACTTATTCGAAAGAGCAAATAGAAATAATAATGAATCATGTTAGCCCTAAAAATGCGTTCGCAATAAAATTATGTTGGCTAACAGGGATTAGGGTGCACGAACTATTAACCATCCGAAGACTTAATGAGTGTGCCCCTTCGTTCAGAAAACTTAGTGGTATCAAAAAAATGGCAGAACAATTTAAGTTCCTAGGCTTAAATGGAAAACTATATGTAGTGAAAGGGAAAGGTGGTTTGGTTCGAGTAGTAAACATCCCTTCTGATATTGCTGAAGAGTTAGAAACTTTACGACTACAGTCTAAGTATATTATAAAAGACCGTCATATAAATTACCCTTCTTTGTACAATATCGGCGGTGGAAATGCATTATCAAAATCATTTGCAAGAGCAAGCAAATGTTGGTTGGGTTGGTCAAAGGGTATCCATTCACTTAGGCATGACTATGCAAAAAAACGCTTAAAAAGAGTTTTCAATCTCACCGGAAATTATAACTTGGCGCGCGCAGTCGTATCTCAAGAATTAGGCCATTTTAGATTAACTATAACTGATGTCTATTTGTATTAAAAAGGTATAAGCATCAGATTTAAATAAATATAATTTAATTGCTCACATACCAGCTACCAAGCTCCTTAAAACTATGGCGACTCTTTCTTAAATTTATAGATAAGCATTTAGTTTATTATAATAAGATATAACTAGTATCCAGTGATATCGACGTTTATATTTTTAATTGTTCAGATAAATTGCTAAAAGAAACGGGTATTTTTCTGCTTGAGACATGAATAAAGAAGAAAATACTCAAACAGCATCGAATGATCTAACTTTAAAGCCTTTTCATGGAAAAATGAGTTTTCTACTTGAGCCATACCCAGCATCTAGAATATGAGCGTTACTTTCATGTAATGGTTAAAATTTATGATGAACAGCTGGGAAATCCTCATTTGCATTTTCATTGTAGAAATAAATCGTCATTATAAAAACCTGTTAATATAACTATTATACAAATAAATCATGCCTGAACGATTTACTAACTACATATAAATATATAATTTATTTATCTGACTTTTCAAATTTTATTTTTTGAACACTAACCGGGCTGATACCTAATTCTTTAGCAACATTACGAATTGACAAACCTCGACCTAATAAATCCCAAACTGGCTGACGTTCAATAGTATTGGGCTTACCTTTATATTTACCTGCCATCTTTGCTTTAGCGATGCCCTCTTTTTGCCTTTCTAAAAGCATTTCTCGTTCAAACTGATAGACGGCCCCGAGTAAAGTTAACATTAAGTTGTTTATCGGATTTGATGAATCATGACTAAAAATAAGGTTTTCTTTTGAAAAATGGATAGTCACGAACTTATAATTAAAAAATTTAATCAATTCGATAAGATCTGAAATATTGCGAGCAAATCGACTAATATCGTGAACCAACACGATATCGCCCTCCCTTGCATAATCTTTGAGTAGATTTAACGCGGGACGATCTGAGTTCGAACCTGAGCATTTGTCTTCAAATACTTTATCAAGTTCAAGCCCATCTAATTGGCGAGCTGTATTTTGTTCAATGGTTGATACGCGGATATAACCTAATTTCATAATACTGTCTCATTTAATATTTTAGACAAGACTGTAACTGTGATAGTTAAACGCGCAACTCAAGTTAAATGAAACAGGTTTGAAGAATTTCGAGTGTTACAGTTTGGCTGTAACCAAATTGATTTGTTTATTTTGTAGAAACAGTGAACGATGGTTAGTAGTTATCGGTATTAGACTCAATGTTCGCTAAGCGCAAGCTAGTGATGATGCGTTAATTTATAAGTGCTTTACTACAATAACACCTGACATTTAGAAGTATTTTACCCAATCAAACAATAAAAAAAGGAGATACGCATATTATACGTATCTCCTTTTTAGCAACTCCCTACTTTTATCAAGCAGCTACTTTTATCAACCGTTTTCTTAATAATCCAAAACTCATTACAACAAGTATCCACCCCATAGAACCACCACCTCCACCACTTTCTTTTGATGGTGTAGTAGGAGTTACAGGAGCAACATTCTTAACAGTCACAGTCGTCGTTTTAGATTCAGTATCAATGCCATCTGACACCGTTACTTTAAACTCAAGGCTCTGGTCACTTGATACTGCTGGTGCAGTAAAAGTAACCGATGCGCTTGAAGCACCAGAAAGCGTTACTGTCGGGCCTGATGTTTGCTCCCATGCATAACTTAGCGCGTCATCATCTTCGTCAGCACCTGTTGCAGTTAAGGAGACAGTAGCACCTTCATCAAAAGATGAAGTATGACTATCAATTGAAACCGTTGGTGCAATGTTCACTTGAAGCACCAATACCTCAACTTCAGTTGTTGTGCTGTCTCGACCATCATTTACGGTTAGTTCGAAAGTTAAAAACTCATCGTTACTTACCTGTGGCGCGGTAAAGCTTAAAGTTGCAGTATTCTGCCCTGATAACTCAACCGTTGCTCCCGTTAACTGTACCCATTGATAAGTTAACGTGTCATTTTCTGCATCGGTAGTTGCTGATGCATCAAAGGTAACAACACTGCCTTCATTTGATGTTTCGTTAGTATTAACAACAATTACCGGTGCTTGGTTTATGACTTCTGAAGTTAAAACGCCAGGGTCTTTAACCATGCCATTAGCAAGTCCATCGGCATCATTCTCTCCACCATCTTTGATGACTAGTTGAATACAGTTGTCGCCAACAGCTAAACCTTCTTGATATTGGGTTGATAATGGGTAAGGACAGTTACCGTCTTCGTCAGCTAACGCAGAGTAAACACCATTTTCACTATCAACAACAAAATCAAACCAACCTTTTGTTTCACTATATTTTCTGTAGATACTGCCTTCAGCTATTGTGTTACCACTTGCTAATGGAATAACAATAGGTACAGATTGCCCTACTTCAGTTAAGCCTGAAACATTAAAGTTAGTGATGCTCGATAGCGTATTAAAGTGCTCATCGGTAATAATATCGTTTACATCAACTGTTGCATTGGCTGCAGTTGCACCATCTGATGTGGTAACGACATCACCAAGGCTTAGACTTAAACCATTCACAGTTTGCATTGACGCAGTTGAGTCATCAATAGGCAAACGACTAGGGTTATCATCCGTATCTAAGTAGTCAGATATTCCATCATTATCACTATCGCTATAACCTTCGTCTGCATCTGAAATACCATCATTATCACTATCAGTATTTTCATCGAGTGCTGCAAGCGAGGCATCAACAACTATATCCATATCAACAGAGACGCTCAATAGTTCGCTGGTATTGCTTTCACTCACACTCACTGTTAACTCATAAGTGTCAGTATTTAAGCCTTCAGAAGAGAACTCAAAGGTAGACGCTACCCCATCAGTATTCAAATCAACCAAGGTATCGTTTAATGAACTCCACACAATATCGTGCGTATCATTTACATTAATGTCGTTAACAATTGCCGTTACAGTCACCACACCATTGGTAGTGTCAACAACACTGAGATTCTGATCGTCTTGTTGAGTCACTAAGGTTAGCGTTGGTGCAAAGTTCGCTTCATCTACTGTTAATTGAGTAGATGTTACAAAACCTAATACTGCATTGCTTGCTGATGTTGTGGCAATAGAATAAACCTCACCATTCAGTGCATCATTGGGTATTTCAATCGTAATTACACCTGAAATATTTTCAGCTATTGAAAGTTCGTTCGTTTCAATAATTGAACCTGACTGAATCAGTGTATAAGTTACTCCAACGGGATAAACAGCAGCATTACCTGAAAGCGTTACAGGTAATAAAACCGTAGCGCCTGGCTCAACTTTTCTGCTTTGGCTTAATTCCACAAGTGGATTAATGTGTACTTCAACATCCGCTTCAACAATATTGCCAGAGCTATCTGTTGCCGATACAGCCACAAGATGCGCACCAGAAGGATAAATCTTATCACCAATAACAACCGCATTAATGTTTCCATCAACTAAGTCATAAGCCTGAACATTATTAATAATGTCTGAAATGTCGCTAAGAACACCCATTGCATTGATAGTTTGTATTTCAAGCTCATCAAACTTCGCAGCAGTTGTATCAACAATAATCACTGACTGTGTAGCTGTTGTAACGTTTCCAGCAAAATCCGTTGCTGTCCATGTTACCTCATGCGTGCCCAATGCTAATGCATCGCTATAGTCAGACATAACCGTTGGTGCATTTAGGTTATTATCTGTTACTTCTGGCACAACTAATTCTACATCAGTTGTAGTACCTGTTGCTTCAAAAGTAACATCATCGAGTTCAACAAAAACAGGTGATTCATCATCACCAATAGAGCCATCTAAAGGAGCACTATCGTTTTCGTCAAGAATGCCATCGTTGTCATCATCGGTATCAACGTTGTTACCTATGTCATCGCCATCGGTATCTACTGATTCCGTGCTGTCTAATGGGAAAGCATCATCAACATCTAAAACAAGGTCATTATCATCATCGGTATCTAATAAATCTGATACAAAGTCTCCATCTGTATCAGTAGGTAACGAGTCTGCTGATAAACTATCCGTTTCATTTGCTAATTCGTCCTCATCTGAGTAACCATCATTATCATCGTCTAAATCTAACGTTAATCCAGAACCAGTAATGCAAGCATCATCACAACCTTCATGAAAGCTATCAGGCAAACCATCTAAATCAGTATCGACACTTGCGGAAGCATTCGTTGAGAAAGCATCATCAACATCTAAAACACCATCGTTATCATCGTCTGTATCTAATACATCGAATATGTTATCTAGATCTGTATCTACAATTGAACGACGAAGCGAACTAGTATCTGTTTCTAATTCACCTACTTGCTGGAGTAATATAGTCCCGTTGATGTTAACCATTGAAATGAATTCGCTGCTATGAACTAACTCTTCATCAAATGAAGCTTCTTCCTGCAAACTAATAGCAAAACTATCAACTGCTGACCAATCAGAGCTCACTTCTATATTTGAAGAGACTACAAACGGCTCACTTTGTTCTATAGGCTCTAATTCATTTTTGTAGTAAGCCAAGTAACCGACTTTCTCTGCGTATTCGCCTACCGTATTGTTTTCTTGTTCAGCTAATTTAGCCGAAAATCCTGAACTAGTTATATTATCAGTCAGTAAATTAAAGACTTTATTAGTCTCATTACTTTGACTAGTCAAAATGACGGATGGCAGTGCTGCAAATGAACTTTCAAATGTAGTTTCTTGCCATTGTTGAGTTGAAGACAGTGAAAGTTCACCGACTTCTAACTCGTCACCATTGTTTAATAAGTATCTTCCTGCTGTAAGAGCTACATAAGGAACTGACTCAGTATCATGTTTACCATCAAGGTATTCCCATTCTTTAAATGAAGCGGTTACTGTTGTTGAAGTAACATGAGTCACTTTTGCAACGCCAGAGCCACTATCTTTGTAGCTAGGAACACCTAATAAAATAATAGGCTCAGTAATTTCAGCAGAGAATGTTTGACTTACGTCTTGATCACCAATAGACAGTTCACCACTTCGACTAGCATTTTGTGCATCAATATCACCGATATAGAAACGCTTAGACATTGCGACTTCTTTATGGCCTGCGACATCACTAGAGAAGAATTTAACAACAGCACTTTCATTAAGCGTTATTACACCTTCATATAACACTGAGTTAGTCGTTGGTTCACTGCCGTCAATTGTGTAATAGGTTTTACTACAACCAGAGCTAACGCCACCAATATCATCATTACATGACAAGGTAATTTCAAAAGATAATGACGAAATAACACTTACACTCGATAGGTTTGTTATTGGTGGTGTTTGATCTTGAATTGAGAAGCTCAACCAGCCAGCATAATTAACCTTACCCGCATTACTGGCAGTATTACCATCATAAATAAAACTCAGTGCTTGCGGATTAGTACCTTCGTTTATTTCTGCACTGTCATCCACACCCCACCAGTTATTTTTAGCATCAACCGTAAAGCTAGTATGATTCTCTAATGCATAACCTGTATTCCCATAAATATCATTATCATTAATTACTGGTTTGGCGTAACCATTGACACTGATGCCATAGCCTTGGTTATTGGTGATTAAGTTATCCTTAAGTTCAAAGTCACCATTACCATTTACGTCATTATAATTTACATAAATACCTGAATCATTATTATCAATAGTATTGCCGACAATGGAAGGTACTGCTTTACCTGAAACGTACAAGCCAGCTTGTCCCCAGCCATTAAGGCCATTACCCGTTATTTCATTATTGTGAATAGAAGGTTGCGTATTATGATTTTGAGAATCAACATAAATACCATGCCCTGAGTTATTACGAACTTTGTTACGATTAATAGCGGGATCTGCATTACCTGACTGGCTCAAATATATACCTGTCTGGCTATTATCGTCGATAATATTATCTTCAATAACAATACTATCTGTCATCCAGTCACCTTCACTAGCCCATGAACTAATACTAAGGCCTCCTGACATCATCATATCGTTATCTTTATTATTCGAGAGCGTATTACCAGTGAAAATCAAATCATCTTGAACTGCATAAATATTAATACCCCCAGCATTGTCTAGTATTTCATTATTGGTAAAAGAGAGGTTGTACGAATATTCAAAAGACAATACATAATCACCATTACTACCATTACTCTTGATGGTGTTGTTACTCAACACCCATTTGGCATAATTAGAATTACCATCAATTGCACGACCACTATTATTACTAATAACATTATCTGAAATAGTAAATACACCATCAAAAGATGCTGCTGAAACTTTGATACCAATACCATTATAACTAAGTGTACTATTGCTTAACGTAAAGGTTTCCCCGTAACTGACCTCATTCAAATCAATACCATAAGCACTGTATTCAAGCTTTGTGTAAGCAAGGTTAGCAGTAGCGTTTTCAACACGAATACCACCCCAGTCGCCTATTGCAGGATCTCGATTACTACTTGTGAGTATTACGCCTTTGGCTTCAGTTCCGGCAACATTTAAGTTACCTTGAATAATTAATTCACTGTCATAAGGCGCTTGTCCACCTACTGTGTCATCTGTATTTGCGAGGAATAACACCTTAACGCCTGGCATTATGGTGAGTGTAGTATTGACTGAAACGGTAACATCACCTGTGACAAGGTAAGGGCTGTTTTCTTCTGTCCAAATGGTATCTGCTAATAACGTAGAGCCTTTAATCACTGTTGCTGCATAAAGTGCTGTGCTACGTACTTGCTCTGCATCGCCCCAGTCACCACTAGCATCATCATAAAATACAGTAATTAAATCACCAGATTGAACATCTAAAATGCCGTCAGCGGCATTCGGCGTTTCTGTTTCATTAAGCGTAATGCTACTAGTAAAGATCCCAGTATCAACATCCGTTTCCGTTAGCGTAACGGTTTCACCAACAATCGTGCCTGCACTGGTTGAGAAGGTAAATGTATCGCCCACAGCATAAGCAACACTGCCATTCGCAATAATAAAGCTCACTTCATTGTTATCACTGACATAAGGGATGTATTCAACACCTGCTTCAATGCTGTATTGTTGACTTTGTTGACCTGAAACGCTGCCCGTAACAAGAAAGCTATTGGCGCTAACCGCTAATATTGTCCAGTCTTCGGTTTGAGTATCGTAAGAGGTTTTTAAAACGGTAAGCGCACCATCACCGACATTGCTGCTTCCAGGAACTGGGTCTGTTGCACTAAATGGCGTACCCGTATCTTCAGATTCTGAAGTAATTTTAACCGTTAAGGTTTCGGCTACAGCTGGGTCTGCATTGCCATCGCTATCGACAACTTGTATGTAAGCACTCTCGCCACTTTGGTATGTGGGAACAACGATACCTGATGAGTCTGTTAACGTCAGTTGGCCTGTTGTAGAATTTGAAACTGGCGTACCGCCGCCTTGATTACTGCCATTCAACCAGCCAGCATAATTAACCTTACCCGCATTACTGGCAGTATTACCATCATAAATAAAACTCAGTGCTTGCGGATTAGTACCTTCGTTTATTTCTGCACTGTCATCCACACCCCACCAGTTATTTTTAGCATCAACCGTAAAGCTAGTATGATTCTCTAATGCATAACCTGTATTCCCATAAATATCATTATCATTAATTACTGGTTTGGCGTAACCATTGACACTGATGCCATAGCCTTGGTTATTGGTGATTAAGTTATCCTTAAGTTCAAAGTCACCATTACCATTTACGTCATTATAATTTACATAAATACCTGAATCATTATTATCAATAGTATTGCCGACAATGGAAGGTACTGCTTTACCTGAAACGTACAAGCCAGCTTGTCCCCAGCCATTAAGGCCATTACCCGTTATTTCATTATTGTGAATAGAAGGTTGCGTATTATGATTTTGAGAATCAACATAAATACCATGCCCTGAGTTATTACGAACTTTGTTACGATTAATAGCGGGATCTGCATTACCTGACTGGCTCAAATATATACCTGTCTGGCTATTATCGTCGATAATATTATCTTCAATAACAATACTATCTGTCATCCAGTCACCTTCACTAGCCCATGAACTAATACTAAGGCCTCCTGACATCATCATATCGTTATCTTTATTATTCGAGAGCGTATTACCAGTGAAAATCAAATCATCTTGAACTGCATAAATATTAATACCCCCAGCATTGTCTAGTATTTCATTATTGGTAAAAGAGAGGTTGTACGAATATTCAAAAGACAATACATAATCACCATTACTACCATTACTCTTGATGGTGTTGTTACTCAACACCCATTTGGCATAATTAGAATTACCATCAATTGCACGACCACTATTATTACTAATAACATTATCTGAAATAGTAAATACACCATCAAAAGATGCTGCTGAAACTTTGATACCAATACCATTATAACTAAGTGTACTATTGCTTAACGTAAAGGTTTCCCCGTAACTGACCTCATTCAAATCAATACCATAAGCACTGTATTCAAGCTTTGTGTAAGCAAGGTTAGCAGTAGCGTTTTCAACACGAATACCACCCCAGTCGCCTATTGCAGGATCTCGATTACTACTTGTGAGTATTACGCCTTTGGCTTCAGTTCCGGCAACATTTAAGTTACCTTGAATAATTAATTCACTGTCATAAGGCGCTTGTCCACCTACTGTGTCATCTGTATTTGCGAGGAATAACACCTTAACGCCTGGCATTATGGTGAGTGTAGTATTGACTGAAACGGTAACATCACCTGTGACAAGGTAAGGGCTGTTTTCTTCTGTCCAAATGGTATCTGCTAATAACGTAGAGCCTTTAATCACTGTTGCTGCATAAAGTGCTGTGCTACGTACTTGCTCTGCATCGCCCCAGTCACCACTAGCATCATCATAAAATACAGTAATTAAATCACCAGATTGAACATCTAAAATGCCGTCAGCGGCATTCGGCGTTTCTGTTTCATTAAGCGTAATGCTACTAGTAAAGATCCCAGTATCAACATCCGTTTCCGTTAGCGTAACGGTTTCACCAACAATCGTGCCTGCACTGGTTGAGAAGGTAAATGTATCGCCCACAGCATAAGCAACACTGCCATTCGCAATAATAAAGCTCACTTCATTGTTATCACTGACATAAGGGATGTATTCAACACCTGCTTCAATGCTGTATTGTTGACTTTGTTGACCTGAAACGCTGCCCGTAACAAGAAAGCTATTGGCGCTAACCGCTAATATTGTCCAGTCTTCGGTTTGAGTATCGTAAGAGGTTTTTAAAACGGTAAGCGCACCATCACCGACATTGCTGCTTCCAGGAACTGGGTCTGTTGCACTAAATGGCGTACCCGTATCTTCAGATTCTGAAGTAATTTTAACCGTTAAGGTTTCGGCTACAGCAGCGTCGGCATTGCCGTCGCTATCAACCACCTGAATGTAGGCACTCTCGCCATTTTGGTAAGTGGGCACAACAACGCCGGAGGAGTCTGTTAATGTCAGTTGCCCTGTCGTACTTGCTGTCACAACCAGTGATATTAGAGAAAAAGTTAGTGCTAAAGATTGTTTATAGTATGCGTTCTTCATATTGTTATTCCATTGATTGAAGTTTGCTTATTAATTTATTTTTCTGACTTTTTTATCCAATCGACCATCACTGGTGATCTAGGAGGGGTATGCATCTTTGGAGGTTGCTTATTTCTATTTGGTGAGATTTTTTCTTGTTGCCACTCGATCTTATTGCCTACAAGTAATTCATCTGAAACACGATCACTTTTAACAATCAGTTCGGAAATAGTCTGCTCTTGCTGAACGCTTAGAAAGGTATTTTCATCAACTGTTTTAATAGAGATGATTACACCATTTTTAATTGAGTCATCTTTAATCGTTACCATATATAGTCGCTCAAAACTTTTATTGAGCGCATGACTAAAATAGTTTTTGGCTAAACGAGGGTTTTCCCAGCGAACATCATTACCAACCAAAAGCTTGTTCGGTAGATTAGCGGCAGCTAAGGTTAATGTTTTTCTTGAAGGTAATTCGACTTCTATAAAAGAGTAACCGCCCCCCTTTTGAATAGATAATATCTTCCCTGTATTTTTAACAATACGTGCTATAGGAGATTGGGGTTGGTTGGCTAACTTTTTACTTGTGGGTAAGGTAGACTGGCTAACTTGAGCATCTACATTTTTATCTTGTTCGCTTGTGATCGAAAAAAAGCTTAAAACAATAATTCCAAGCATAATCAATAATAACAACTTAATATTAAAGTATTTTTTATTCATTCAAATTCCATTTACAACGACAAAATCCATAAAACCTTTATGTTTCTTGAATCATCCTTATTTCCAATAAAGTATATTAACAATAAGCTGAGAAACTTTGATAGCCAAATGGGTATATTGACCGGTTTTTGGATATAATCGACTCGTTTTCGCTACTGATAACGTCCAAGTCTAGGGTGGTGTTTAGACTCGAAGTAGATGTGAAGTTAGTTTTAGGATTTTATGGAAGTTATTTATTGTTAATACTCATTCATTTGAAGTACCTGAAAAAAGATTAATTTATTTAATAAATAAATAAATAAATAAATTAATTAATTGTCATTTTAATAAATAACTTCAAACTATTGATTTTAATAAGACATTTGTCAATGGCTTTTTATCACAAGTTGATACTTTTTATATAATGTTGAAAAATTTCCAACGTGCTTAAAGCCGACAGAATATGCAGTTTCTGCTAATGTTTTATGAACCTTAGATTGAATAAACTCATGCGCCTTAGACAACCTTTTTTGACGAATATATATTGCTGCACTTTCCCCCGTTTCCGTTTTTAATTTCCGTTGTAATGTTGAACGACTCATAAATAAATGTTCGGCCAAAGCGTTTACGTCAAAGTTATTATCATGCATGTTAACGAGTACAACATTTTCAACTTTTGCCATAAAGCTTGAATTGAAATTCTGATTTGAATGCTCATTTATGCCCCCCCCCACTTGAAGGCTTTTAAGCTTTGATAACTCTATATCCTCCTCATTAGTTACAGGTACTTCCACGGATATTACTAACAGGGTTTCATTTTGGCCACTTTCACTTTCGACCGGAATAATGGTTGAGTGAAAGCGTAATTCATTACCTTTGAGATCAACTATATTAGCTTCTTGCTTAACGATCTTATTAGTTGTCAGTGCCCTATTTAAACTCTCAGTCATATCGTCACAGAATAATTGTGGATAAAAATCAAAAGGGTAAGGTCGTCCATAAAAGCTATTAATATCATCAATACCGAGTGATTTAATTCCAGAAGGGCTCATATATTTTAAGTTAAAAGCAAGGTCTAATATTTTTATGCAGATGGGAGCGTTATCCAGCAAGGCGATTGCTTGTCCCTTAGTAAAGTTAGACTGAAGTGCTGAAAGTACAGATGTTGAAGCAGATTGTTCTAATAAACTTATTACAGAGTTAGCAGCATCAGCATGAACTTTTTTAAGCATTATATATCCATATATAAGTATATGCATTGAAGAATGTTTATAACATATAATATGCACATATGTCAGTAATATCCTTTTTATTTTCAATATCTTTTAGCAATGTTAACAGTAGGTTACATTGTCGTAATGTTCTAAGTCACTTTGAACGACTTTCGCAGACAACGACCTCATTTGTGCTATATCGAATAAATATACTCTGTATTGATAGTAAGATTTGAATTCAGCTGGATTGTGCATATTTAGTATTTCTACTTTCTACTTTCTACTTTCTAGGGACTATTTTATTAACTACACTTGTTTGAAGAAACTTCGTTTAGAAATATCACCATTAAAAACCATAAAAGTGTACATTATAGCTATTTACTATTGGTTATTCCTTAGCCCAGCTAACAGCTAACAGCTAAAATAGATATTCTAAGTTGATATCAGCCCCTAAAGTGAGTTAAAACAAAATATCATCTAATACCTATTGCCCAGAACACCTATATTTTCTTATTAACGAATGACCAATAAAAACTCATATGTAAAAACAATGAATAAATGTCATTCTCTGATAGCTTTAGATATTAATCACTTGTGTAAGTGATTAAATCGTTGCACATATCCATACAATTTTTGAATACCATTTCGTGAATAAAAACATTCCCTTGGTGTTGCATCAAAACATTCATTTTTTGTAATAACCCAATGATGAATAAATTGAATATCTCCGCCACAAAACCCATCAATAAAACGATAAATCTGTATAAACTTCGCTAATAACTCAATGTCCTCTTTTTTTAATTTAATGTTCTCTGTAGCTTTATTATTTAAAGCTGTTTCAAGACCAAGTGATGTAAAAAAACGATTTTCATCAATACTTAAAATCTCACACGTTTTCAAAACCGAACTGATAAGTAGTCGGTTTTTCTCTATATCTGTCATTTGTTCTGTGCCTCAAAATTCAACAATTATTATGTATATTAGGCAATAGCTTAACGAATAATTAAATATGCGCGACTATACAAACGAAAGTGATAATTCACTCATTATGATCAAACTCATTTATACGACACTTTTTGTCGCACGAGTGTGATAATGTTTGTTCATTGTCCTTTTTATGTGATTTTCTATGTCATCTTCGTTTCAAAGAAAACTTGACCTTTTAGATCATGTTCCACGTTATCCTCAGAAGATTTCAACAAGACAATTGCTTGAACGACTGGAAGCTAATGGCCATGAATATTTGATCATTAGAAAGGTACAGCGAGATCTTGAATCACTTGAAAAGCTGGGTTTGTTCGGATTAGAAGTTGATAAGCGGTCAAAACCTTATGGTTGGTCTATTAATTTAAACTGGAAAAAGCTTAATATATCTTTGATGGATGCTAACTCCGCCCTAGCATTTTCTACCTTAAAAGAAGTAGCCAACGAACTATTACCAGAGTCGACTTTAGACGATCTTTCGGCATATTTCATTAAAGCTCAAACAATTATTGAAAGTGAAAAGTCACCATTAATCTCACATTGGAAAAGGTCTGTCGCTCTCATCAGTAGTAATAACCCTGTATCTTTACCCATGTTTGATAAACATGCATTAAGTGAAATAAAGCAGGCTATTTTTCACAAAAAGCAGATAAGTGCCAATCTAAAGCGTTACCTCATTTCTAATAAAGATCCTATTTGGAAAAGCTATAAAAAGATTAACCCCCTTGGATTAGTGCAACGTGAAAATGTGATGACTTTAGTATGTTCTTTCGGGAGTTTTCACCAGAAAGTATATAAATTTCCTATTACTTTTATAAAGAATGTTGAAGTAACCAAAGATAATTGCATCCCACCTGATGATTATGACTTTGAGAAAGTTAAGCGCTCTTACTTTGCATCAAATAGCACGAGTAATGAAATAGCACTAAGTTTACTTATAAGAAAAGACAGCCCATTTATTTTAAGTAATGGTAAGTTCAATCATGATCAAATCATTGTTGAAACAGAGCAAGTCGAATTAGTTAAACTCAATGCAACAGTTTCGGATACTCCAAAATTAAAAGCTTTTCTACGAGGTATGGGCAATACGATTGAGGTATTAGAGCCTCTGTACTTACGAGAGTATTTCAAAGAGTTAGCGTTAGGTTTATTAAAAAAATATGGCTAAGTAATCTCAGAGAGATTTAATGTTTGTTTATAACACTATAAAGATAGATAAACTGATCAATAAGGCTAATTAAGTGCCTAAATGGAAGTTAGCAGTGATAATAACAAACCTCCTGTTCTCAATAATTAGAAGAAGCTTTAATGTAGCACTCCTACCTACCTATAATGCGTAAGAAGTAGTTAATAATTAAGGGGGAATCCTATCCAATTGTGTCCATAATAAAATAGAGCTAACCGCCACTAATGCCACAAACCTGACCTGATTTGCTGGTCAAAACAACCCTATTTGATGTTCAATTAGATACGAATATAGACGTTCCCCACAGATATAAATATGCATTGTTTGACTATAAATATTACCGTTAAAGATTCATCAGGTGTCGAATAATTTTACAGTGTGAGACTTAACCACAGATATTGTGGATATTTACAGACTTGCCTATCGGTAAATTAGCTATTCTGGCGTGTACGCATTACCAAGCCAATCATGCCTAATACGAATATTGCTAAGGTGTTAGGCTCCGGTACTGTTGAAATGTTTCCTGTTAATTCAAATGCTACATAGTCTCCGGAATAATCACCAACTCTATATTGATTCCACGAAACCGTTACTTGATTATCAGCTGAAATACTTTCCCATAAAGATTGTTCTATCGCCACATCACCATAAAGTTTATATTTCATCCCCCCCAATGCTGTAATATTTGGG
>Ga0209395_1001891_pt1 | contig 28484 bp, 27 predicted proteins | sample GOMGulsemesocosm_3_FD_184635 | JGI IMG/M metagenome (GOLD analysis project Ga0209395, IMG submission 184635) | Methane-oxidizing microbial communities from mesocosms in the Gulf of Mexico - GOM9D Gulf of Mexico (SPAdes) (version 2) | ecosystem: Environmental > Aquatic > Marine > Cold seeps... | reverse complement strand
TAGAAATGTTCTTTGTTGGTGATGCAACAGTTCCGGAGAGAGAAGCGAGTTGCATACAATTCTTAGATAAGCTGGAACTAACACTTAGGAATGAACATGGCGGATCCTAATATAAAAGAGCCATTAGATAAACTCGATATTATCATGATACTGCTTTACCGCAGTGGCATGGTAGTAACTGCTTTGGCATTGTTGATGCTTGCCCTACAACAACTATTTTATCCCTTATGGTTTAAACAAGCACTTATATTGCTCTCATTAGGTGCGTTATTACAAGCAAGTTCACTGCACATTTACAGTAAAGTTGTACGTTGGGTTTTAGTTAATGCAACATGGCTTGGCTGCTGGTTGTTAAGTATTAGTTTTGCTAGCTCAGGGAGTTGGCTTGCCTATTGGAGTTTTGGTGCGTTAATTGTGACACTATCTGGGCTAGCTTATAAAGAGAGCTTTTGTTTCTCTCTGACTATTTTGAAAGCCATTCCAGTATTATTAGTTATCTCATGGTTATTGACTGTTTTTGCTTTAAATCAGTGGGCTAGTGGGGGACTGGCCTTAGCCGCATTGTTATACCTTTATATGGCCTGGCGTAAAATAAAAATGCCTCTATTTTATGATTTAGGTGATCGCAGTAAGTATGAAATATAACAGAGTGGCCGACTTTTATCTCAGCCACTCATACTATTAAGCTATCTGTAACACTGCATTTTGACCACCATCGGTCATGCCATTATCTACATAAGCATCAGCATCTGTTGGCAATAACATTATTTTTTGATTACTTTTATCGGTTGCTTGAAAGGTATATTGAAAGCTTGCTAACTGCTCTGTTGATACATTAACAGCCACTTTAAATTTACCGCTTTTAAGCTGTTTAAGTTCAATGGCTTGCCACTGGTTATGCTCCGAAAGTAGGATTATGTTAGTTGCATTTTGTGCATCTTTTTTTTCAATTTCAAAAGTGATTTTAACTTCCGGTTTAGATTTTAAGTACTGTTTTTTAATAGTCATGATTATTGGCTCATAAAGTTGATAACAATGATAATTTACTGCAACTCGTGGTTAAATTCTAGCCACATTTTCAGTTTATGTATTATATATCAAATTGTTGGTCAATTATTGATTGCGTAAAGTTCTTTTTCAGATAAAAACCGCGAGGGCGCACCTTAATAATATCGCCATTCAAGCCATAGGCATCGGTTAAAACAGAGCCGTTTGCTGCTTTCGGGCGTAGTTGTAGAACCTCTCCATCCCGTGCACTGATCGACTCTATTTGTCCAAGCGCGATCTTTTCCATCAACTCAAGCCAATCGTCTTTGAGTAATTGTGCTTGTTTTTGAGAGGCTGACCATAAAAAACCACTACCCACGAGACGCTCAGCAAGTGGCACTGAACGTTCTCCCTGCACAGGAACCCACAAAACTTGGCTTAATTTGTTACGAATATTACTATTTTCCCAAGTAAGACCAGTGGTATTTAAAATAGGCGTCGAGCAGACAAACGTCGTTTCTAGTACCTTTCCAAATTGATCAATGGGAATTGTTTTTAGTTCAATACCAAGGTGTTTAAAGTCTTGCTCCGGTTTGCTGCCAGCTGTTGCCCCTAAGTGCCACTCAATTAATTGTCCAACCCAACCTTTATTAGTGCGTAGATCCTTGGCCATTTTAATGTCTGCTATCTCGGCTAACTCTTGTAATGATAGACCGGCGATGTTTTCGCAAAGTGCTAATAACTCAGTTGTGGATGAGGGGGTAGGAATCATAGGGTTTCTCTTTGATTAACATTAAATGTAAGTTTAACAACTATTCAGGGTTATTCATCTCTTTACCAAGCAACTTGCACAGAGTTATCCACTTTTTTTGTGGGTAACTCAATTGCATCAATAATCAGATTTACACTTTATATTAGATTGGATCAATTTTGTAAATAAATGAGATCTTTGTCTAATAATGAAGCAATACATGACCTCGTAATTTGAAATGTTTGTTTTTTGAACTATAGAGATATTCACATGACAATGTGAATTAATACAACTGGATCTAAATACAGTTAAGTTTTTACTTCGTTTGTAAATTTCACGTAAGTTACTGATTACAGTGAATGTAATTGTAATAAAACAAAATAAAGAAAGATCTTGTATATTACTAAAAGGATCTTTAATTTTTATAAAAGATCATTATGCACAAACTTATACACAGTTTTCGTGGATATGTATCACTTTTCTCACTATCAATTTGATGAGGTTAACTTTCTGTGAAAGAATGCCCCATAATTTAAATTAATATGCGCGTTTTTATACGATGCAACCTTACCTAAAAGAATAATTACAAGGTAATGGTCTAACCTTAAAAGGTATTTTTAGTGATAGATACTGACGGCTATCGTCCAAATGTAGGTATCATCATTTGTAATAAAAACGGTCAAGTTTTGTGGGCGAAACGATACGGGCAACACTCATGGCAGTTCCCTCAAGGGGGAATTAAAGAGGGTGAAACGCCAGAACAGGCGATGTATCGAGAGTTATATGAAGAAGTTGGTCTGAAACCAGAACATGTAAAGGTATTAGCAACGAGCCGCTCTTGGTTACGTTATAAGCTACCAAAACGGTTAGTACGTTGGGATTCACCTGAGCCGATATGTATTGGCCAGAAACAACGTTGGTTTCTATTACAATTGATAAGTGATGATAAGCAAATTGAGTTTGAAGCTTGTGGACATCCAGAATTTGATGATTGGCGTTGGGTAACGTATTGGTATCCGGTACGCCAAGTTGTGTCATTTAAACGTGAGGTTTACCGTAAAGCATTAAATGAATTTTCTGCTGTTGCTTTCTCATTGATGAAAAGTAATAGCGAGAAAAAGAGAAATAAGCGCCATCGCCGTTCACACTATAAGAGTAATTAAAATATTATAAGGATTTTGCATGCTAAGTCAGTTACGCCAAATAGTGGAACGGGTTGGAGATGCAAAAAACTTAACGTTAGCGATGGACACTTTAGTGCAACAAACCAAACTGGTTATGGAAGTGGATTGTTGCACTATTTATATCACTGATGAACAAACACAGAAATTAAATTTAATGGCCAGTGAGGGCTTGTTAAATAAAAGAAGTGTGCAGCAGTATCTCAATTTTGGAGAGGGCATCGTTGGCCTTGTTCACCAAAAAGGAGAGCCTCTTAATCTTGCAAATATCACTGAACACCCACACTATAAATATCTTCCTGGCAGTCAAGAGAGGGATTTTAATTCCTTTTTAGGTACGCCTATTATCCATAAACGCCAAGTATTAGGTGTGTTAGTTGCCCAGCAAAAAACACCACGTTTATTCAGTGAATTAGAAGAATCTTTTCTCGTTACCCTTGCGATGCATTTAGCCACGGTATTAGCTAATTCTGGCTTACGCTTACAGATCTCCGATGATTTACAACCCAGTCGTGCATTACATCTCCAAGGTTGCCCTGCAAGCTCAGGTATCGCGATTGCGCCTGCTTATGTCGTTCGACCTATTTTGACTCTGGACGAGGTGCTAGTAGAGAAAAGTAATTCACCCAGTAAAGACATCCTACTCTTTGAAATGATGTTAAAAAAATGCAGTGATGAATTCTCTAACATGGCTCTCACGCTTAAAGAGCAGCTTAGTAAAGAAGCCTTTGCTCTCTTTGATATCTACTCGCATGTTTTAAAAGACAAAACTTTCCTCAACGCAATACGCGAGCAAATTAATACACAACATTTATGTGCAGCCAGCGCTATTAAGGTGGTTGCTGCCAGTTATATCACCCAGTTTGAAGCGATGAGTGATAGTTATTTAAGTGAACGAGCTTCTGATATTCGTGATGTGGCACAACGGCTTTTATATCACCTCACTCAGCAGGTGGATGATTGTATTCTTCTGCCTGATAAGCTCATTTTAGTGGCAAATGAAGTGACTCTGTCGATGTTAGCTAGTATACCGGCGGAAAATTTACAGGGTATTGTTTCTGTTCATGGCGGTATTAGTTCGCATGTTGCTATTTTAGCGCGCGCATTAGGGGTTCCTGCTGTGATGGGGGTCTCGCTATCGTTGAATAACTTAAACCAGCAGTTATTGATTATCGATGGTTATGCTGGCTCGATGGTACTTTTTCCTGATAGCTCGTTATTAAATCATTACCAACAACTGTTAAGTGAAGAGGATGAATTAAAGCTATTAGTTGCCTCTGGAGAGCACAAAGAAGCGCTGACGCAAGATGGCTTCAAAGTTGATATATTACTTAATACCGGGTTGAATACCAACCAACATGGTGCGGTAACAGGGCACTTTGATGGTATTGGTTTATATCGTAGTGAGCTACCTTTTATGCTTACCGATGCTTTTCCAACAGAGTTAGAACAAGTAAGTGTGTATCAAGGGTTGTTAGAACAATACCAGTCATCGCCAGTCACAATGCGAACCTTAGATATAGGTGGAGATAAGCAACTTAGTTATTTCCCGATAGTGGAAGATAACCCTTTTTTAGGTTGGCGTGGGATCCGATTAACTTTAGATCATCCCGAGATTTTTCTGGTGCAAATTCGCGCTATGTTAAAAGCAAACCTGCATACTCAGAATCTTAAAATAATGTTACCGATGATCAGTGCGATTAATGAAGTCGTTGAAGCAAAGCTACTAATTCATCAGGCTTGGAATGAAGTAAAGTATGAGTTGATGTTGCCTGCAAATGCGTTTCCACTGCCACACATTGGTGTGATGATTGAAGTTCCTTCCTCCATTTTTATTATTCCTCAACTTGCAGAACAAGTTGATTTTATCTCTATCGGTAGCAACGATCTTATCCAATATTTACTTGCTGTAGATCGTAACAATAGCCGTGTTTCCCCGCTGTTTGATAGTTATCATCCTGCCGTTTTACAGTGCTTAAAAATAATTATTGATAATGCGGTTCATTCTCAGCTTGAAGTGAGTATTTGTGGAGAGCTTGCTGGTGACCCTATTGGTTCAATGATCCTATTAGGTTTGGGTTATAACAAGTTAAGTATGAACGCTAATAATATGGGCAAGATAAAATATCTGATTAATGCGGTACCAAAACATGAGTTAGAGAACTGTGTGGAGTTAGCATTAGAAGCAAATAGTGGTGTGGAGATTCGTGCTATTTTTGTTAATTACATGGATAGAAAAGGGCTCGGAGGATTTATCCGAGCCGGAAAATAATAGCGAAGCTGCAAAGCTAAGAAACATAGGCTAGAAGTTTTGTTATTTACTAACCTGCAAGCTTTCTAGCTATGCTGCTTTCTCTACTTTTATCTTTTCTACAGAAGAAGTCGTTTCTGTTTGTGCGTCTGCAGCGCGACACGCGGCAGCTGTAAACAATACATCTGTAGAGCTGTTTAATGCTGTTTCCGCAGAGTCTTGTACTACACCGATGATGAAACCAACAGCAACCACTTGCATAGCGACTTCATTTGGCACACCAAACAGACCACACGCTAATGGAATAAGTAATAGTGAACCACCTGCAACGCCTGAAGCGCCACAAGCTGAAACCGCCGCTACCACACTTAATAAAATAGCGGTTGCGATATCAAACTCAATACCTAAAGTATGCACTGCTGCTAGTGTTAATACCGTAATAGTGATTGAAGCGCCGGCCATATTAATGGTTGCACCTAGTGGAATAGAAACCGAGTAAGTATCTTCATGTAGGTCTAGTTTCTTACATAGTTCCATATTAACTGGAATGTTAGCTGCTGAACTACGGGTAAAGAATGCTGTGACACCAGACTCACGTAAGCATTTGAAAACTAATGGATAAGGGTTTGTACGCAGTTTGAAGTAAACCAGTGCAGGGTTAATCACTAATGCCACAATCACCATACAGCCAATTAATACCGCTAATAATTGTGCATAACCAAGCAGCGCAGAGAATCCAGTTTCAGCAACGGTTTGTGCCACTAAGCCAAAGATACCAATAGGTGCAAAACGGATAACTAGATGAACAATTTTAGTCACACCAGCAGAGATATCATGCAAAGTGCTTTTTGTGCTTTCATTGGCATGTTGTAATGCAAAACCAAGGCCTAACGCCCAGGCTAAAATACCAATAAAGTTACCTGTAATAAGCGCATTAACTGGATTGTCAACAATCTTGAACAGTAACGTATTTAATACTTCTAAAATACCTTCTGGAGGATTTGCCTGAATATCAGTCGCAGTTAATAACAATGTAGTCGGAAACAGCACACTCACAACAACAGCTGTTGTTGCCGCTAAGAGTGTACCGATCAAGTAAAGGTTAATTACCGGCTTAAGGTTCGTTTGCGTGCCTTTTTTCTGGTTTGCAATAGATGACGCAACCAATACAAATACTAAAATAGGCGCAACTGCTTTTAATGCACTAACAAATAAACTACCAAAGAATGATAGTGAAAGTGCTGTGTCTGGTGCTAATGACGCAAGTAAAACACCTGCGATAATACCGATAACAATTTGTAGCACTAAGCTACCGTTTAAAACTCGTTGTAAAAGAGTGGTGTTGGGGTTCATAAACTTACCTGTTTGTAATTTGTGCACGGGTTTTAAATCCGTTTATCGCTGTGCAGTGAATTTTGTAACACCATCAATGGTGTAATGACGCACATTGTAAGTTAATGAAAATTGATTGCATCAACTTAGATCATAGATAGTAATAAAATCACTTTTTCTTCAGCATTAAAACAGCAACACCAAACATCACCATTAACATTCCAACCACCATATACAAAGTTATCGGCTCATCAAGTAAGTAGATAGCGAGACCTATAGTAAAGATAGGACCTAAAGTTCCCATAATACCTGTTTGTGTTGGGCCGATACGTTGAATAGCTTCAGACATCATAAAGCTAGGTAAAACGGTACTGAAAATCGCCAATAGAGATAACCACATCCACGCTTCGTTTGTTATCACTAAAGCAGAAAAATCTACCTGAAAAATAGCGTGTGTAAATACCAGCAGTGAAGAGGCTGTCATTGCCAATGAGGTAAATAGCAATGAGCCTAATTGTTGTATTATCGGTTTACTGAGTAAAACATAAAATGAGAAGCTTAATGCTGCGCCCATCACCAATGCGGTGCCAAGCAATACATTATTACCCGTGAGTTGTAACTCTTGGCCCATTACCACCCATAAACCAATATAAGAGATAATCAGTGACGCGATCAAACGTTTAGTCAGTGGTTGTTTAAAAAGAAAGTATCCGATGATGGCAACCATAAACGGATAGGTGAATAGGGTTAAGCGCTCTAATTGCGCAGTGATATACTCAAGCCCCATTAGATCTAATAACGAGGACAGGTAATAACCCAAAAATCCTAACCCTAATACCTGTATTAGCAGTTTATTAGATAGCCGCGGAGGGGCTTCTTGTTGCTTACGTTTTACTAAAAGATAAAGCAAAATAGCGATGTAAAAAGGCACAGATAGCGCCATGCGAAAAACTAAGAGCGTATTGGCATTTATACCCGTTACCAATCAAGGTGCTTTATTCAGTCGTCAGCTCGGACACTAAGGCAAGGCGCAGTATGATGACAATGGCTAGCCCTTATCAAATACTGTAACGCCGAATTAGTTTTCGAGCTAACGACCCGAAGGGCAAGCTTTGAGGCAAACATCTTCGTTGTTAGAAAGTATCGATTGAACTAGTTAGACCTTCAACTTTCTGCCTAGAACCTGTCCACCTCACAGCTTGCTGAATTTTGCACCTTGAATGATAACGGGTATAACCCTTGTGCGTAGGAAAATTTGATAAAAATAGATTTTAGTGAGAAGAGTAATGTGCCAAACAGGGCGAGCAACATACCAATGTACATAGTGAGATTAACCAAAAATTCGAGATAATTTCAGAGTAGCGATTCTCTATTGGTGAAGCAATTGTTATTATCATTTTATTTCCCCTAAAAGAGCTTATAAATGTCAGCTTCAAATTTTGTTTTACCGGTGATTGATCCTATTGCGATCAGCCTCGGACCGCTTGATATTCGCTGGTATGGTTTAATGTACCTCGTGGGTTTTGCTTTTGCATTCTGGATGGCAAATCGTCAATGTGACCGCTCTAATGGTGTGTGGACACGCGAACAGGCCAGTGACCTACTGTTTTATGGATTCATGGGGGTTATTTTAGGTGGACGTGCAGGTTATGTATTTTTCTACCAATTATCACAATTCTTAGATAACCCACTATACCTGTTTAGAATTTGGGAAGGTGGCATGTCATTCCACGGTGGTGTGGTTGGTGTGGTGAGTGCCATTATCTTTTATGCCTTAAAAAATAAACGTTCAATATTATCGGTTGGTGACTTCCTTGTCCCATTATTACCTGTTGGTTTAGGGGCTGGGCGTATTGGTAACTTTATTAATTCAGAGTTATGGGGACGTGTAACCGATTCTCCTTTTGGTATCATCTTCCACAACGCAGGACCTTACCCTCGTCATCCATCGCAACTTTATGAGTTTGCCTTAGAAGGCATTGTACTATTTATTATGCTTGTTGTTTTTGCACGTAAACCTCGACCAGCAGGTTCAGTAGCGGGATTATTTTTATTAGGTTACGGCGTATTCCGTATCATTGTAGAGTTTGCACGAGAACCAGATGCACACCTAGGATTCTTGACCTTCGGATTAACCATGGGGCAGATACTGTCAGTACCGATGGTGATTGCAGGTATTGCTTTAATTGTTTACGGTTATTGTCGTAAAAATCCAGAAAATTCCGCACTAGAAAGTGAGAGTAAATAATGAAACAGTATTTAGATTTATGCCAACGAATTATCGATGATGGCACTTGGATTGAAAATGAACGTACAGGGAAACGTTGTTTAACTGTGATTAATGCGGATCTGGAATATAATGTAAAAAACAATCAATTCCCAATGATCACCACACGTAAAAGTTTTTACAAATCGGCCATTGCTGAGTTTTTAGGGTATATCCGTGGTTACGATAACGCCGCTGATTTTCGTGCACTAGGCACTAAAACATGGGATGCCAACGCCAATCTTAACGAAGCTTGGCTTAATAACCCTGCACGTAAGGGCGAAGATGATATGGGCCGTGTTTACGGAATTCAAGCACGTAGCTGGAAGAAACCCGATGGCTCGGTGATTGATCAACTACAAAAGGTGGTTGATAACCTAACTAACGGTATCGATGATCGCGCTGAAATTATCACTTTTTATAACCCAGGTGAATTTGATATTGGCTGTTTACGCCCTTGCATGCATACCCATACCTTCTCGCTGGTGGGGGATACATTACACCTAACTAGTTACCAGCGTTCATGCGATGTGCCGCTTGGTCTTAACTTTAACCAAGTACAGGTATTTACTTTCTTGGCATTAATGGCGCAAATCACCGGTAAAAAAGCGGGCACGGCTTACCATAAAATTGTGAATGCACATATTTATGAAGATCAATTAGAACTGATGCGTGATGTACAGTTAACTCGTGAACCTTTCGACTCTCCGCAGTTAAAGATCAATCCTAAAATTAAATCACTACAAGATTTAGAAACATGGGTGACTATGGATGATTTTGAAGTGGTGGGTTACGAACATCATGAGGCAATTAAATACCCCTTTGCTGTGTAATATTAGTGAATAAAACAGGTTAAATTTCCATAACCTGTTTTTCTTTTTTTCTTAAAAAGTTGTTAGTTTCAGCGTGTAATAATTTTTCAAACTTAGCCGCTGGTAGTGGTTTACTAAACAAGTAACCCTGCCCATATTCACAATTCAGTTGTTGTAAAAAGTCAGCCTGTGCTTGTAGCTCGATCCCCTCTGCAACGACTCTCATATTAAGTGCTTTTGCCATTGCAATAATAGCTGTCACCAGTGACCTGTCTGCCTCATTGTTTTCTAGATTCATCACAAAGGCGCGATCAATTTTTAACTTACTAAATGCATATTTTTGCAGGTAGCTCAGCGCGGAATAACCAGTACCAAAGTCATCAATACTTAGCTGGATACTTAAATTACGTAACTCAGTTAACATCTCACTTAGTTCATCTTCTTGGTTAATGAGCAGGCTTTCAGTTACCTCTACATCCAGCTTTTCACTCGGCAGTCCTGTTTCATGAAGAATATTTTTTATTTGTGATAACAGGGCATTGCAGTCTCTAAATTGTATGCTAGAAAAATTAACTGCAATCTGTATTGGGGAAATAGCTTGCCATGAAGCGACTTGTTGACAGGCTTTGCTAAGCGCAAATTCGCCAAGAGGATGAATTAAGCCATTGCGTTCAGCAAGTCGAATAAACTCATCGGGCGGCACAAAACCTAACTCTTCATCTGTCCAGCGCATCAATGCCTCTGCACCAATAATTTTGCCTGTTTTAAGATCCACTAAGGGTTGGTAATACATCTCTAGTTTGTTATTTTCAAGTGCGTAACGTAAACGATGATTAACGGCTACGTTACGAATCACATCGGCATTCATACTGGCATTATAAAAACTAAAGCTATTCCTGCCTGCATCTTTAACACGATACAGTGCCATATCTGCACACTTCAATAGATCTTCTGGGGACTCTCCATCCTGTGGATAGATTGATAAACCAATACTGGTAGAGGTGAAGAACTCTTGCCCTTGCAATTGAAAGGGTTTCTCAAAAAGATCCAGTATTTTTCCTGCTAACATGATCGCTTGATTGTTATTTTGTAATTCAGGTAGCACGACTAAAAACTCATCACCTCCTAAACGCGCGACGGTATCTGTTTTACGTACCGCGGCGAGAAGGCGCTTGCTAGACTCAACTAATACTTGGTCGCCGCTATTATGACCTAGGGTATCGTTGATCTGTTTGAAATTATCCAGGTCGATATACATAACTAGAATTTTTGTGTGATTACGCTTACTTACCTCAATGGCGTGTAATAACTGTGTCAGGCTGAAGCTACGATTAGCAAGATCGGTTAAAGAATCATGCGTCGCTTGATATTCAAGTACTTTTTCTGAGGCTTTACGTTTACTGACCTCTTTCTCTAATTGGTAATTATGCACGGTTAAATGTTGTTGTTGTTGATGCGATGAACTTATCTCTGTTTGCAATACGGTATTGTCATGTTCAATACGAATAAGGAAATAAAGACCGCAAAAAACCGGAATAGCTAGCAGAGAGATAACCACAACAAACCAGTGTGAAGTAAATAGAGCCTGTTCATTTACTGGTTGGAACCAGCCATTTAAGGTTAGTGGTGTTGTTTTGATAGGTGCTTCTAAAAATAGTGCTCTTTTATACGCTATATATTTTCCTGCTTTAGAGGAAATATTATTGGTTAATGAATCCCAAATGAAGATATTACCAACATCACTTGTTAACTCTAAGTGACTGGCGCTACCTAAATATTCCTGACTGGTTAATTGTTGAATAATAACCGGGTTGCTAATCTGTGCAACAATCACGGCGATAGGGTCACCATTAAGGTAAACAAGCTGTAATAATTTAATGGTGATTTGATTATCAAGGTTTTCAATGTGTACCAAGTGGTTTTTGTTTATCACCTGTTCGATGTTGATCGTGCCTAAGTTGAATGGCGTTTCATGATTATCAACAATAAGGCTACCATCAAGGTTTATCAGTGAAATTCGTTTAAAAATGGGTGTTTCATTAATTGTTCTTTCACTACATAGTTGTTCAATTAATCTCTCTAACTTAAATAAACTCGACCCTAAGCCGTAAGCCATCGACATGCCTGAGCTACGGTTATGGAAGAAGGTACTCATGGTTTTATCTTGTGATAAAACCAACATGTTATCTTGGGATACACTAAAAAAATAACTCAGGGTATCTGCGTAACCGGCCACTTTTAATTGTAACTCACTGTACTGTGACTCTTTTAACTTGTCTTGGCCCAAGTTTATGACGGTTAAAATAAGCATAAGGTAACCTGCAAGCACGATGCCTGCAGTGATAAATGCTGTTTTACTCGTTATTATTTTTAAGTTTATCATTAAGATTTTTTACCAAAAAAGTCACCATAAAAATGAAAAACGGAGGGGTAATACTTTTTAACTAATTGGTTGTAGGAACCCTCTTTTTTTAGCTGGCGTAAATAGAGATTAAACGCATGGCGCAACTCTGGAGAGTTTTTACGGAAAGCTACTCCCATACGCTGTTCGGGGGAGATAGGGCCAATAACTTTTATTTCGCCTGGCCATCGTTGTAGCGCGATAAGCGTATCTGGTACATCTAGCAGCGTACTTTCAGCATCGTTATTTAAAATAGCGGGGATCATCTCATTTAGTTTCCGTGCTCTTACGGGCAGAATCACATTAGCACCTGTTTGATGTAAGTTATAAAGATCAGGATCTAAACAGGAGTGTTTCATCGCTAGTACATTAACATCGTTAATAAGCGCTTTGACCTGTTGAATATCTTGATCAATAGAGTTGCTAGGTGTAATTGGTGTTAGTGATGAATCTGAACGGGCAATTAACCAAACTGCCGATGGAAAGTATTCATCTGAAAAGTCGACTACCTGTTTTCGCCAATCAAGAATGGTTGCCCCATTGGCAATAATATCGCCTGCAATGGTTTGTTTTTCTTCGCCGATCACTACCTGTTTATTTTTATAATGAGCGCTTTCGCCGTTAAGTAGTGTAAATACATTACTCCAGTCTGCTTTTACATACTCGTAACGCACACCAAGATGCTTAGCAAACCCGCGCATGAGTTCTACATCAAGACCCGCTTCAATGGTTTTATCACCTTGAGTATATTGAGTGACAAAATTAGCGTAGGGAACACCGATATGACGTAATACACCCGATGCCTTGATCTCGGAAAGATCTCGCGCAGATAAAGGGCTTATATTGAATAGTAAGATCGATACCGCCAGTGGATAAAATAAACGTTGTAACACTCTATTTATTAACATTATTACCCCTTACTTTATGTGTGATATTTGATCATTTTTAGCTTATTCATTCTGCATTATCATCATAGATGGTTTTGATATAAATGTGATGATTTAATGTTTAATTATTCAAAATAAGTCCCACTTATCTCAAACTCCTTTATGCCAATCGATGTATTTTGACTTGCTGAATGTAATTTAAAATGACTCTTTGGCATTAGCTAAAATCTTGCCAATTAAACTTGCGTATAAAAAATAATCACTAAAAGGCAATAATTGATGGGGATCACGTTTTTCTTGCTGTATACTGCGCGACCGAATAAACACCTTTATGCAATATTGCTAGCTCGCTAGTTAATATCTTAACTAACACTAGGAATATCATCGTGCTTGTAACGTCTAATATCACTATGCAATTTGGCCCTGAGCCACTATTTGAAAACATCTCCGCTAAATTTGGTAACGGTAACCGTTACGGCCTAATCGGCGCTAATGGTTGTGGTAAATCTACTTTAATGAAAATTATGAGCGGTGAGTTAATCCCTACGTCGGGCAATATTTCAATTACCCCTGGATTTAAAGTCGGTACCTTGAGTCAAGATCAGTTTGCTTTTGAAGAGTTCAATGTAATTGATACGGTTATTATGGGTGATACTGCGTTATGGGAAGTGAAACAAGAGCGCGACGCTATCTATGCAAAAGCAGATATGACAGAAGCTGATGGTATGCGTGTTGGTGATCTTGAAAGCCAATTTGCAGAGATGGATGGTTACAGTGCAGAGAGTCGTGCTGGCGAAATTTTACTTGAAGCAGGCATCGAAGAGTCGTTTCACTACGGTTTAATGGAGCAGGTTGCACCAGGCTGGAAACTACGTGTTCTTCTTGCCCAAGCACTGTTTGCAAACCCAGAAATCTTATTACTTGATGAGCCAACCAATAACTTGGATATTCATACAATCAGCTGGTTAGAAGGTGAGTTAAACAAACGTAAATGTACCATGATCATCATTTCGCATGATCGTCATTTCTTAAACTCTGTTTGTACCCATATGGCAGATATCGATTACGGTGAATTGCGCATTTACCCGGGCAACTACGAATTCTTCCTCGCGCAATCTGCGTTGTTACGTGAGCAACTACTTGCTGGTAATGAGAAGAAAAGTGCAGAGATTGCAGAACTACAAGACTTTGTTAACCGTTTTGGCGCGAATGCTTCTAAAGCGAAACAAGCAAGTTCACGTGCTAAGAAGATGGACAAAATTAAATTAGATGACGTTAAATCATCAAGTCGTATGACACCTAGCCTTAGCTTTGCGCCAGGTAAAAAGATGCATCGCCAAGCGCTGGTATTAGAAAAACTAGGCCACGGGTTTGATGGTGAAGTGTTATTCCAAAATGGTGACGTTATCTTAGAAGCGGGCGCTAAACTTGCTATCATTGGTGAAAATGGTGTGGGTAAAACAACCTTCCTACGCTGTTTAATGAATGAATTACAGAACAATGAAGGGACTGTTAAATGGTCTGACAATGCCACTATCGGTTACTGTCCACAAGATAGCGGTAAGCTGTTTGAAAACGAATTAACTATCATGGATTGGATGTCGCAATGGCGTCGTCCTTGTCATAATGATCTAATGGTTCGTGGTATGTTAGGGCGTCTGTTATTCAGCGATGATGATGCAAACAAAAAAGCGTGCAACTGTTCTGGTGGTGAGAAAAACCGTCTGTTATTTGGTATGTTAATGATGTCAGACTTAAACGTACTCATCATGGATGAACCTACTAACCACATGGATATGGAAGCGATTGAAGCGTTAAACAATGCGCTTAAAGAGTTTGAAGGCACGTTAATCGTAGTAAGCCATGACCGTGAGTTTGTTTCATCATTAGCAACACGTATTATCGATATTAAAGATAAAGAAGTGGTTGATTTCCAAGGTACGTTAGACGAATACCTAGCAAGCCAATCTGAAGCGATGAATGCCGCTTAGTTGAACAGATAACAAAGTACAGAGGAAATGCTGTACTTTGTTTTTTCCCCGGCTAATTCCTTCAACCTCCCCTACGACTAACGAACTTTTATAACATTTTCTTTAATCGATTTTTATGAACCCTTGTAATCAATAAACAATGGCATTCACTTAAACTGAACTTCCAAACTATGACGTTGTCTAGGTGAGGTATTGAAGCTAATAAATGAGGTTTATTTTGATTAAAAAAGTAACTAACTACCTTGCATCCATTCTTAAAGTAGATGTTGATAATGAGAAAACAGATCATCGTATTGCGATTGCATCATTATTATGTGCAGTTGCTTATGCTGATCATGAAACCTCAACAGTAGAGTTGTTGGCTATTGAAGCTAGCTTAAGCAGATTGTTGAACGTTGATGATACACAGTTACAAAGCTTTATTAAGCTAGCTAAAGAAGAGGTAAAACAGTCTACGTCTATTTTTGATTTTACATCTCAATTAGAAGACTTAAGCCATGATGAGCGTGTGAATGTGATTGAGGCAATGTGGCGTACTGCTTATGCTGATAATCATTTAGATGAGATTGAAGAAGCAATTATTCGCCGTGTCGCGGGTTTAATTTATGTGCCACATAGCGAATTTATTCGAACTAAATTGAAGGTGTTAGCTGAAAATGAAAAAGCTTAATACTAAGCGTATTAAGCTTCTTTCAAATTAGCCTATTAAGTCATAGTAACGAACTCTTCACTGCCCGTTGGGTGAATCGCAACCACGCTATCAAAGTCTGCTTTTGTTGCGCCCATCTTCATTGCTACTGCAAAACCTTGAATCATTTCATCAACCGTGAAACCAATGCCGTGTAAACCAACAACGACTTCGTTTTCACCGGCAGTGATCAATTTCATTTTACAGGGCTGGCGGTGTTTAGTGACTGCGGTGTACATTGCTGTGAAACCTGATTGGTAAACTTTTACGCTTTTTTCACCGTATTGCTCAATGGCTTGCTGCTCTGTTAAACCAATGGTGCCGATTGGCGGATGGCTAAACACTACCGTAGGAATTAAATCGTAATCCATTTTAGCGTCTGGTTTGTTATTAAATAGGCGCTCAGAAAGCTGACGCCCTGCTTTAACAGCAACGGGGGTTAGCTCGACACCACCTTCCATAATATCACCCACACAATAGATGCCGGGAATATTTGTTTCTTGGTAAGCATCAACCTTAATGTAACCACGATCATTGGTTGCAACGCCAGTTGCTTGTAGGTTAATCACATCCGTCGCTGGGTGGCGACCAATGGCCCAAATTAGCGTGTCTACATTGCATGACTCACCGTTTTCTAGGTGTAATGTCAGGCTACCGTCAGACTCTTTAATCACTTCTTTTGGTGTGCTGTGTGTATGCAGTGTTGGGCCTTCTGCTGCCATCACTTCAACTAACGTTTCTACAATAACTGGGTCAAAACTACGTAGCGGTGATTCTTTTCGTACAAATAGGTGTGTTTCAGTGCCTAGTGCGCTTAATACACCTGCAATTTCAACGGCAATATAACCCGCACCAACTACCGCAACACGCTTAGGTTGCTCAACAATATCGAAGAAACCATTAGAATCAATACCCAGTTCTGCGCCTGGAATATTAGGAATAGTGGGGCGGCCACCCGTTGCAATGGTAATGTGTTTTGCTGTGTAGTGTTTACCGTCAACTTCAACGGTATTTTTATCCACAAAGGTGGCAAAACCTTTGATCACTTCTACTTTATTATTACCTAATACTCGGTCGTAAGAATCATGAATGCGGCCAATATAAGCTTGGCGATTTTCTACCATTTTTGCCCAGTTGAAGCTTTTTACATCCACATCAAAGCCGTAATCTTCTGAATAGAGGTTTATTGCTTCAGCAACCTGTGCACCGTGCCACATGACTTTTTTAGGTACACAGCCCACGTTTACGCAGGTACCACCAAGGTCTTTTGCTTCAATAATAGCGGCTTTTGCGCCATACATTGATGCACGGTTAGCAGATGCAATGCCACCACTACCACCGCCAATACAGATATAATCGAAATCGAATTGTTTGTCGCTCATAGCTTACCTCATTATTATTTTTAGCAGTTATTGCAAGATTTTGTTTTAGACTCAATGTCTATTAAATTGCCTTTTTTATCAAGTGATAAGTGGCAACATTGATTAAATAAAGCATAAAGTTGGCTACGGCTTTTTTGCACCTGCGATTTAAGCGTTGAATATTTTACCCCCATTTTTTCGGCGTAGGCTTTTTGTGATAAGCCTTCAATCTCTATCGCAGTTAATAAGGCTTTATCGGCCTCGTTGAGACCATTGATGAAAGGCATAACACATTGAGACATCTGCTGATAAACATCTTCCTGCGGTTCGTTATACCAAAGCTCATTATCTTTAAGTGCTTTATCTTTACCTGACTTTCGGTAAAAGTCGATAATGCTATTGTTGGCGATTTGGAATAACCAAGATTTTACTTTTTTAGCATCATTCACCTTATGCAAGTTTTGATAGGTTTTAATTAATATCTCTTGTAAAAGATCATCAACATCCGCTTGATTATTAATATTTTTGTATAAAAAGGCTTTTAAATTACTTTGGTATTCTTCCCAAATCGTTTCCACGTTCATCGACTAATTCCCATTTATTTTTTAACAAGATAACCTGAGCTTAAATAAAAGTCAGTAAAGATGTGTTCAAAATCATTGCTCACCGTATTTTCTAACCACGGCAGTGATAAAAGTGATTTTTGCCAAGCCTTTGTTTTTGGATAATTAACTAAAAAATCTAGACCCGTGTGCTGCTCCACTAACCAAGCTCTATGTAATAGTGGTAACCACGCAATATCCACTTTACTCAGTGAACCCCTTAAAAAATACGGATCGTTGGTTAACTGTTTCTCGATGTTTATTAAGGATTTTTCAAAAATAGCGAGGTTGCTCTGGTACTGTTGCTCTGTATTACTGCGCAGGGTAGTACACTGTGGCACATAATTTTTTGAGCCGTAATTTGCCCAGGCATCAATCAATGCTTTCTCTTCAGGGTTGCCACCCTGTTGTAAATTGCCACCGATACTTTCTAAATAACTCACAATCGCATCGGCATCAAATAATACTGTACCTGATTCTGTTATTAACAGAGGGGCTTTACCGTTGGGGGAAAGTTCAAAGAGACAATTATCAAAATCAGCATATTCTACTTGATAGCTTATTTTTTTAGCCTCTAACATAGCAGTCACATATTGGAAAAATGGACAAATTTTAAAACTAATTACTTTAATCATAACTGTACCTCAAAAGGGTTTTAATGGGGGAGAAATAGCTGGGTGAATAGAGTTATTCACCCAGCCGAACTTATGCTTTATCCACAACAACTGCTTGTGCCACAGCCCACGCTTTGTTGTACATCTTTACCTTCACCTAGATAGGTATTAGTAAGGTAAAATTTTGTGAATAACTCACGAAAGTCTTCTGAAACAGTTTTATCCATTATTTTTGTATCTAAAATCGCTTGCTGCCACGCTTGTACTTTTGGCAAGCCACATAGGAAGTCAAATCCATTATGCTGTTTAACGATCGCTGCGCGGTGTAATAAAGTTGCCCATGCTATATCAACATTGCTGAGTTGATCTGATTTAAAGAATTTAGTCTTACCGGTTAATTGCTTTTCTACCTTTTTAAATAAATTAATTAATTTTTCAGAGCGTTGCTTAAAGGTCTGTTCATCTTTACTGCTCATCGTGCCACATTGTGTTAGGTAGTTTTTGCTACCTAGATAACTCCAAGCACGGTCTAAAGCACGTTGCTCATTAGTAACATTCGCTTCTAGTGGGCCGTATTCATCTTCGATATATTCAATAATGGCGTCCGACTCAAATAACGTAGTGCCTGATTCTGTTTGCATGATCGGAACTTGGCCATTCGGTGAAATATCTAAAAACCATTGCGGTTTATTTTTTAAATCGATGTATTCGATTTCATAGGGGATTTTCTTTGCCTCTAATGCAGTTGTGACACGTTGAACAAAAGGACAGATTTTAAAGCTAACTAATTTAATCATGTTTTTCTCGCTTATTTGAAAAGAGTTTTAAGTTGTTTTCATAGGTAAGACGAGCAAGGAAGGAAAAAGACGAAATTAATTGCTTATTTATTTTGGTACATAAAAAAATGGGCCCTTAGGCCCATTCTGTATTTAATCGAGTTATTTATGCTGTCACGGTGTTGTATGCCCAGCTTAACCAAGGCATGAGTGCTTCAAGGTCGCTTTGCTCTACCGTACTACCAGCCCAGATACGTAACCCACTTGGCGCATCTTTATAGGCGTTAATATCATAGGCAACTTGCTGCTCTGCTAAGAGTTTAACAAAGGCTTTAAGCTGTGGGCCGGTTAAATCTACGGATAAACATACACTGGTATTTGAACGTGTTGCTTGTGTTTCTGCTAAGAAATTAATCCAGTCGTTATTTGCTACAAATTGTTCAATTACTGCTAAGTTATTTTGTGATTTTTTAATTGATGCCTCTACACCACCTAAAGACTTCACCCAGTTCAGCGCATCTTGATAATCGGCGACACATAACATCGAAGGAGTATTAATCGTTGCGCCTTTAAAGATACCTTCAATTAATTTACCGCCTGCAGTTAAACGGAAGATCTTAGGCATTGGCCAACTTGGTGTATGGATTTCTAAACGTTCAACAGCGCGTGGGCTTAAGATGATAACGCCGTGTGCACCTTCACCACCTAATACTTTTTGCCAGCTAAATGTTGTTACATCTAGCTTTTCCCAGGGCATATGCATGGCAAAGACCGCTGACGTTGCATCACAAATAGTTAAACCTTCACGTTGGTCACTAATAAAGTCGCCATTTTCAACTTTAACGCCAGAGGTTGTGCCATTCCACGTGAAAATACAGTCGTTTGCAGGGTTTACTTGGCTTAAATCTGGAAGTTGACCGTAATCAGCAAAAACTTTATTTACGTTATCTAATTTTAGTTGCTTAGTAATGTCGCCGTACCAGCCTTGACCAAATGATTCCCAGAAACAAACATCCACAGGGCGAGGGCCTAGTACAGACCACATGATCATCTCCATCGCACCTGTATCAGACGCTGGCACAATTCCCACACGATAACCTTCAGGCAGTTTCAGAATTTCAGCGGTATCTGAAATTACTTTCTGTAATGCATCTTTACCGATATCTGAGCGGTGTGAGCGACCTAGAGTAGAAAAGTCCAATTGATTAATATCGTAGCCAGGACGTTTTGCACAGGGGCCAGATGAAAAGTTTGGATTTGCAGGTTTAAGAGCAGGTTGGCTAAGTGGCATTAGAGAAGTCCTTTTGTGTATGTTTGATGTTAAGAAGAAAATACACTAGGTGGTGATTAAAAGCACACTTTTGTTGATTAACTATCATGATTGCTTGTTTTATCGGCAATCAGTTCATTTCTCTGTATAAATCACTTTACTTTGAAATTGGCTTAGGTATTATTCACCGCGTCTGCAGGGGTGTAGTTCCAACGGCAGAACGACGGATTCCAAATCCGTATGCTGGGAGTTCGAATCTCTCCACCCCTGCCACATTTAGATGAAGCCCTAACGAGAAATCGTTGGGGCTTTTTCGTTTATGGCGGACAGGAAAACATTGCACTAGCTCGAAAAAGCGAATGCTGTTCTATACCTTAAAGTAAGCAAATCTCTCCACCCTGCCATATTTAGACGAAGGCTCAACAGTTTACTGTTGAGCCTTTTTCATTTTTGGAAGAGAATAAATAGCATTTCACTTCGTGAAAATCCGTATGCTGTCTATGTTTTAAAGTAAGCGAATCTCTCCATCCCTGGCACATTTAGATGAAGCCCTAACGAGAAATCGTTGGGGCTTTTTCGTTTCTGAAGCATAATAAAGTCATTCCACTATCGTGAAAATCCGTATGCTGTCTATGCCTTAAAGTAAGCGAATCTATCTACCATTGCCACATTAAGACGAAGGCTCAACAGTTTGCTGTTGAGCCTTTTTCGTTTCTGCAGCTTGTAAACATATATAACTTAAAGCGCCACCTCTAACTTAAGCTCGAGGCAGTACTTTGCTTTTGCTAATTACATGTAGCTTAAAAACAGCGCTATAAAAATAACTAATCCAACTAAGTTATTATCTAAAAAGGCTTTAAAGCACGCTTTTTTATTACGATCTTTAATCGCTACTTGTTGTTTGATAAACAGTATTAACACAACTAATAGGCCTAGGTAATACAAAACACCTAACTGTTCAATCACACCAAGCCAAAGCAGCAGTAGCAAGCTAGATAGCTGTAAAGCGCCAATAATAAGCTTGTCATGCCTCCCAAATAAAATAGCGGTAGATTTTATGCCAACTTTCAAGTCATCATCACGATCAACCATCGCATACATAGTATCGTAGGCAATGGTCCACAAAACATTCACCACAAATAGTATCCAGATAATGTTATCTATCTGATTCTCTTGCGCAGCATATGCCATGGGGATAGACCAACCAAAGGCTAAACCTAATACAAGCTGAGGAAGATGAGTAAAGCGCTTCATAAAGGGGTATGAAAAGGCCAGCAAAACACCGATAACCGAGAGCTGAATAGTGAGCCAATTTTGCGTTAAAACAAGAACAAAAGAGGTTAATGCAAGCACTAAAAACAGAGTGATCGCTTCTTTGCTTGTTGCACGGCCAGAAGGAAGAGGGCGATGCTTAGTACGCTCAACAAAACCATCGACTTTCCTGTCTGCAAAATCGTTTATTACACAACCCGCACTGCGCATTAAAAATACACCAAGCGTAAACACGATTAATACATTCAGCTCAGGAAAACCTTTTGCTGCTAACCAAAGTGCCCATAAAGTTGGCCATAAAAGCAATAGAGAACCAATCGGTTTATCGATGCGCATTAACTGTGCGTAAGCTTGTAATTTTTGTTTGTTGATCATTGTTATCGTGTAGGTCGGCATTTATGCCGTCTATTTCCTATTAACGTTATAAATAGCAGAAGCGGGTAGAAAAAGCTCACTCACTAAAAGAGGTTTATTGTTGAGGTAAAACAGAGAGCGTCTAGCCCACAAAGAGTGTTCAGCTGGTTGTTTTAATTCAGTTGTCATTTGATGAAACAGTGAACCTTTTTTGAACTCTGTAGCCTCAATCTGCCCACGTAGCATAGTAGGGTCTTGAAAGAGAACTTTACCGAGTGATTGCTCTCCGACTTCAGCAAGCTGAGTTTGTTGTTCGGTGAGGGTAGAGTAGGGGATCTCTGTTTGTGCAAATACCACAGCAATGCCATCACACAATAGAAAAACCTCGCGAACGAGTATTTTATCTTCATTATTAAAATAACTTGAAAGTAGACTGCTTGGTCTAACACTAACCTGTTGTTTTACTTCAACTGTAAAAGTAGAACAGTGTGACTCTAGTTTTTTAGTCAGAGAGTTGTGGTCGTATAACCACTTTGCAATATGCTCTTTGCAGTGCACTGGTTTGGTTTCTGAAATCCAGCTTGTTAATGCCCCTAAAGGTAAAATGGTATTAGACATGAAAGGCCTTTGCAAACAGGAAAAAAAAGAGATTGTTTGCTATTCTATACCCATGTTACTTCAAGATGCAAAGTCAGCAAGGCAAGTTGTGCCAAAATACTAGGCAAAAAATTGAAGCCTAGTTATTCTAAGTCGAAATTTTATAACGACGTAGGTTGGTGAAAATTGCTATGCCCTACGGGGCGAAAGCTCGAAAACCAGCCCTTCGTTACAACAATCGAAAAGTGAATGACAATTACCTCATGCGGCGCCTAGCCCTGATTATCGAGCTTACGCCTGACAAAGTATCTTGAGGCAACATGGGTATGTCATTCATATTTATAAACATCTTAGATTAAGGAAAATACCATGTTTAAAAGAGCGCTATTTTGTGTGCTTTGTTTATCTCTTAGTTCATCATTATTGATGGCGGAAGAGGAAGCTACAGAGGAGGCAGCTGCCCCGACAAGTGATTATCAATATTTTCAACTTGAACCAGATATTATTACTAACTATATCAAACCTGGTAAACGTATTGGTTTTGTTCGGATCACGGTTGAATTGATGGTTAATTCTAAAAGTAATTACTCTGTGATTGATAACCATGAACCGCTGATTCGAGATAAAATTATAACTATTTTCGGCCAACAAACGGAAAAAATGGTGAAGTCAATTACAGATAGAGAGGGGATTCGTCAGCGCTGTTTAGAGGAGGTTAATGAGTTGCTTTTTGCTGAAACGGGTAAAAAACCATTAGAAGATCTGCTTTTTACTAAATATCTTTACCAGTAATTATTATCAGCAACAATATTAGTGAAACCATTAGGAAGTGCTACTTTAGACTCGCAAATATTAAGGCGAAACTAATATTTCACTTCCCAAAATGAAGACGATTAAGCTTTCAATTTACTGCTAACAAATGCTAATAACAAACCTGCTAACAACCCAACTAAATGGGCATAATTAGCAACATTCATCGGCAACAGGTCAACAAACCCTAATACTAACCAAACTAACAAAAATCCAAAGTAACTATTCTGTAGATATACTTTACTGTTTTTATTTAGAATGCCAAACAACCAGCAATATCCAACCAAACCATATACAACACCACTTAACCCACCGAAGTAAGGGCTAACTAAAAAGTACTGTGCAAGGTTAGAAGCTATTGCAGTGAAAAGGAAAAGTAGTAATAAACGTTGTTTACCCTGTTGTTTTTCTACAATGCCAGCAAGTTGCCACCACCAAAGTAGATTAAACACAATATGCAACGCACTGAAGTGTAAAAATGCAGGGGTAATAAATCGCCAACTTTGTGAAAAATCAAAAGGTTGAGATGTAAAAAAAGCAAAAGCCGATTGCATCGGTTGGAATAACCCAAGCACACTTAAAGCATATATAAAGGTACAAAACACAAAAACAGAGTGGGTTAACCACCCTGCGTGCTGGATAAAGTTACTGAATAAATGTGAGTCTTCATAAGCAAGATGTGAACGAGCAGTGTCTGTATTGCCAGATTGCCAACTCGCAGAAAGGTATTTTTCTTGATTGGGGTTTTCTAGAAAAAGCATAAGTTCAGATTGTGCTTTCTCTTGCTGGTTTGAATCATTGAGGGTAAGCAGATAGTTAAAACTATCGTGGTCGATATGGTTATCAATCTCTAATTGTTTTAAGTAGTCAGAAAAAGCCTGTGCTAAACGTAAATTTTGAAATTGATGTAGTACCATAATTGCCTCTAGACTTTTTGAATCTCTTTATTACAAAAAGAGATACTTTTCTCTTGGTTTAATACTGTTAACAGTAACATGGAACGCTCTAAACCATCATCAGAAGAAAATATCGCGGTTGCCCCTTTGAATGCGCCGTTCAAAACTTCAACTTTATCTCCCTCTTTAAACAGTGATTTTTTATCAGCATCAAAGTCATTTAAAACATAACAAAGCTTTTTAAGTTGTTCAATAAGTTGTTCGGGCACTGTCGTTACCTTGCCACCAAAACGAATGAAATCATTAATACCACGTGTTGAGCGTACACGACTAAATTTACTATCTTCTTGATCGATATAGATAAATAGGTAGCTAGGAAATAGTGCTTCTTCAGAAACTGTTTTTTTTCCTCGAGAGATCTTCTCTTTTTTTATCTTGGGAAAAAAAGATTCTATTCCCTGATTGTGTAGGTTCTCAAGAGCGCGATTCTCTTCCCGGTTTTTACAATACACAATAAACCACTGTTTGTTCATATTACCTGCTTTTGACTACTCTTAATTGCAACCGTCTATTTTACGTGAATCACAGCTAACTCTCTAGTGATTTTAATCGTTGTTAATATTTGTTATATTCACTTTATTTTTTAAGGCTGTATTACATGAAATACGTTCTTTTGACTCTAATGATTTTGTGTAGTTTTCCATCCCAAGCCTCATTTAAAGAGAAAAGTGGCGACTTTTTAGAGATTGCAATGCCACTCGCTTCAGTTGGCATAACTTATTACCATGATGATATGCAAGGTTTTAAAGAGCTTGCTTATACATTGTCTGCAACGGCATTAACTACGGTGCTATTAAAAAAGACGGTTGAAAAAGATAGGCCAGATGGCAGTGGAGATGATGCATTTCCGAGTGGCCACGCTGCAATTACTTTTAGTAGCGCATCTTTTTTAGAGAGGCGTTATGGTTGGAAATACGGGGTACCAGCATATTTGTTAGCGAGTTGGACTGCTTATACGCGCGTCGATACAGACAAACATGAAATAGAGGATGTGTTAGCTGGCGCAGCCATTGGTTATGCTTTTAGCTACCTGTTTGTATCTGAATATCAACAACTAAAAATTGCACCGTTAGTGAGTAAAAACTATGTCGGATTATCCGCTTTTATGACTTTTTAGTCGGGAATTTATCTATGAAATTATTAATACTATTATCAGCCGTTTTAATATTATCTGCTTGTTCGAGTGCCAATAAATTTACCGCTATTGAAAAGGGCATGACGACTAATGAGGTGACGCAGGTGTTAGGCACACCTAAAAAACACCGTACAGACAAAAACAAGCAGAAAGAACAGCATATTTATATGCTTCGTGAAAGACCTAACTATTTTGCGTTAACCGGTTGTGTGTTAGTTCCCACGGTTATTCCAACATTTGGTGTGATGTGGTTTTCAGATGGTTGTTTAGGTGATCGAGCTGATTACCAGATTGATTTTGTAGATGGGAAAGTTGCAGATAAAAAGAAGCTAGAAGGGTGAGTGATTAACTTAAAAAGCAACTAATCACGGAAACAGAAAGTTAGCTGTGCAGTGCTAACGCATTGTTTTTTTGCTGTTTTTGTATGATACCAAGACTCCGTGCTAGCTATCACCTGTTTTCACTAATCACAATCAACTACCATTTTCACTAGTCGCGCAGAACTATTCATCAAGCCACTGTTTTCAACCTTCACCATCTGAAAATCAAGGCTTGGTGCAAACCACAAAACAATTTCTTCATTATTACTAGTTTGGCTCACGCGAATAGTTTCAATTTCTCCCCATAATTTAGTTTTTAGGTTTTTCGTACCTACTATTTTAAATTGATAGGTTTGTATCTCATCACTTGCTTGACGAGAAAGCGTAAATTGTTGAATGTTATTCATTACATTCAACCGAATTTGTGAGCCTAGCGTATCTAAATCAAAAAGGCGCTTTCCTTTATTATCAAAACCAGTTTTCTCCTTGTTTAAAACAACCGTAGTCTTAGTGCCATCTTCAAAGAAATTAGCCAAAATGGTACGAGATTTAAAACCTGTCATCGTTTGTTTATAATCATGGGTTAAAAACGATTGCTGACCTTCCGACCAAGAGAAGTGTGTAAGTTGCTGATAGGTAGTGCCAATACCAAACACATCAACACGGCTCTTAGTTGCAACCGTTCCCTGCTGTTTTTCCCAGTTGATAGTGCGGTTGAGATACCCCATCTTGAAAAAACTTAGATATATATCGTATACAAAGGATTTTTTACAGCGGTCTCCAGTATTAAGTGACTGTAATGCAGTTGCCTGTTGACTGAAAATGATAAGAAAAAGCAGAGTAAAAAATTTCAAATTTACCTCTAGGTAGTAAACGTGTGGCATAGATTAATATCTTAGCAGATGTTACAGTTGACCTATTAAATACTACCTAAAAAGTAAGTCAAACGTGTTGTGAAAATTAATCCTAAATTATTATTACTCATATTTCCGCTTTGGGTTAATGCCTCTCCGTGGTTAGAAACCAACGATCCCTATGTTCGTGCCGATTTGCAACTACTTGCAGATGCAGGCCTGCTTGACGCACCCATTAATCACTACCCACTTCGTTGGGCTACATTTGGTGATGATGTAAAGAGTAAAAGCACAAAAGTAAACGCATCACTGGCACAAAAACATATTAATTACATGTTAATGAGCGCCAAAGTACAACGTGGTAAAAAGTACTCGAAAGCGGTGATTGGCAACAGTCCTTCTTCAGCTATTGGGTTTGGCCAAGCGAATAAAGATGAGTGGGGCATCTACGCTGGTTATGAAAACATGTTTGATGACTTCTCATTCCGTATTAACTCAGGTTATAGCAAACACAATACTGATTCTGGTATGGAACAAGACTTTGTTTGGAATGATTCCTACCTAGCACTAAATGCTGGTAAGTTTCTTTTCTCAGTAGGCGCGATTGATCGCTGGTGGGGACCAAGTTGGCAACACAACTTAAGTTTTGCAAATTACGGTTTATCTAATCCTTCTATCGCAGTCAACTACCTTGGTGATAAGTTACCAATTATTGGTTACTGGAGCATCGAAACGGTTGTTGATTTTTTAGATAGTGATTTTGACTACCTTTCATCAACACGTTTGATGGTAAAACCACTTCGATTTTTAGAGTTTGGCGCAACCTATCAACTGACTGAAAAAGATGATGCCGGCAATAACCTGAACCAATATGGGCTAGATGGGCGTCTATCATTACCTAACTTTTCAAGTTTATACCATGGCTTATTTGCCTCATTTACCTCCTTTGATTATGAACAGCAAAATAACGCAAATATCATAGGCTGGGATGGGCAGTTTAACGTTTATGAAAATAGTGTACGTATCGTCGTAGAAAAACAAATTGTTGATGAAGAAGAGTTCAAAGGGTTTACTGATAAACAACGTTTCCAACATGCAGAAATAAATAGCCTGCAGTGGGGAAATAGCCTGTCACTGGCATTCTATCTGCAATTTATAAACGACCATAAAATGAGTCTAGTTTATCGTGATTCTGAAGGTTCAAGTTATTATCAAGAGCAAAGCTTGCAACTTGATTATCGTTTCCCTCTCAGTATCGGTCAGTTCCATTTGGGCCTCGGGCAAAGCGATGTTACACTGCGCAGCTCAAAAAATAGTGAAACAAATTTTTGGAGCGGATATGAACTGCGCTTTTAACCCAATTTTAAATAAATAATCTACTTAACTGTGAATATTAATCCTATGAAAATTTCTAATATAGCCAAATCGTTTAGCAAAAAAATAGCACTCTCTAGTCTATTTGTTTCACTCTCTGTTTTTGCACAAACGCCAACACCTGAGCAAATGGCTCAGTTTCAACAGTTACCAAGAGCACAACAAGAGCAACTTGCTAAACAATATGGAATCCCGCTAAGCGCTATTTCTGGTGGCGTAACGGGGACTTCACAAGAAAACACGCAGCAAACTATCCAAGGCCCACAAAAAACAATTGCTACTACAGGCCCCGAGGTCGATTTAAAAACACAGCTTGATGATCTTGCTTTACAAGTTAAAGAGCTTAATAAAGAGCTAGGCTTTGATGAAGATGAGTTAAAACCCTTTGGTTACGATGTATTACAAGGCACACCTGAAAGCTTCACGCTTTCCGATGATTTTCCTGTGCCAAATGATTACCTAATAGGCCCAGGTGATGAACTGAAAATCGAGCTTTACGGAAAAGTAAACCAAGAATTTTCTTTAAAGGTAACACGCGAAGGAATGGTGAACCTGCCTACATTAGGTCCCGTGAATGCATCCGGTTTAACATTTAGTGAGTTCCGCACCTTAATAACTAAAACCGTTAAAAGCAAAGTTATC
>Ga0209395_1001888_pt1 | contig 28517 bp, 26 predicted proteins | sample GOMGulsemesocosm_3_FD_184635 | JGI IMG/M metagenome (GOLD analysis project Ga0209395, IMG submission 184635) | Methane-oxidizing microbial communities from mesocosms in the Gulf of Mexico - GOM9D Gulf of Mexico (SPAdes) (version 2) | ecosystem: Environmental > Aquatic > Marine > Cold seeps... | reverse complement strand
TAACGGTGGAGGCAAAACTCAGGGTCAATTTTGAACGAATATTCATAACAGTTTATACATTTTTTATTTGTAAAATGAGTAATATAGCCGAGTGCCTAACTAAAACCAACAATAACACTCACTTATATTGCCGGGCCATTATTTGATTTAACATTATCTGTAGTATATTTTAAGCGTAACTAAGGGCATTAATTAACTATCTATGTGGCGATTTCTTTTTCTCTTAATGTTTGCAGCTTCTCTGAGCTTAAACGTTTATTTATTATTGCGAGTTACTGAGTCGAGCTTACTCGGCGAAGCATTGCATCACTTAGTTACTGACACGCCCAAGCCATTAAAGGAAAAAACAGTAAAACTTAATAAATCGTCCACCAATACTTTATCTCCACCATTATCAACAATTGAAAACAACTCACCAGAAAATCAGCAGCAAATCGCTTTAGTTGATGAAATTAAACAAACGATAGATTCCCAACAATATTTTGTCGCTGCTAATTTACTCTATGACATTCCTTTAGAAGATAAAGAAAGCCTTAATACGGTTAAAATTCACTGGTTTAACAGTGCCACTAGTCAATTGAAAAATAAACAATATGCCGCTATAGAAGACTCCATCGATGCCTTCTTAGGTTATTCTCCCGACGATTTAGATTTTCTCTTTCTAGTTGTTGAATTAAAACTCGCTAAACAACAAGTGCTTGAGGCCGTTAAAAAAGCTTTTAGTCTTCAATACCATACCTTCGATATTGATTTACAGCAGCAAAGTATTACCTATGCCGAAGAGTTAGTTCGCCAAGAATTCAAAAGGCTAAATCGGCTTTCATCATGGTTTGAATTAGCTCAATTTGCAGAAGAAGTTTTATCGATAGATGCAAATAATTTGGAAGCTCAATGGGCATTGGCTCAAGCACAATTTCAGCAAGGTAAATTTGAGAATGCGGTTGAGAACTTAAACTCATTGCTAGACAAACCTAATTACCAAGTAAAAGCGAATCATTTACTTAAAAATATTCAACTTGCTCTGCAGCGACCGGTGATGGTTCCTCTTACCCGCAGAGGAGAGCATTTTATCGTTGAAGGTGTTATTAACAACCGATTTTCTGTCGAGTTGTTAATTGATACTGGTGCCAGTATTTCATTATTATCGCAGACAGTATTTGATGAGTTACTTACCTATACCCAAGTTAAATACATTAACGATATCGTGTTAAATACTGCAGGTGGCGAAGTATCTAGTAGTATTTATGAAGTTGAGGAATTTGAACTAGCCGGCTACCGGGTAAAAAATCTAAAATTTGCGGTAAGTCCTTTGATGAACTTAGACAATAAAGGGTTGTTAGGTATGAATTTTTTACGATTATTTGATTTTCATATTGATCAAACTAACAATGTACTATCGTTAGAGAGTAAACCAGAGCAAAGAGATAGTCGCAACTAAAGAGATGCCATCCTATCTTGCAACTCTTTTAATAAAGGGCGTGCTTTAATTAGCTTCTTTTCGTTCATCAGAGCATTAGCCTTGCCAAAACTTTGTTCAGCTAATGATCTTTCACCTCTGCTTAAATAGTATTCTGCAAAATCAACATGCCCTTGGATAATGCCCAAAGGACAATTGAGTAATTCTTGATATTCTAGTGCGGAACTAAATAAGTCATAAGCGTTATCATAACGTTGCTGTATCTGCCTGATTTTTCCCATCATAGATTGACTGTATGCATAATAAAGCCAATCTTTTTTCTGCCGAGCCAGTGTATTCGCTGCTAGCATGTTTTGTTCTGCTGTTGCTAGTTGCCCCATACTAAGCAGTGCCATGCCCTTAAAGTAGAGTAATCTTGATTTATATTGGTCATCACTCCCATTGGCTATCAGTGCCAATGCCTTACTCGATGCAGTTAATGCATCTTGAATTTCATTTAGGCTTAATTTTGTTTTAATCAAAAAATACAGCGCGGTCATGTTATTTGGATCATTAATAACAGCGCCATTAATAAAAGTCAGCGCGGAGGCATAATCATCAACTTCCAAAAATTGCACTGCTTTTGATATCAGATCATTCTGTAACTGTTTATCAAATTCACCGGCATCATAAACTAAGTTCTCATCAAGTGCCTTTTCAAGGGAGTTTACTATTTCTGATAACGCACTTTCATAGTTTATTACGTTGATTGTTTGAGTGTTTTTTCCTGTTCTACTGTAAATTGTATAAACAAAATTCAATTCACCTGGAGTACCACTGACTGAAGTTTCTAAGACATATGAAGTACCTGAAAGAGAAAAAATATTGTTAATATTGTTACGATGTCCAACTGGTATCCTATTGAGAATTTCAATTACATCTTCTAAATGAAAGATGGTGACGGCTTTATTTGGCAGAATTTTTTTAATAATACCTTCCATAGCCCCATACCTTAGCCATTGTTGAGACTCGGGTAATGCGCGTACGTTAAGAGGTAAAACAAGAATGCCTTTATGATCTAAAGTTCTTTGCTCTGCTGAATCATTTGCCTTAGACATGGTTTGTGGTGAAATTAAACCATTAGTTGCAACAAAATAGCTAACGACAATCGCCATGAAAATCAAAGAAGCTATTAGCAATGTTTTATAGTGTTTTGTAAATGACATCAAACTGAGCGATTTATTATCGGTGGTTTTATTTACCTCAAGACGTTCAACAATAGAAGCAGCAATACCTATGCTATATCCTCTTCTAGGATAGGTGATGATGACATCTGGATTGCTAAACTGCTTTCGGATTTCATTGATTGATTGAAATATTACTTGATCTTCAACAACACTGCCTTGCCAAACAGACGCTAATATTTCAGCTTTAGAAAAAACGCTTTCAGGCTTTGAAGCCAACAGTAAAAATAATTGAAATGTTTTAGGTCTTAAAACGATGGTTTTATCGTTTAAAAATATTTCCCCCGTTAGTGAGTGGATTTCACAAACTTGCTCACCTAAAGACACAGAATTTCCTCACAAATAAAAGCAAAACATTACATATTTCAGATAAGCCAATATACAGCCTCAGCTTTCTCTTTTACAGGCTTTAACCACCGTTTTAGTGAAATTTTAGCGAACTTATAGCTTACATCAATGGTTTTTAGCAGAGGATTTGAGCAAATATATCAACAGCAACTCTAGAGCGATACCTCAGAGTCACAAACAATCTTAAGGTGAATAAAATATGATCAAGTTCTTTTCAAAAAAGCAGATTTTTATGCTCTGCGCTGGGTGTTTGACGCTCAATAGTAATGCTTTCGAAAACCTTAATACCAGTCAAGAACTAGGCCAAGCTAAGGCATTTGTTGGTGCGAATGTCTTAAATCCAAACCTAGGTTTAAATATATCAAATGCAACTATCTTGGTTAACGAAGGTAATATAGTAAAAATACAACCACACTCGGAAGAAATTCCCACAAACTATTCAATAACCAATATAGAAAATAAATGGGTAATTCCCGGATTAATTGACGGCCATGTGCATTTAGCACAATCAGGAGGCGCATTTACTCGTCCGGATATTATTAATGCAACGAAAATTGAAAGTTATCAAGCAGATCAAAAATGGTTATTTGATCACTCAACTTTCTTACTCAACAATTATATCGCACAAGGAATAACAACGATTTTTGATATGGGTGGCCCATCAGAAAACATCGCTCATTTTAGAGCATTAACAAAACAAGGGATTTTTCCTGACATATATTCAGCAGCGACATTAATATCACCTATGGATGTACCACAACTTAATGGTAATGCGGAAGGGAAAACCTTCACTAAAGTGAGCAATGCTGAACAAGCAATATCATTAGTTCAAAGCCAATTAACATTAAATACTAATATTATAAAAATAGTATGGGGGCAAGAAAGTGGCTTAACGACAGAACAATTATATGCAATGTATCAACCTGCAATAGCGTTGGCAAAACAACACAACAAGATTGTCGCTGTTCACGTTCAAGACCTCATTAATGCAAAACGTTCAATTGAAGCCGGTGCGGATATTTTAGTACACGGGGTAATGACCAATGATATTGATGATGAATTAATTGCTTTGATGAAAAAACACCATGTTACTTATATGCCGACATTATCTGCCTATAGTCATTACTTTGAAATTTTTAAAAATGACTTTCAACTGAGCGAACATGAACTAAGTCATGCACACCCTGATATCAAAACCTCTTTTAAAAAGCTAATGAGTAATGTCAAAGATACCGATCAAATGTTCCAGATATTCCTTAAATACATACCTAAAGTGGACAGTACTGAAGATGAACTTGCGCAGCTTTCTGCCCAAGAACAATCTATCGTCAAGCAATTACGTTCCATGTTTTCATCTGCTATTGAAAATAGTCAAAAAACCAATTTAGCCAAAATAATCCATTCCGGGGTAAATATTGCCTTTGGTACTGATGCAGGAAATCCAGGCACATTGCATGCGTCTTCATTTATAGGTGAAATGAAAGCATGGCAACAAGCCGGCATTGCAAATAAGGATATATTAAGAGCAGCGACTTTCGGCAATGCTCAAGCGTTAAATTTAACAGATAGCTTAGGCACGTTAACTTCAGGCATGCATGCAAACTTTGTCGTATTAGATGCTAATCCATATAAGAACTTAACCACACTATCAACGCCAGTAATGACCATTAAACGTGGCAAAATTGCTTTTGAACAAGGAAATTAAACCGATGAAACTCTCTAAACTTTCCTTACTGTTATTATCAAGTTTGTTTGCTAACTCTGCTGCTAGCATTGTTATCAGACACGATGTAAATGACGAAAAATATAATGCTACCATTGAGGATTTTACACCCTTAGCAACCTTATATGCCATTGGTGTACATGGCACATTAATTGACCCTAATTGGGTATTAACGGCAGGGCACGCGATATTCTGTATGGAGCCCGGCGACAAAATCAAAGTGGGCTATCATTGGGCCGAAATTGAACAGCGCTATACTCATGTCGATTATGAATTAGGCGAAGAAAATGATATTGCCCTGCTCAAGTTAAAACAGCCGATAACGGCAATAAAACCGGCAAAAATATACCGAAATAGCGATGAGGAAACTCAAGATATTTGGTTTATCGGCAGTGGCGGTACAGGTAATGGCAATGAAGGACAAACCGTATCTTATAGTCAAAATAATGGGAAATTGCGCAAAGCACAAAATACCATTAACGGTACCAGCGAACGTGAGATCTATTTCACATTCAACAAAGGTGATAAAGCACTGCCGTTAGAGGGAGTATCAGGCAATGCCGACAGTGGAGGACCTGCTTACAAATTTATCGATGATATTCCTTATGTCTACGGCATTAGCTCGAGAAATGATTCCTTTTTCAAGGATGTCGGCGAGTATGGCGTTAAAGAAGTATATACCCGCGTTTCCTACCATGCCGTATGGATTGATAAAATAATGGAGAACGATAGACAATACATTGATAAATACACCACCCAAGAACGATTTGCTCAAGATAACATCAAAGACCAATTATCAAAGGCCTGTGAAGTTGTAGGCTATAAATAATGAATATATCAATACAACTTATCTGTCGCAGCTGATATCTCAGTTGACAATCTTGAATATAGATTCCGACCTAATCGTACAATTGATAAGGTTGGAAAATACCACATTGCTGACCCTTTTATTAATGAAAAATCGACCCCAAAATAGTCAGCAAAGATACGAATATAGTCCTTTTAGTCTGAATAAAGCGACCATTGCAAACACACGAACGGGGTTTTTAAAGTTACTAGTCAACAGAAATAAAAAAACCAATCATTACAATTGATGATTTCAAGAATAAAGTCATTTTAAATGTGAGCGTCCGAACAAATGCGTCTAGCCTTGCTTGACGTTCCAAGGTAGTAAGTGAGTAAGGCTTTCCGGCTTGTTAGCAAGTCAATCCAAACATGTTTGCAAATAGTTGTCGACCAGCATACCGTTGATTTTTGCTATTTCAATAATGCTATGGAGTACGGTGCTAGCCGTTGCGCCCCGTGCAGTATTGGAGAACAACCAGTTTTTTCGGCCAATGACAAACGGTTTCACAGCACGTTCAGCGCGATTGTTATCAATATTTATGCGACCATCTTTTAAATAGGTGATGAGCTTATGCTCTTGATTACACCAATATATGAGCGATTCGCCAAGTTTGCTTTTCGGTGGAACTTTATCTTTATTCTCGATAACCCAATGATGAAGTTTGTCGATGATGGGTTGGGATTTTTTTTGCCGTGTTTGATATTTTTCTGCTGCCGTTTTGTCTTTTAAGCTTGCTTCAATGCCGTAAAGTTTTCCAATAAGGTTTAAGGCAACATCGGCTTTACCGGTTTTGTTTTTCCCTTGCACCGTTTTCGCATCTATGAATTTCGACGAGCATGCGCCATACAACCGGCCAATATTGCATTTGTTTTTCCGTACGCAGCATAGCCATCGACTTGCAAGTAACCATCATAGCCATCAAGGTAATCAACCACACAAGCTGAGGCTCGTAAGTAGTGATAGTCATAGAGGATAATATTGGGCATACTGTTTGTGGTCACAGAATCACCACCGCAACAATACACCCACATATAACTGTGCTACTTAACTAGCTTTTCATAGCAATTAAATGATAAAACGCCAATAACTGCCGACACCATTAATGTCGTGACAGTTGAGTGAAACCTAACAAAATTAGGAGCTAATGAATCTATTTCAACAGAACTTTTATTTTGAAGATGACTCAAGTTTTGAAAGCCAACTTTGAGCAACATTGGCGGTACCTCTTAAATGCCTTTGTTCTGCAAGTAATAACGCTTGATTAAAGAAATCACGGGACGAATTTACCTCATCACGCTGATAGTTTAACTCCCCTAGGTCAATTAAGGTATTTGACTGTCCAAAGGGGCATTGTATTGTTTGATGAAAAGACAAAGCCTGCTTAAATTCAGCCTCCGCTTTATCATAGCGCCCTTGAGCCAGGTAAATTCTCCCCTCTATCCGTGACGAATTAGCTAAATAAAGTACATCATTAACTGACTTAGCTTTTTCCTTTGCCAAACTAAGTGTCGTTAGCGCAAGTTCCAACTCACCTTGTTGTGTCAGGCTTAATGCCTTCCAAAATAACAGCCGCACCAAACCAGCTTCATTGTTTTCTTTTTCTGCGATAGCGATACCACTAGATAATATTTGCTGTGCTTCGCTAAACCTACCTAAATGAATCAATGCCTGTGACAACAGTCTGTTTGCCATGAGGTTTTTAGGCTCTGCGATCAAAACCGCCTCAAGTAATGTAACCACATTATTGAAGTTTTTGGCTTGTAGTTGATCGAGGGCATTAGCAACAATCTCATTTGCAAAATCTGATTGATAACTACGATTTTCATCTTTCTTTTCAACACCCATCAACTGTAATACAACTGATGAAAGTTCGAAGAACATTGATTTTACGTCAGCAGAAAAAAGTGCTCCTCTATTGGTTTTATCTCTGTAGTGCAGACTGTAGACCAATTGATAGTCTCGAGGTGATCCTGAAATCGTTTGCTCAATAATTAACTCGGCACCTGAAACATCGAAAATTCTAGACACGGCATTCGAATCTATTTGTTCAATATCAACATCCGCTCTTTCCACAATGTCTAATACATCTTCCGTATGCAATGGAGAAATTTTACTCTGCGGTTTCAAGTAATTAATAAGTTGATCCATGCCACCATAACGAAGCCACAAATGATCCGAATCAGTTATTTTACTCTTTACAGGAAGTACCACTATTGAACCTGAGTTTGAATCACGAACAGGTGTACCTTGAAACTGTATGAACAAAAATGTAATAACCAAAACCACTAGGAAGGATGTAATACTGAACATCAAATATTTGCTAGGCTTGATCGTTTTTCTCTGGTCCTTTACAACATCAACGCACTCTTTAATTTCTGAAGAGATTGAATAACCTTTACGTGGGTGAGTCTTAATAACCACTCGTTCACCAAAGAGTTTTCTCAACTCTGTCATCGACTGAAAAACTACATGATCGTCGACAACAACGTCATTCCAAATTTGTTCAAGTAATTCATGTTTACTCACAATTTGGCCATTTGCTTTTAACAATAGGATTAACAATTCGGCAGTTTTTGGACGCACTTTTAGTACTTCACCGTCTCGGTGAATTTCGTTTACTTGAGGGTAAAAAAGGCAGTCATCAATTTGATAGTACAGGGTCATTACGCTTCTTTTTTGATTAAAAAAATTTCGCTCATTTGTTTTTCCATGAATGAAATATACAAACGAATAAATCACAAAACATTGATTATATTACGGTTATAGGAAATTATAGTTTTCTATACTACTTTTTTAGGTTGTTCACGTGACAGTATAACGTCAATTCTTAAACAACAGGTAACAATCAATGATGGAAAAATTAAAGCAAGCAATTCAACAGTGGCCTGCAACCTCAGTATTACTGACCACGTTTATTTCTATAGGTTTACTTTTTCTAGTGAAGCTGACGGAGTCTGATCCCGCCCCACTTTTGCATTGGACAAGGTTATTATCGTTAACCACTATTTCAGCAAGTATATGCTTTCTACTTTATAAATTTGACTGGCACCAAGCGTCAGGATTAACAAATAAACCATCACAGTGGCACCGTAAATGGTTTTGGGCAACCTTGCCTTTCTTGGCAATTTCTTTATTAAGTTTAACCAGCGCAAATTGGCAAGCATTTGAACCATCTCCATTTAGAATAGGCGTGTGGTTATTTTCAAATTTTTCAACTGGCCTATTTGAAGAGGTGTTGCTAAGAGGCTTTTGCTTTTATCTATTAATCAAGGCGTGGGGAACGTCCAAGAAAGGGGTTTATTTAGCCGCAGTGTTTCAAGCCGTTGTATTTGGCGTAGCACATTTTGGTAACCTTTATCATATGCCAGTATTGGACGTCACTGCCCAAGTTATTTTTGCTACTTTAATTGGCTTAGGTTTTGCTGGATTAGTTTACCTTACGCGCTCACTTTGGCCGGCCATCATCGTACATACTTGCATTAATTGTTCAGGAACGATTAATGATTACCTTGTGCCAGGAGTTTCAGAGTTTCAAAGCCCTGGAGTAGGCGGTTACATTGTCATCATCATCATATTTTTAGTTCTGTCGACCTTACCTGGATTAATGTATTTAAGATCCGTTGAATTGAAACAGTCTCATTAAATTGATAACAAGAACACTAGGTGAATAATATGTCAAAACGTACTCTACAATTTGTACTACTGTTTATTTTTCTTCCGTCGTATGCATCAGAAAACACACAGGGGTTTTCTGATGCTCATGCGGCATATACTGTGGCAGTTAAAAAACTAGTTGATGGTCGAAAAGTTATAGCCAATAGGGAAAAAATAACGCTAACGGAGGTCACCGAAGACAAAGATGGAAAGAAAAACACCCACAAAACGACTGTATATATTGGTAACGACGGTAGCGAAGTTCAAGACATAGAATTAGCTGAGACTGAGCCTTCAGGCTCACTTGGTTGGCAATCAAATATTCTAGTAGACCCGGCTAGATTCCCATTATCTGCAAATTTTATTAGCGAGACCGAACTTACTTGGACATTTGAAATTCCTATGCAAGTTAAAGCCAACATCGAAGGTAATGAAAACGAAGTTGATGGAGAAAGTGTTAATCGAGAAATTCAAGAAGCGCTAACAGCCGAATTAACGATATCAAAACGCGACCCTCGTATTCTTTCACAAAAGATCTACGCCAAGTCGTCGTTCTCTCCAGAGTCACTTGTTCGAATTAGTAAATTTTTGATAAGGGTTGAATATGGACAAGCATGGCAAGACGGCCCTTGGGTAACAACTTCACTGTCTAAAACGTTAGAGGGAAAATATGCCCTCTTTGTAAGCGTTAAAGAATTTTCAGTGACATCTTACGAAAACTATCAGTTAATGAAACAAGATCTATAGTCATGCGCATATACAAAAAAATAAACAGCAGAAGCTTCATCACCCTATTCGTACTATTTGCATTTATGACGATTATGGTTACATCGGTACTCATGTTTAGTAATAAGTATGATAGTTCAATTGCACTTACTCACACTGTGTTTGGCTTTGGTTTGGTTTTAGTTGTTTTTTTTCACATCAAAAATAACTTTTCAGCACTTAAGAATCACTCGAAGGTCAATATAAGTAACAATAAAAGAAAAACAAACATAGCACTGCCTGTTGTTACTGTGTTTAGTCTTGTGTTGATTATTCTTTCGTTTAACAAAATGCCCCCTATGCTTTTCATTTACGAATGGGGCAATGCCTTAAGAGCGGATGATCAAAAACTTGTAGGAGAAGAGTTAACCTACTCCGTCGTAAATAGGAAAGAAACCAATAACCAAGGCCCTACTATCACTGTCGACCTGCGTGAAGGGCCTTACTTTGCTTGGCCTCAGTACGCTATTTGGATTGAAGATATGAAAGGTAACTTTATACAGCCTATTTTTGTAACGTCTAAACTCGCTAAAAATAACTTTGTGAACCAAGTGACTAAAGTGAATGACGATATTGTTTTTACCTCTCATGTATTTTTGTCGGGTGACGTAGACTTGAGAACAACCTTTAGTTCAGGCGTATTTCCAGAAACGAAAAATGACCGTGCAAGGCCTGAGTCACTGCCTGTTTTCTTGCATAAAAATCGCAGCCTTTCAGAGAGTAAATCACTAATTCCTGATGGTGAAGACGTTATTGTCGATTCATTCTCTGGCGCAACTATGACGCAAAGTTTTTTGTTAACGTCCACGCTTAAAGACGAAACAATGCGACCTTTTAAAGTTCGCTTGGAAATAAATAATTCATTCGATTTCAACGATTATTATTCCAGTGACAGGTTTCCAGATGACCCTGTTTATTCAGGCAACGGATATAGTGCTCAACCTTCGCTGGTTTACGAAGCAATTGTAGAGAATGACGAGAATACAACTGTGTTTCCAATGAAACTAATAGGTAGAGGGCACCACTCGGGTCAAGACGGTGAAATATATACGGACCTAGAAAATATGACTACCGCACTTGAATTGATTGATCGTATATTAATAGAGGTTAATTAGGATAGAGCATACAACACCTCGAGCTAAGGTCTGTTATTGGCTAGCTGAAGAAGTCTCTAATGATCACTAGCTTAATGTTAACAAAGATACGAGCTGACGTTACACTAATTATTTTTTATGACTTCTATTAGTTGGAGAATAAATTAAAATCAAAAAAATCGTTCGTTCTCTAGCCAGTAGTTGATGAATTATTTACATATTAATAGATTGAGTGATCGGTTACGATGTGACGATAATTCATCGCTGTATACACCAATAAAATGGGTGCTGAGATATATTAAAATATTAATATTACTGTAGTCGCCACTGTTTAGGCGTTACCCCTAACGTTCTTTTAAATAAACGAATAAAAAAGCTACAATTTTCATAACCTATCGTATATGAAATATCTGATACACTGCGATCTGTTGCAATCAACAGTCTTTTCGCCTTCTCTATTCGAACTTTTTGCAAGTATTGAATTGGTGAAATACCGGTTGCCAGTTTAAACCTTCGTTTTAAGTTTCGCTCACTATAAGCAAATTTTGTCGCTAAATCTAAAATAGAAAAATACTTATTAAAATTCTCTTCAATCCAATCTTGAACCTTAATAATGGCTTCATCAGGATGATTACGTTTACCAAGTAACACAGGTGTTAACAACTCTGGTGACGTCAGTAAGCCATGTGCCGCGCACTGTTGAGCAAAGTGTTCTCCTTTTGTCGTTGCAATATAGTGTAATAGAACATCCATACAACCAGTGAAAGTCCCTGTACTGTATATATTATCCGAAAGGGTATAGGATTTATTACTAATGAAGTGTGTGGTTGGATACTTTTTTCTAAAGTACTTTATAAAAGCCCAGTGGGTTGCGACTAACTTATGACTCAATAACTCTGCTTCGGCTAACAAAAAAGCGCCTGTACTTACCGAAACTATCGGTATGTTGCCATTATTTCTTTGCTGTAACCATTGGACAATTTTGCGCTGTCCCTTAACATTTTGCCCTAGCTGTTTTCCCTCAATAGGAGGAATGATAATTAGATCAACAGTTTCAATTTCATCTACAGCAGCATCCATATTTATAACATTGCCACTCGCACTTATTACAGGATTTCCATCGTGGCTGACAATTTTACAACTAAAACTCAATGTTTGATTGTGATGACTTTGTAGGCGCTCGACGATAGCAAAGAAGTCCTTAACTATCATCAGATTCATTGCCCAACAATATTCATAAGTCAGTATGACGATATTGTTCAACTAACACCTCTTGGCCCAATCGGACTATAAAACTGCATAATAGGCAATTGTAGCATCTATTATCAATTGTTACATTTGTCTAACGATAATGAATCCACTCATAGGATTAATTGCTTTTGAAAAACAATCACTATGAGCGACTAAACATAATTTGAGAGATGAATAATGAAGAGTGAATTAATCGAAAACCCTGAGCAAGCCCTAGTCGATTTTTTAGATCAAAAAATAAATGAGTTTAATTGGCAAAACTGGGAGGTTAAGGAACAAAAACCAATCGCAATAAAAATAACAAATGAAAAAGCTGAAATTATCGCTGGAGTAGCGGGGAGAACGTTTGGTGACTGGTTTTTGCTAGATACTTTATGGGTTAGTGAAAATTTGAGAGGTAATAATTTAGGCAGTCAATTACTTAATGATATCGAAGTTGCTGTAATAAACAGAGGTTGCAAAAAAGTATTGTTAGATACGCTGAATTTTCAGGCTATGCCATTCTATAAGCAACATGGTTATTCGGTTGAATGGACACAACAAGGTTATCCCCGCACTGGGTGTAAGTACTTTATGGTTAAAGCACTGCTTAATAATTAATTAAGCAAAGTTTATAAGTCGTTTACATACAGAAAAGATAATCATGACAACATTTTATATTAATAATACTGAGTTTATTCACTACGAGCTAATAGACGGCGATAATACTAAACCCTACTTGGTTTTTTTACACGAGGGATTAGGCTGTGCAGAGATGTGGAAAAACTTTCCTGAAAAGCTATGCAAACAAACAGGCAGCCCAGGGCTAATTTATGACCGTATTGGTTACGGGAAGTCTTCACCTATAACTGATACTCGCACCATTGATTATTTGCATGAATATGCAAAAAAAGAACTCCCTTTAATACTCAATGAAGTTATTCCTAACACTCCATTCATTCTAGTTGGCCACTCTGATGGCGCGAGTATTAGCTTAATATATGGTGCTCAAGATCCTGCATATTTGTTGGCGATCATTTCAGAAGCAGCCCATGTCATGGTTGAAAGCGAAACTTGTAAAGGCATAGAGGTAGCGAATAAAGCATGGGATGAAAAAAAATTAGAAGGTCTTTACCAATATCACGGTGATAAAACAGCACAAACATTCAAAGCTTGGGCTATTACTTGGTTACAGCCTTGGTTTAGGAGTTGGAATATTGAAAACCTTTTACCTTGTATTGAAGTGCCTATATTAGTGTTGCAAGGGGAAAACGATCAGTATGCCTCGTATGCACAAGTGCGATCCATCGAAAAGTATTCTGGTGGGGAAGTTTGCGCATATATCATAAAAAACAGTGCGCATTCTCCTCATTCAGAAGCGAAAAATAATGTTCTTCTGTTGATGTCGAACTTCATCACAAAACTTAACGTTCAGATAAGCTCTTCAACAGAAAAGTTTGTTTGCATCTAAACACATAAAAAGAGTTGTTATTATGTCCGTAAACTTAGTTAAATTAAAACCCAGTAAATCATCAACTAACGAACTTACTTTTTCAGGGTTCATTCCTGGGTGTCTTTCTACCTTATGTGGTATGCAGAGTGAGTTTTATGCTCGAGAGTGGGGGTTTGGTCATATTTATGAATCAGTCATCGCTGGCGGTGTGAGTGAATTCTTAAGCCGATTTGATGAAGATAAAGACTTTGTTCGCTTAGTGCTAAAGAATAATCAGATTGTTGGCGGCATAACCATAGACCATAGAAATGGTCAAACCGCGCAGCTACGTTGGTTTATTATTTCAGACCAATTACGTGGTACTGGTATTGGAAGCCAAATATTTGCCGAAGCAATGTCTTTTATTAAAAATAATAGCATAGCACACGTATATCTAACTACTTTTCAAGGCTTAGATAAAGCACGTATGTTCTATGAACGTGTAGGATTTAAGTTAACTCATGAAGAAAGTGCATCAACATGGGGGAAAACGATAACCGAACAACGCTTTGATTGGTACGCTGACGATCGCACAACTTAACTAACTATATTGAACAAAAATAGAGAAGTTAAATGAATATAGACCGATTTTAATACATCATTGTTTTGATGGTATGAATACTAAATATGATGGTTCTTTAGTAAAGTTTAGGGAATTTACATTATGCTATTTCTTTTATAGAACCATGTTCCTGACAAAATAATAATGACACCCAATAAATGAGAATCTCATGTCAGCTTTTAGTAGTTGACCTAAAGACCAGCCATCATCTAATGTCGGCTTATGGCTAGTTAAAGAAGTATCTAATGATCACTGGCTTAATGTTAACAAAGATACGAATATAGTCCTTACTCACAGATATAAGCTGACATCTCTCTGAATTAGAAATACCAATTCCTACCACTATGTTGTTACTGTAATTTTAGTGATGGTTTACTTTCATGCACACTATAATTCGCGAATTCTTTATGCCCTTTTTTCCAAAAATAGATTGCAAAAATGAGCACCACTATTGCCGGAATAGCGCCAAATTCATCTACAAACCATGCTGAGTGAGAATTATCTATAAATAGTGGAGTAAAAAACTTTTGCATGAAAACATTTCCACTCGCATGGAATATAACGGCAGTCCATAGGCTGTTGGTTTTATAGCGGAGATAGGTCATGATCATTGTCCAACCCATTATATACACTGTAAAAACAAATAATTGATATGTTATTGGAGTTTCATTATTTCCATAGAGTCCAAGGAATATTAAAGGGTAATGAAATAAAGCCCATAGAAAACCACTGACTAATGCAACATTAGTGAACGTCATAAATTTAGCTAATTCAGGAACAAGAAAACCTCGCCATGCTACCTCTTCACCTAAAGCAGACGGCAAAGTAAGAAGGAACGTAATTGTAGCTGTTATAAAAAAATGAAAAACAAGAATGCTTATATTATTCCACTCAGCCAAGTTGTACTTGTCTTTCAATTCAAGTAAATAAACCGAGTTATACCATTCGCCAATGCCTGATAACCAAATTACAGCATAAGAAACGGCAATAAAAGCTAACGGAATGAGGAAACTCATTTTTTGATATTTCCACTCCCCCCAACTCCAACCTAAAGTGGATATCTTAATATTTCTAAGATAGCAGGTTAGTAGTGCGGCAGCTCCGACAGACAACATTAATGGTGTCGCTTTTTCCAGCCTATATATTAGCCAATATCCAATAAAATATAAGGCTATAGTTAACAAACAGAATATCAACACGTTGATTCGCGCATTCTTTTTACACATATCCATAGGAATCACATTTAATTCAATTAATAATTAAAATTGTACCATCTGTACATTTGAATTATTCTTAACAAAATCTACATGTAATATTAAGTAATTCTAATGATAACAAGTGAAGACTTGAGATTACTTCGCACAATAGCTTCAAAAAAAACTTTAGCCGAAACCGCTAGAGCATTTAATGTAACTCCCTCATCAATCTCTCAAAAGGTACAACAATTAGAAAAAAAGCTAAATTATAAACTTATTGATAGGCAAGCTAGAAAAGCAAGATTAACTGAAGAAGGAGATTATTTATTAAAAAATGGCGTCCAAATAGTTAATGACCTTGATAATTTAAATGAATTAATTAACCGCAAAAGAGGTGAGATATCTGGAAAGATAAAAGTTTTGGCTCCTTTAGGTTTTGGAAATGATTATATAGCACCACTATTGGCTAAATTTAAGAGAATGTATCCATCTCTTAGGGTTGAGTTAGAGTTATCTGATCAACCTGATTGGTCTTCATTAAATGTATGGGACCTGATGATTTATATCGGTGAACTTAAAGACTCCTCTCTACACTTATCCGTTTTAGCTCGTAACCAACGGTTTCTATGTGCCTCTCCGGAATATCTAGAAAAAAATGGAATGCCTAAGACTCCCGCTGATTTGCAAAAACATAACTGTATTGCTTTAAGAGAAAATAAAGAAGATGTAACCATGTGGAGGTTTATTAATATCCAATCTAAAAAGAATGAATCGATTAGAATTGTCCCTCATTTATCCTGTAATGAAGGCAGAGTTGTAAAAGACTGGGCTATAAGTGGGATGGGAATAATCTTAAGGTCTGAATGGGATGTTGCAAGGGAAATTAATAATGGAAAATTGCAAAGGTTATTACCAAACTATGAATTAGCCAATGCTGATATAGTAGCTTTATCAAATACAACTCAAAAAAATAGGTCTGAAAAAGTAATAAAACTATTGGATATGTTGAAAGATGAATTAAAAACTAAACCATGGTATTCAGCCTGATTTAAAGGTCAACTTCCATATCTAAACTGCCCCTTGTTTGATGTTAATAATGGTTCATAAAAAGGTCGGCTTATGGCTAGCTGCGGAAGGTTTGGTGTTGATACCAAAAGCTTTCGCTTAGTACTTTCTAGACATTAATTTGTTAGATGAAATCAAGTTTAAATATCAAATCGTTTGTGCATTCCTGGACTTATTCAACTTATACTTACTAGCTATCTGAAAGTATAAGTTAACTGTCATTGCGCCCTTTAATTTCCTTACTCATCAATTGTCGTTGGGACTACCGTTACGGTATATTTGACCGAGACAATATTCCAACTTGATTCATCACCATGCTGGCAGTCACTACCTTAATAAAATTGAAAGGTTTGTCGACTGGTTAATGAGAATTTGCAATAAGTAAGCTTGGCGTAAACATAACTTGTTAACCGTTATTTAACTGACTTTTAATTAACTCACATAACGTTATTAGTTGCTGATAACGCTTGGCTTTATCGTCAGTTTCATCGGTAGCATGAATAGACCAACCGATATTGATACGAAAGCAATCTTTATACAAATTTAAAGTGCTAAATTCATTACCCGCTCTAAAATATATTTGTTTTTTAATCGCCTCTTCAAGAAGTGCTTGGCTGTTCAATTTTGGTACTTGTATCCACAGCACTAAGCCACCTTCTGGTGTACTTATTCTCGCACTTTTAGGCAAAAAGGTTCTGAGAAGCTTATGATAATCCCGAACATTTTGATTAAGTTTTAGTTTGAGTTTTTTTAAATGTTTACTGTATTGGCCAGAATAAATAAATTCAAACAGGGTATTTTGCACCGGTTGATTAACACCAAAAGTTTGTACACTCCGGTCGGTTAAATATCGTTCAAAGTATCGGCCGGGTTCACACCAACCAAGACGAAAACTCGGCGAAATAGTTTTAGAAATAGAACCACACCACAATACCCAACCGTTTTTATCCCAATGTTTTATCGGTAAAGGGGATGTGCCGCTATGGCTGAGCTCTAAGTAGATATCATCTTCAATGATCGGTGTTTGATACTTTTCAGCAAGCATTGCTAATTGTTGTTTTTGCTGAGCACTAAAACAAATGCCTTGTGGGTTAATGTGATTACTACTAAATAAACAGGCTTTGATAGTTTTGTTGGCAAGATGTTGCTCTAACTGATGTAAGTCTAATTTGGCATCGCTGCAGGGAATTTCTATCACTGTTCGCTTTAAATTGGCGAGTAACTCTATTAGCCCGTTAAAACAAGGTGACGAGATAGCTATGGTATCACCGGGCTGGGTGGTGACTTCGATTGCGGTTTTAACAGAATCTATACAACCATTGGTAACGATAAGTTTATTGGCATCCAAAGGGAAATATTGTCCACTAAAATGCTGACTCAATGTATCACGAAACGCTTGTTGCCCCTGATGATCGGGATATAAATGTGATAAATGTTGCTTCCTGATATTCCCTTGCCGAGTACAACGATTTAATGCCTCAAAAGGGATTAATTCTGGTGAAATTACCGAGATGTAAAATGGGCTATTCTGCCCTTCTTTTAGTTGTGTGAAACTTTTTGGCTGACTAACTTTACTGACAAATTGTGGAAATTTTGGTTTTTTATCTTTGCCAAATGGCTGAGTAACAAAATACCCTGACTGAGGTTTCGCCTGTAGCCAGCCAAGCTCTTGCAAATTTTGATAACAATTCACCGCGGTAGTATTACTAATATCATACAACTTTGAAAATTGACGAATAGCAGGCATGCGTTGACCTAAGCTTAATCGCCCAACTTCGATATCAGCAATAATCATATTGCTTAATGAAATGTACTTAGCCGCCAAATTGTACCCTAAAAATTTATAAAAATTGAATCTGTTCATTATTTGTCAATTTATCATAATGAGCAAATAGTTTTTATAAATAGGACAAAGTACGATGAAAAAACTGCATTTATTTATCGCCATTGCTGTGGCTTGTATGTGGGGATTTAATTTCTCAATCATTAAACTCGGTGTGAGTGAAATGGATCCGCTGATTTTAACTGGACTAAGGTTCACCTTTGCGACATTCCCAGCGATATTTTTCATCAAACGTCCGCAAGTCTCCTTAGCAGTTTTAGCCTTGTATGGTCTGACTTTTGGTGTTGGCGTTTGGGGCATGCTGACCTTATCTATACACCTCGGAGTGTCAGCAGGCATGTCGAGCTTAATTTTACAGTCTAGTGCATTCATCAGTGTGTTATTGGGGGTATTCTTTCTCAAAGAAAAATTGCCCCTGCTTCGTAAAGTTGGACTGTTAGTCTCCATCCTTGGTTTAGCGCTAATTTTTACCCTTGAAGATGGCTCAGTCACCATCGTTGGAATTTTATTTGCTTGTTTTGCTGCGGTGAGTTTTAGTGTCACTAGCTTAATCATTAAGAAGGTGGTGATTCGTGATATGTTTGCTTTTGTAGTGTGGTCTTGTGTATTTGCGCCGATTCCATTATTTACTTTATCGTTTATCATTAATGGTACTACTGGGTTTACTATGCTGCTAAGTAATATCAATGCCTTAAGTGCTTTTTCAGTATTATTTCAAGCGTACCCGGTCACCATTTTGGGCTATTGGCTGTGGAATAAACTTGTCGCGCAATACCCAATGAGCACCATGGCACCATTAACCCTTTTAGTGCCGTTGTTTGCCTTATTAGGTTCGGTCATTTTTTATAATGAAGCCATTGGTTTGACCAAGTTAACCGCGTGTTTATTGATTTTATCAGGTATTGCTATTGGCTTATCTGAAGGTCTAATAGAAAAAATAAAGCTTAAACGACAATTTGGCTAGACAATACTAAGAAGAGTACATAAGGTAAATTAATGAAAACAAATCCTATACATAAATCTTTTTAAAGGTAGCTTTAATGAAAAAATCAGCAAAAATAATTTGTACCTTCTTAGCCATTTTCACCAGTTTTAGTGTCTTGGCAACTGATTTAAAAGTGGGAGAGCAAGCGCCAAACTTTAACTTACAAGCAACCAATGGCGATTATTATCAACTGAGTGATTATCAAGGAAAACAAGCAGTCGTTTTGGCTTGGTATCCAATGGCGAATACCCGAGGCTGTACTATTGAATGTAAGTCATTGGTTGAGAAAGGGCATTTAATTAGGGAATACAATGCAAGTTACTTTATGGCCAGTGTTGACCCATTAGATGACAACAGAGACTTTGCCAAGAAAACCGGTGCTGATTTCCCGATGTTAAGTGATCCATCAAAAGAAACCGCCAAAGCATATGACGTATTAAATATTATGCGTGTTGCCAGCCGAGTGACTTTTTATATCTCTAAAGAAGGAAAAATATTGAAGATAGATGAAAATATCAATACCAAAACAGCTGCTGAAGATATTGCGAAGAACTTAAAAGCACTGGATGTAGCTCTTGCATCATCTGAATAAAGGATATGTTTTATAAAGCTCACTTAATTATTATCATTGAGTGAGCTGTGTTAAAACGTTATTTGATAGGAAATTCATACAACTTATCAAGAATATCTAAACTTAAGCTATTTGCGTTTATCGTGCCTTGAAATATGCCAATGGGGGCAACCAGTGCCACTTTATTATCAGCGGTGAACAACATTCTAAAGGTAGTTTTTGCTGTATTACCCGCCAGTGTTCCGGTAAGTTTCTCACCCAGCTTTATATCACCGATACACATCTCCTTGTTTTGAGAAAAAGTCAGCGTTGCCCGGCTTATTTCATTGCCAAACGTCTGTACATTGAATTTACACTTTTGCTCAGGCTGGCTATTAATCAACATTTGTAAACTTGCTGCAGTATCATCAAGTGCCACACTCCATTGAGTATTACTGAGCAATACTATGCTTTCATTCTCTTTGGGAAAAACACTGATATGAGAACGTGCTCCAGACATGCTTCCTGAATGATGAAAGAACTCTTGGCCAAAACGATTTTCCCTGATTCGCCAGCCAACTGCCATACTACTCCGGGATACTTTAATTTCACTACCATCAGCAAGCTTTTGTGGTGTGTTAAATTGATTAAGAGTTGCTGACTTGATTATTGAATCAGTTAACAATGAAAGGCCAAATTTGGCAAGATCACTGGCAGAGCCCACCAAGCCACCACCAGCCCATTTGTAACCAATATTACCACGTTCGAGACTGTTACCCGCTGTATCGTAGAGTTTCGACCAACTTACCCTCGGTTCATCAAATTTTTCTGCTTTTATCGAAGGTGCATTTACTGCCATTGTCATATCAGATAATTGGTTCAAAAAAGGCTTTTTCCCTGCATTTTCGATGACTAACGACAACAAGTTAAAGGCAAAACTTGAATAACGGTATTCACTGCCGGGTTTATGCAATAACGACCTATTCTCGAATAAACTTACGCCTTGTTGAACATTTTCATAAGGCTCAGCACGATTATCAATATTATAATCATGCAGTCCCTGGTAATGTGGGATCCCCGCAGTATGAGTCAGCAGCTGTCTTACGGTAAAGTCATAGTCTTTTTTTGGATAGTCTGGAATATAGCTATAAATACTTTTATCTAAATCCATTTTCCCTTCGCTGACTAACTCAGCTAATAACCCTGTTGTGACAAATTTAGAAACACTGGCATAACGAAATTCCGTCGTTGCAGAGACACCAAGTTTAGTGCTTTTATCGGCATAACCAAGATAGTGCGACCACTTTTCACCTTGCTGATTATAAGATACCGCAGCTAAGCCAACGAGGTTAGCCGACTCTCTTAATTCTGCTAGGGCAATGTCAGCTAAAGCATGTTGTGCAACCGCACCATTAGCTGTATTAAATAACGTAGTAATAACTAATACTAATAAACATATACTTTTGTTATTGACCATTATGCAACATCACTCTTTATCGTTATTTTTTGAATAAACAATCCTAAACGATTTTTGCTCCACATACTTGATTAATAGATACAAACTTGGACTTTAGTCTGAATTAGGTTTAGTCTAATCGAATCTACCTTTAACCATACTCGCTATAACCTTATGAAGTTAATTACCCTAATTTTATCATTGCTTTACTTGTGTAATATTCAAGCGGCTGATTTTAAACCGGTAATGATTTATGACGGTGAGGAAATTTTAGATGGTGCATGGAATGAAGCGATTCATACTGGCATCAAAAAATTTGAAAGTAAATTTGGCATTCTGGTTAAAGAATCGATAGTTTCATCGAAAAGCGGAACTTCCGACATTAAAGCGTTGGTTACAGTTGTCAATTCTCACGCTAAAAATGGCTTTAATCCCATTATGATTAATAGTCTCGACAAAGAAACTAAACAATCTATTCGGGAAGTCATGGATCAATATCCCAAACTTAGGTTTATTGTTTTTAATGGCACTTTTAATATTCCCAATGCTCATTTCTTTGTGTTTTCTTATCAAGAAGTTGCCTTTTTAGCGGGTTATTTAGCGGCAAAAAAAAGCAACACCAATCAGCTAGGTTTTATTGGTGGTATGGATGTTCCTCTCATTCGCAATGCATTATGTGGCTATATAAAAGGGGCTCGGCATGCCAATACAAACATTGATGTAAATTTCGAATTTGTCAGTAATCGATTCGACGGATGGTCTAGCCCAACAAAAGCTTATGCTCTAGCGATGCAACAATTAAGCAACGGTGCCGATGTGATCTATGCTCCAGCAGGAGGAAGTGCTGTGGGCGCATTAAAAGCCGCTGATGAAAGAGGTGCTCTAGCAATAGGGTCGGATATCAATCAGAATCATTTATACTCTGGCAGTGTATTAACAACCACGTTAATAAATGTAGATAACGCCGCATACCGTTCTTTACTGGCTTCACATCGAAATATTTGGCGAGAACAGCTAAAAATAATGGGGTTACAGGAGAGGGGAGTAGCTCTTGCATTTGATGAACATAATGCTCCGTTGATCCCTGCTCATTTAAAAGCTGAGATTGATCAATTAACGGCTGACATCATTTTAAAAAGAATTAATTTGCCTAACTACGTTTTCACCAATGAATGTAACGACAGTAATGGGGCCGTTTTTTGATTCTTAAATCACACTCTATAAAACTTTCAATTGTTATAGGCTTGCTGCTCGTTCTAGTTTTTTCTTTTAGTACCGCAGCTTGGTATTCCTTTTCTGTCAGCGAAAAAGAACTCTATCAAGAGTTTGAAATTGAACGCTCAGAACTCACAACAAAAATTGCTAATGCAATGGCAGATCCTATCTACTACCTATCCCCCAATAATGGCGGATTGGTATTGAGTCTGGTGAAACAAGACCCTCGTATTGCTTCGATTGATATCTACGACATTTTTAACGAAATGGAATTTATTAATATATATATTCCAGAAAGGGCGGTTGGTAGTCTTTTTGAGATTAAAGAAAACATTAACAAAAATGGTGAAATTATTGGCGAAATTAAAGTTTTATTTAACGATAGCAGACTAAGAAAACAGATACTGGCCAAACGAGATTTAATCATCAAAGTATTCGCATTCACCTTTTTTGTCATCATAGCTATTTTACTTCCGCTGTTGCACTTCATCATTTTTAAACCGCTCAATCGGTTAATTACACAAGCAGGTTCTTTTCAGAATAATGAATTAAAAGAGCAATACAATTGGAAAGGCAATAGTGAAATATCTATCGTCGGTCAAAGCTTTGAAAGTGCCCGAATGGCCATTCTAAAGTTAATCAGTGAGTTAAAGGCCAGTAATAAACAACTGGAAAAAATAGCAGTTATTGACAATTTAACCGGGTTATTCAATCGACATAAATTGGATGAAATACTTGAGAATGAAAAAAACAGATTTTTACGTTACGGTAACCAATTTTGTATCATCTTATTAGATATTGATCACTTCAAACAAGTTAACGATACTTATGGCCATCAAGTCGGTGATGAAATATTGACGGCTTTTGCAGAGATACTTGTGAAAAATACCAGACAAAGCGATGTAGTCGCTCGATGGGGTGGAGAAGAATTCCTAATTGTTTGCCCAGAGTCAAATCTTGATGAAACCATACAGTTAGCAGAAAAATTACGTAAAACCATCCAACAGTTTAAATTCCCTATAGCAAGAATACAAACCGCTAGTTTTGGTATTACTGACTTTAAAAAGGCTGACAGTGTCAGCGATTTAGTTTCTCGAGCTGATCAAGCTTTATACAAAGCTAAAGAAGATGGGCGAAACAAGGTCATTAAACTAACTTAGCTGTTTCTGCAGCCATTTGCCTATGTCGGTTAACTGTTCCGGTAAAACGCTGTGCGGCATGCTATAACTTCTCCATACCGTTGGATAATTGCTGGCTTTTAACAGGTCATAGGCCATTTTACCCGCAGACATTGGTACTACATCATCTTGCACGCCGTGATGCTGAAGAATGGGTGTTTGTTTATTCGCTTCATTGAGCTCAACCGGTAATTTATCGGCATTAGGTAAATAACATGAAAGCGCCATAATGCCAGCTAAGGTTTGGCTGTACCTTAAGCCAGTAAACAAGCTAACTACGCCACCTTGACTAAAGCCCGCTAGAACAATTCTATTTGCCGGGATGCCCGCAGCAATTTGCTCTTCAATTAAAGCATTCACTGAAATTTCTGATGCCAATACGCCTTCCATATCAGCTCTATCATGTAAATTCATACTTTTAATATCATACCAAGAGCGCATCACATAACCTTGGTTAATGGTGACCGGTTGCTCAGGCGCATGAGGAAATACAAAACGAATACTATGGTCTTGTGGTAAACCTAATACAGGTACAACCGGTGCAAACCCAGCCCCAGAATCACCTAAACCATGCAACCAAATAACACAAGATGTCGCCTTTACTTTAGGCTCAACAGTAATTCGTTCTAATACAGCTACAGACATATATTTCACTTTTAGATTATCTTCTCAATATGCGCGCATCATACCAGTACCGCTTTAACATCTCTAATCTTGATTGATCTATTATGAAAAAATTAAAATCCTTCAACTTAACCGCCTAATAAATAATAGTTAATCTAACTAATACTTAGTGCCTTTCCATACTATTATTAGACTTCATAAAAGCATGGTGACTGCTAGCTCGCTAGAAATAAGGGATAAGGTAGATGGCGTACTATTTGCTTTCTAGAGAAAATAACGAAAAACATAGAACTATGGAATATATAAATCAATGAAATCAAAAACTATTACTGCAATTTTAGTATTGTTCATCATCCATTCAAACTTATCTTATGGACAATCAACAAGTGCTGGAAAACCCAAATTGCTCGTCGGCATTGTTATTGACCAAATGAGGTCAGAACAATTATACAAATATGAAAATAAATACTCCGAAAATGGTTTTAAACGGATCCTAAAAGAAGGGTTCCATTATAAAAATGCCCAATACAATTACACGCCTACCGTGACTGCTGCCGGTCATGCATCAATATATACCGGCACCACGCCTGCAGTTCATGGAGTTATTGGCAATAGTTGGTATGACCGATATAAAAAATCCTATACAAAAAGTGTCGAAGACTCTTCAGAGACATTAGTAGGTAGTAAAAAGGTGAATCCTACCGGCGCTTCTCCCAAACGTTTATTAACAACGACAATTTCTGATCAATTACGTATGAGTAGCCATTTTAGATCCAAAGTGATTAGTGTTTCATTAAAAGATAGAGGTGCGGTATTACCGGGAGGACACCTTGCGAATGCAGCATACTGGCATGACATTGAAACAAGCCCTGGTCATTTTGTTTCAAGCTCTTATTACATGGATAAATTGCCTGATTGGGTCAGTGAATTTAATCATTTAGAAAAATCGAGCCAGTATTTAGATGAGACTTGGAATACGCTTTTTCCAATAGAAAGTTATAGCGAAAGTTATGCCGATGACAACAAATATGAAATTGTTTTAGGTGAAGATACTCCAACTTTTCCATATGATTTTAAAGAACTTCGAGCTAAATATAAAAAACGCAACATCGAATACTTAATGTTAAGTTTTTCACCCTCTGGCAATACCTTGCTGACAGAATTTGCTATGGCAGCAGTTAGCAAAGAAAAATTAGGCCAAGGCAATGAAACAGATATGTTGAACATTAGTTATTCTGTTACCGATAAAGCAGGACATATTTTTGGACCAAATTCGGTTGAATTAGCCGATATTTATGTCAGATTAGATCGTGAGATAGCTAAACTTTTAGCTTATTTAGATGAAAACGTCGGGGAAAATGAATATACCTTATTCATCACTTCTGATCATGGTGCCATTCCGGTTGCCTCTTATTTAAATGATATAAAAGTACCTACTGGTGTCGCTAGAACGACACAATATAAAGACCAATTAACGAAATATTTAAAGACAAAATACGGTGATGATTCATGGATTCAAAATTTTGATGGCGAGCAATTATACTTGAACAGAAAGACCATCATCGAAAAAGGCTTACAACTTGAAAAAATACAACAAGATGCAGCCAACTTTCTAGTTGACTTAGAAGGGATCGCTAGTGCTTTAACAGCTTATCATTTGCAAACCAGCCAATATACTTCAGGTTCTAGAGAGAAGGTGCAAAATGGCTATCATCAAAAAAGATCTGGCGATGTAATTCTAACGTTTGATGCGGGTGTGGTTCAAGATGATGATTCTGAAATTGATGTCTCATCAATCAAGGGGACTATTCATGGTTCAGGCTATGGTTACGATACTCATGTGCCGTTACTTTGGTTTGGCCATGGCATACCTCATGGCGAATCCGTCAGGAAAGTTTCACCAACAGACATTTCGTCATCGTTATCCATGATGCTAAACATTCAATTGCCGAGTGGAAATTCAGGCTCTCCACTAGCAGAGTTATTTAATAAAGAATAATAAATCTAACAATTAACCTACTAATGAAAGCAATCATCACTATTATTAGGCTAAACCTGCCAATATAAGGCTATACGAATTATGGAGTTCTAATGTTAGAGCTCCATTAAATACAGATGAAAACACAATAGGTTGGATATAACGTTGTTCACAAAAAATATAAAATTAGCATGCGTAGCTTCCTTGGCATTACTTAGTCTAACCTCAGTAGCAAAAGCCGAGGAAAAGATTAAAAAACAAGGCTCAGAACAAGCAGAAAGTAATATTGAGAGCGTTGTTAATAGTTATACTAAAAATAGTGCTTTTGAGGGAGTTATTTTAGTGGCCAAATCGGGGCGAGTGATCTTTGAGAAAGCATACGGACTATCCGATCTAACACAAAAGCAGCAGATACAAGTAACTGACTCTTTTCAGCTTGCTTCCCTTAGTAAGCCTATTACTGCAACCCTGATGCTTATGCTCGTAGAACAAGGGAAATTAACATTAGATGATTCCTTAGCGGACCACTTCCCTGAATTTCAAACTCCATTTGGCAAAAAAGTCACTTTACATCACCTTCTTAGCCATACGTCTGGCCTTGCAGATCATTTTGAAATTGCTGGTTGGATCGATGTTAGTTTTCATAAAACCACCTCTGAACAAGCGTTTATCACTGAAATTGCCAAATTAACCCCTAGGTTTGATCCGGGTGCTGATTATCTCTATTCCAACCCCGGTTACTTTTTGTTGGGAAAAATCATCGAGAAAGTAACTAAAAAGTCATTTTCTGAAAATCTACAAAAGCACATATTATCACCTTTAAATATGCACAACTCGGGTGTTGCCCAAGGTTTCCAATTAAGCACTGGCACCGTTAAAGGTTATCAATGGAATGAAAATGGCGGTTATCATGAGCAAACAGCTAAGAATATGTCGTTGTTTGGTGCTGGTGCAGCTATTTATAGCAGCACCAAAGACCTTTATCGTTTTGATTCGGCATTATATAGCGACAAATTGATTAACAAAAAAAGTAAACAAAGGCTGTTTGATCCTGAAAATGCCTACAGTTGGAGAGTTGGTGCGGTGCCTGTTACACCGGAGCATAATGCCAATGTTCATATGTACGATGGACAGTTCGACGGATATAGTTCAATGATGACGCGATTTGTCGATGACAAGCACAGTATTATTATTTTAAGTAATACAGGCATGAGCTACTTTTTAAAGCAGCAGCTAACATTTGATCTTGCCTCGGTGTTATATAACCAGCAAGCTCCAGATCGCTCCAACGATGTATCGTTAATGTTGATAGAAAGTATCACTTCGGGAACATTTATGCAGAAATTGTCTGACATTCAATTGAATAAAGATAACTACCTTATGAACGAACAAAGTTTATCGGCGCTCTCATTTCAAATGCTTTGGTCTGGTCTCGGTGATAAATCACTGAAATTATTTTCATTTGTCAGTAAAGCATTTCCTGATTCGTCAAAAGCTAAAAAGAGTTTAATGCAAGCTTGTAATCATCGTCTTACTCTTGATGCAGCAAGTAGAGAAACTCTTTGTAATTAGCTGTTTAGAAAAGATAGTAAAGGCCATTCATTGGTTGAGAAATTTTGAGTATTAAAATTTACCATTGTCGTTTTGCCATTCATCGCGAGGGGGAATTTGTTCAATGGTATCCCAATGCTCAACAATTTTTCCCTCTGCAAGGCGAAATAAATCATAGAAGGCAGATTGTTTGCCTTCCAATAATCCTTCACTAATGCTCAAAACAAAATTTCCTTCCGCTAAAATACGATGAATACGCGAATATATAATATTAAATTCGCCGTTTGAATTGGCCGTTAATGCTAAAGACAAGTTTGATATGCCATCAGCAAGGGTAGGATTATGTTGAATAAAGTGATCTGAGCAAACATAGTCTGCTATTGAATTTAATCTACGGTTAATTAATATGTCGTTGACAAATAATGATATTTTTTCACGATTAATCTCTGTTAGTTCATGCTCCTCAGAAGTTGTTGGGCCGTCTAACATACTTCGACCTGACTCATTGAGCGCTTGTAAGG
>Ga0209395_1001886_pt1 | contig 28532 bp, 29 predicted proteins | sample GOMGulsemesocosm_3_FD_184635 | JGI IMG/M metagenome (GOLD analysis project Ga0209395, IMG submission 184635) | Methane-oxidizing microbial communities from mesocosms in the Gulf of Mexico - GOM9D Gulf of Mexico (SPAdes) (version 2) | ecosystem: Environmental > Aquatic > Marine > Cold seeps... | reverse complement strand
GGAATTTCCCAATTATGTTATCGATTGGTCCGCTGGTATCAGCGCTTGCTGCGGGTAATCGGGCAATGATTAAATTTTCAGAGTTTACGCCCAATACCAATGCAGCATTAATCAAGATGCTAAGCGAGGTATTTGAAAACGATCAAGTGGCTTCTATTGTTGGCGAAGTCGATGTGGCTGCGAAATTTTCAGCACTAGCATTCGACCATCTCATTTTTACCGGCTCAACCACCGTTGGCCGTCATGTAATGCGCGCAGCGGCTGATAATTTAACGCCAGTGACGCTGGAACTTGGCGGTAAATCGCCAGTAATCATTGCGCCAGATATGCCAGTTGCCACCGCGGTTGAGCGTTTAATTTACGGTAAATGTTTAAATGCTGGCCAAATTTGTGTCGCACCCGATTATATTCTGTGTCCTAAAGACCAAGTAAATGAGTTTATCGCGCAATACCAACGACAATTTCAAAAAATGTACGGCACCAGTAATACCCGCCCAGATTATGCCAACATCATCAACGAAGTGCAGCAGCGCCGCTTAATCAGTTGGCTAGAAGATGCCAAGCAAAAAGGCGCTCAAGTAGTATCGGCCAACGGGCAAGATTATGATCCGCAATCCGCCAATTTGGCGACCCAGTTGTTAACCGAGGTTAACGACGACATGTTAGTTATGCAGCAAGAAATATTTGGCCCAATATTACCCATCATTGGTTATGACAACTTAGATCAAGCACTGACTTATGTTAACGACCGCCCTCGCCCATTAGCGCTTTATATTATGAGCTTTGATAAACCGACCCAAACTAAGATTTTACAACAAACTCACTCTGGCGGCGTTTGCATTAATGATAGTGTATTTCATGTCGCTGCCGACGATGCGCCTTTTGGTGGTGTTGGTGCCTCTGGCATGGGTCATTATCATGGTAAAGAGGGTTTCTTAACCTTCTCGAACGCTAGAACAGTCTTAGCGCGTGGCAGCATCCTAAATACCGGTAAACTAGTGCACCCTCCCTACGGTGGTTTTATTGGAAAAATGCTGATTAAGATATTCTTGCGCTAACAAGCCAGCCTAAACATAACGACGCTTAGCGCATCTTAGTAAGTGCGTCGTTAACAAGGATTACAGTGAATCCTACAATTAAAGAGAATAGATTAAAGGATTAAAGTGAAAACAGGCAAGAAACAACAAATTCTCGACAGTGCCTTAATGTTATTTAGCGAGCATGGCATTGATGCAACCTCTACCGCGTCAATCGCTAAGGCGGCGAATGTCGCAACGGGCACTTTATTTCATCATTTTCCCAATAAAAAGGCCTTGGTTTATCAATTGTATTTGGCGACCAAGCATGATTTATCCCAGCACCTTAGCAGCCCGGTGAACGAGCAGTCTTCACTTAAAGAGCTAACGCAAGAGCTGTGGAACAATGCGCTGACTTGGGCCATTAAGCACCCTGAAAAGCTTCAGTTTTTCCAACTGGTTAGCGGCTCTAAATTACTCAGTGCGCAAGAAAAAGCCAATGCGATGGCGCAAGAGCTGGGCATGATCACCCGCTTAATTAGTGCCGGCCAAGCAAGTGGGATCTTTGCAAAGCATCCAATTGAATTGGTGGCGCTGAACTGTCAGGGTCAGTTTAATGGTGCGGGCATTTTTTATATTGAAAATCCGCAGCACATTGACAATCAATTGTACCGCCAAGCATCGTTTGCAATGTTTTGGAATGCGCTTTGCCCATTAGGCTAGTTACTCCTTGGTTGAAAGCTGTAGGATCATAACCCGCGGCCTCAATAACGTACTTGGTTTTAAACCCATCCTAATTTGAACAGTGGCTGGTTATTAGATTATACTCAGCTAACTTTATCATTTTAATTAGCAATGAGTTATGACCCAATCGTTCATTTCGTTCTCTGATACCAAGCAGCTATACAACGCAGCGCAAGCTTTGCCGTTAATTGTCGTTACAAGCCCAAAGTGTTATGCCGTTATTTCACTTTACGGTGGTCAAATTCTTGAGTTTAAGCCAACGGACAAACCGGCCTTGTTATGGCTCAGCCCTGTTGCATTATTTGAACCGGGCAAAGCTATTCGGGGCGGTGTACCACTTTGCGCGCCTTGGTTTGGCCCTCATCGCAGCAAGCGTGAGCAAAACTCTGATTTAGGCAAAGTCTACCCTAATCATGGTTTCGCTCGGACCAGTGTTTGGACTAAAACCAGCGCCCAAGCTAACCAAGACCACAGCGTAACAATCACGTTAGCGTTAAAGCACAGCGAGCAAAGTGCGTTAGTTTATCCTCATCAATTTACTCTGGAACTCGAATTTACACTTGGTGACGAACTGACGATTGAGTTTGCAATCACCAATCATTCAACAGCCACCATCGAATGTGAATGGGCAATGCATAGCTATTTTGCGATAGACAATATCGCTACTGCCGCCGTTAACGGCTTAGACGGTTATCAATACGTAGATTCGGCAAATAATGCCAACGTTGAACAGTTAAATGGCGCGCTAACCTTTAACGGTGAAGTTGACCGATATTTTATTACTGGTAGCGCCAGTCAAACCATTGAGAATTCCACACCAATATCAATCAGCGGCACCAATTGTAATAGCGTTATTACTTGGAATCCCGGCGCTGAGCTAGCGGCAAAAATGCCTGATATTAGCGACAAGTTTTACCAGCAGTTTGTTTGTGTGGAGCGTGGTGCTATTTTTGAAAATCAATGGCTAATAGCCCCAGCGCAAAAGCAGTCGGCCCGCATGGTGTTAAGTAACTGAACCACTACCAACTAGAGGACCGAATAAGCGCTGGGCACACGCCTTATAATTTAGCTATCGGCATTTTATTTAAAACGTGCTTGCCGTGCGGACAAGCGCCGATGTTAAATTACTGTAGATCGCGCCACCATGGCGCAGTTTTATTAGCACTGCTGGTCGCAACGCGTTGCCCCATCACGGGAGTAAGCAATGGCACACCCGATGCTTGCGCCAACTCACTAATGCGTTCAAGTGGTTCATACCAACTATGAAAAGCTAAGTCGAAAGTGCCGTTATGAATTGGCATCATTTGGCGTCCTTGCAAATCAACATGTGCCTGCAGGCTTTGCTCTGGAGTCATATGAATGCTCGCCCAGTCTTTATCATAGGCGCCGGTTTCAATCATGGTTAAATCAAACGGCCCTAAGCGCTCGCCTATTTGTTTAAAACCGTCAAAATAGCCAGAATCACCACTAAAGTACAGATTGCTGTTCGCTGACTTTATAACGTAAGACGCCCACAGCGTCTCATTTTTGTCAAATAACCCGCGACCTGAAAAGTGCTGGGTCGGTGTCGCCGTAATGCTAACATTATCTATCGTTACTGACTGCCACCAGTCTAAAACGTGAATGTTTTTTGCGTCAACTTGCCATTTTTTCAAATGTTTATCGACCCCGACAGGCACAACAAAGTGCTTAACCTTGCTCGCCAGATACTCGATAGAAGCTTGATCGAGATGGTCATAGTGATCATGAGATATTATGACACCATCGATTGGTGGCAACGACTCAAGTGCAATCGGTGGTTGATGAAAGCGTTTAGGGCCGGCAAAGCTAAAGGGCGATGCTCGCTCGCTAAAAACAGGGTCAATCAGCCAATTTTTACCGCCGGTTTTAATAAAAACGCTCGAATGCCCCAACCGAATAACACTGTCTTCATGTTGCGGTAATTGCTCGAGCTGCTGCGCCGTTATTGTAACAACAGGAATGTCATTAACGGGTGACGAGTCAATACGCTTCTCGGTAATGTAACGCATAAGCAGCGGTAAAATGCTGGTATCATCGCTAAAGTCAGCAGCTGTATTAGCAAACTTACCATCGGACTTATGATGCGATAATCCAGTTTGGTCTTGTTTAATCACAGATTCTGATTGTAATGACGTTATTCCCAGCATAATGCCTCCGGCGAGTATTGTTAAAACAGTAAGTGTATTTCTTTTCATATATCCAACAGCGAAAGTAAACTACACTGTATAGTTTACTTATCTAATTATGAAAAGTAAACTCGGTAGTGTAAAATAAGCGGCATAATTATTAGATAGTCAGAGCAAGAAGCTGAAAATGAATGAAAAAAACTTATCACGTTCCGAATTAAAACGAAGCGCTATTATCAATGCTGCGATGCAAGAGTTTCAGTTAAAAGGCTTTAAAACCGCTAGCATGGACGATATTGCTAAGCGCGCTGATGTGTCTAAACGTACTGTTTACAATCATTTTTCTAGTAAAGATCTGCTGTTTAGTTCAATTATATCGGAGATGTTTGCCATGCTCTGTGCCTTTGAACCTGTGCCCTTTTCTGTCGAGATCCCGGTCGAGACGCAATTAAAACAACTGGCGGCGCACGAAATTTCATTGCTCAAAAAAGAGGGGTTTATCACTACCGCTAAAGTAGTTATCGCTGAGGGCATTCATTCGCCTGAATTACTCACCGATGCAATGGAAAGTTTTAGCAAGCAAGAGACACCGTTAACCAGCTGGTTTAAAGCCGCCTGCGCGGCTGGGGTACTAAAAACACAGCACCCTGAGCTCGTCGCTACCCAGTTTATTGCTGTGATTAAAGCGTTTTGTTTTTGGCCGCAAGTGACTCAGTGCATTGAGTTTCCTGATGATGCCACCATTGCACTCGTCTCTGATACCGCAGTGCAAATGATCTTAAAGCAATACACTTAGCAAGACACTTAGCAAGGCACCCATTGATATACCTAGTGATGCATCGAGTAAAGCACCTAGTAAAATTACGCCGTTAAATGCTTTAATATTTAAGTATCCTCATTCATACCGTGAACACTGACATGCTAACTTGGCAACATATAAGCCCAGCATAAGGTTCACACTACACGTTAGGCAGCCGATAGATCATGCGTAAAACTGATAAAAAAATAGATAACCAACTACGACTCGAGTTAACCGAGGTTTGTGACATTGCGTTAAAGGAAATTGATGGTTTTAGATGGTTAACCCACACGGTTAATTATGCCAACTTTCCTAAAAGTTTAAAAATAATCTGTGTATTTGAAACCAACCAACAGCTTGCTAGTTTTACCGCAAGTAGCAGTAAAAAAATGTTGAGCGCTTTAATTGAGCACAAGCTCAATGGCATGGCTGTTAAATGTAAAAATGTAGAAAGTTTCATTTTGTATGACACCGAGCAAAACTGTGACCAACAACATAATGGCAATTGGGCGAGCCGCTTGGCTTAAATTCAGCCTTGCGACTGCGGATCACTATTTTTATCTTCGTTTGGTGGAACTAATAAAAATATAACTGGTCAGTCAATTTGTTACAGAACAAATTCGCCCATTTTGGTTTAATCGTGAAACACTCTCATGATTAAAACTGACCAATTATCAGCCGTTAGAGATTACAATATGAAATGGATATCATCGCCCCTTCTAGTACTAATTTTAAGTTTTAGCCAAGTAGCGCAAGCGAGTTGGTTAATGGATTATTATAAAAATCCGACCCCTGACAAGTTTGTTGCCCAAGTTATAAAATTTAGTGAGCAAGGGGTTTTAGCTAACCCGAAACATACGCAAACACTCTCGGTGTTCTTAAGCCGTATTTTGGCCGACAACCCCGAGCGAATCGAACAATGGATGGCGGGTCTGCAAGGTTTAACCCAACAAGACATGAAAATAGTTTTTCTTGCCGTTTGGTTATCCGATACCGAGCAATCAAAACAATACCTAAGGTCGATTGGCGCAACAACGTCTTTGGCAACTAAACCAACCGATATTTTACAAGCAACGCTAAATCACCCTGCGGTGTTAGATGGCCTATGGGGTTACTTTTTTGCCACAGGCAGTAAGGAACCCATTCGACGAATTATTACGGCCTTTAATTATGATGGATACCTTGGCTCAATAGATGCGTATAAAACCTCACAACAAACCGAACAAGACAAACAGAATGTCTTAATGGAAGCCGTTTTTACTGCTGCGCGTTGGTCTTTAGCAAGCAACATAAAAAACCATGCTCGGGTGGCACAATTGTCTAAAACTATCTTGAATGAGCCGGGATTATCAAAATCTGAAAATATTTGGCTAGCAATGGTATTAAGTAAAGAGCCTATTAAACAATAACCATAACAATCACAACCTCAACAATCGGCACGGCTAAATGTAAAACTAATACCAATATAACCAAAGCGCTCTGCTGTTTTGGCCCGCTAATAAAAAAGCCCGTCGTTCATTGAGCGACGGGCTTTATATATTTGGCTTATTATATTTGGCTAATTGTATTTGGCTAATTGGTTCGTTAATAACCAATTAATCACAATAAACTTAGCTGTTTGTCCAGCGCTTGAAAATTAGCGAAGTATTAATACCACCAAACGCAAAGTTATTGCTCATGACATAATCGGTATTAATTATCCGTGCTTGATCTTTAATGTAATCAAGTGGCGCACATTGTGGGTCAACCTGCTCAAGGTTAATGGTTGGCGCAAACCAGTTGTCTTGCATCATATGCAACGACGCCCAAGCTTCAATCGCGCCACAGGCACCCAAAGTGTGACCTAAGTAGCTCTTTAATGAACTAATCGGCTTAGGGCCTAAAGCATCATACGTTGCAATAGATTCGGCGATGTCGCCACGTTCAGTTGAAGTACCGTGGGCACAAACATAGCCAATCACTTGCGGATCAATGTCAGCATCTTTTAGCGCTAATTCAATCGCAATTTGCATGGTCGACGCCGTCGGCTGTGTTACGTGTTGACCATCGGAATTACAACCAAAACCAACCAGCTCGGCAATAATATTAGCGCCTCGAGCCTGTGCATGCTCCAATTCTTCCAGAATTAGGGTGCAGGCTCCCTCGCCAATCACTAAGCCGTCGCGCGACTCGTCAAAGGGTCTTGGCGTCGTTTTCGGCTGATCGTTTTTAGTACTGGTCGCATAAAGCGTGTCAAACACTGCAGCTTCAGAAACACACAACTCTTCTGCGCCACCAGCCACCATAATTTTTTGACGACCAAACTTTATCGCTTCATAAGCGAACCCGATCCCTTGAGATCCCGAAGTACAAGCAGAGCTGGTCGGGATAACGCGCCCTTTTAAGCCAAAGAACACGCCAATATTGACGGGGGCGGTATGCGACATCATTTGAATATAACTGGTTGCTGTAACCCCCGACATGCTGCCTGTGTCCATCATATTGCCAAAAGCAATCAGCGGTGAGGTAGAGCCGGTCGATGAACCAAAGCTAACGCCGGTATCGCCATTGGTTAAACTTTGATGGCCTAACAGATTAGCTTGTTCTAATGCCAATTCAGTAGTGCGAGTAGACATTAACGAAACTCGGCCCATTGAACGCACTTGTTTACGGCTATAATGTTTCGGCTTGTCGAAATGAGTTACTGGCGCGGCCAAGCGGGTATTAAGATCGGGCAAATAGTCCCAAGACTCCATGGTTTGCACGGCATTAACACCTTGCTCAAGTGCCGCGCGAAAATCAGGCCATTGGTCGCCAAGCGCCGTGATGGCCGACATACCAGTAACAACAACGCGTTTCATTAAGCAATTCCCCCATTAACCGATAACACTTGGCGGGTAATATAAGCTGCGTCATCTGACATTAAAAATGCAACACTGCCAGCAACTTCTTTAACCGAGCCCATTCGACGTAGTGGCACCATGTTAAGCACTTCTTTAGGAATATCTTGAGTCATTTCAGTTTCGACCAGCCCTGGAGCAACACAGTTAACCGTAATTTTTCGTTTGGCTAATTCCAATGCTAACGCCTTGGTGGCACCGATAATTCCAGCTTTAGCGGCACTGTAGTTCACCTGACCACGATTACCAATCACACCAGATACTGAGGCCATAGTAACAATTCTACCCCCTTTACGGGCCTGTACCATTGGCATCACCGTTGGGTGCACAACATTATAAAATCCGTTAAGTCCTGTTTGGATCACGCTGTCCCAGTCGTCGCCATCCATCGCAGGAAATGCCATGTCACGGGTAATTCCGGCGTTACAGATCACGCCGTAGTAGGCGCCAAAATTGCTAATGTCGGCTTCTATTTGCGCTTTCGCTAATGCTCGGTCGTTAACATCAAACTGTAAGATATTTACTTCGCGCCCTAGTGCACTAATTTGCTTAGCCACTTCATTTGCTAACTCAATGCCCGAACGGCAATGCAGCGTAATATCAAAACCATCTTTAGCTAAACGTAGCGCGATAGCCGCGCCGATGCCGCGACTAGAACCAGTCACTAATACTCTTTTGCTCATGTGTTTTCCTTTAAAAATTGCTCTGGTTCATCGGGCTGAAATACATTAATTTTAGCCTGGGCTACCACTTGTTCTGCACGCTTAATGATGCAATCAAATACGCTAAGCCCTGACTCTTCTTGAATTAACTCAAGTACTGTTATTTCTAGCTCGTCGCCGAGCTCAAATAGTGGCGTAAATGTTTCGTATTTTCGGGTGCCGAGTAAAAAACCTATCTTAACTTGTTTATCGTTGTCTAACGCTAACGCACCAGCATAAGCGGCAATCGTTTGCGCCATATATTCACTGCCGATATAACTTGCAACACCCTTTGAATCGGTATCATAAAACGCACTTTGCGGTGTAATAGTTACTCGACAACGGCCACCTGTGGCGTGATAGTCTAGGAGCTTATCCACTAAAATCATGGGTGGACGATGTGCAAGCACATCGGCTATCGGATATTGATTCACGTATTTATTCCTAAAATTAAACTGATATTGTTACCGCCAAAAGCAAACGAATTTGAAAGGCAATTATGCAAGGGTTTATGTAGCGGCTGTTGCACTAACCCAATTTTAGCTAACGACTCGTCGCGCGCAGTAACACTGCTATTTAGTGGCACCATATTGTGCTGATTAAAATCGCTAAGCAATAACCAACAAATTCCCGCTTCAATCGCGCCAGCAGCGCCCAGGGTGTGTCCGGTTAAGTGCTTGGTCGAGCTGGCGCTGACCTTATCTTTGACCACTTGATAAACAGCAGTAGATTCCATTTCGTCGTTCTTTGGCGTCGCGGTACCGTGTAAATTGATATAATCGAGCTGCTCGGGCTGTAATGCTGCCTGTGAAAGCGCGGCATTCATCGCACTGATCGCGCCTGCCCCTTGTGGATCTGGCGCTGAAATATGGTGCGCGTCTGAACTTTCACCTGTACCTTTTAGCGCTATTGCCCCGGCTTGCTTGCTCATAACAAAAAGTGCTGCGCCTTCACCAATGTTTATGCCATCGCGTTGCGCTAAAAATGGGGTACAAATACCGCGAGAGGTCGACTCTAATGCTTTAAAACCATTGACGGTTAATTGGCATAAACTATCAACCCCACCACAAATAACCAAATCGACTAGGCCACTTTCAATTAAATTACGGCCACTGGCTAACGCCTTACCACTTGAACTACAAGCGGTAGAGATACTATAAACAGGACCTTTCGCGCCGCACAGCTGCGCTAAATAGTCGGCTGGGCTGGCCATTTCTTGCAACCGATAATGAAAATTTTCTGGCCAACTGGCTGTTTCGCCATGTACTTTACGCGCAATCTCGCCTTCACTGATGCCAGACGTGCTGGTGCCAATGATCACCGCTATTCTGCTTGGCTCGACATTCGCAGCTAATTGCAAATAACACGGCTCTATTTGTTGATAAGCCGCTAGCGCAAGTTGATTATTACGTGACTGATATTGCGCCTGTAATTGAGTGAGTGGCGGTAGCGCTGCGCTGACCTTGCCAACATAAACATCAAGCTCCGCAAAGCCTAGTTGGGTATCTAATGTCAGCGGGCTTGGGCTGGTATCAGCCTGTTGTAAACCTGACATAACTTGTGCCTTGTTGGCCCCTAGCGCACAAATTATGCCTAGATCGTTTAAATTAACACTCATCTCTATGCCTTGGTTATCGTCAATTGGTAATCACGTTGCAGGTGATTTAATTGGTAGGTATTCGCTGACGCTTCAATATTAATGACGGCTTCGTTGGCCACCATAATTTGGCGTCGACCTGTTTTTGGTTCAAATTTAAGTGTGGCGCCGTCAAGGTTAGCCATTAGCGTATCTACTGGCCAATGGGTCAGTTGAATGTCGGCAAGAATATAAATAGGGTCAAAGCCTGGTAACGGCACATAACTTTTGGTCTTTAGCGGCTGCTGATATTGGTATTCTAATTGAAACACCGGGATCCCTTGCACTGTCATTGCCACTAACACCAAACCATTGTTAGTAAAGGCTAATTGACTAACCAGTACATCTTGTCGTGACGGAGTTTTAATCGTTAATATTTGATTAAAACTTTTGCCCACTAACGCTTGTGGCGGCGGCGTTAAGCTCAAACTAACACCTTGCGCAATGCTTACCTGTTGCGAAGTCATTGACCCCGTTGTGGTACACCCAGCCAAAATTAGCAGTAATAGACCGCTGATGTAAATAGCGAGTCGCTTGATTGGCGTTGTTTTAAGCATGATCAGCACAAAGCTCAGCCAAGACATTGAGTCGACGCTCACTCTGGGCAACATAGGGGTTTTTAGTGTCCCACGCGTAACCCGCCAAAATAGAGCTGATCATTTTGGTGACGCTGTCGTCGGCTTGCCCTTGGTGAAATACAACATGTTGAAAACGGGTGTCGTACCAGGCTGTTACAAAGGTTTTAAAGCAATTAACACCTAATTTAAGCGGGTCACTATATTGCGACTCAAAGTCGACTGCTTCATTTTTAAGATACTTGTCGAGCAAGGGTGCTATCAGCGCCGCTGATTTTAGCGCAATGGTAACCCCTGAAGAAAACACCGGATCTAAAAATTCACCAGCATTGCCTAATAGCGCAAAACGTTCTCCATGCAAGGTAGTAACATTGGCTGAATAGCCTTTAATTGAACGCGTATCTTCTTTGGGCGTGGCCGACTTTAATAACTCACGCAGGTTCGGATCTTGATTGATAAAATCGAACAGTATTTCTTGATCACTGCTGGCGCTATATTGGCTAAACTGCTCGGGTTTACCGACCACGCCAATGCTCGCGCTACCATCTGAAAAGGGGATCAGCCAATACCAAATATCTGGGTGGTGTGGGTGCACCGTGATCAGTATTTTATTGCGGTCAAACGACAAGTCACTAATATTATCATTAATATGGGCGAAATAAGCTTGGCGCACCGGAAAGGTCGATGGTCGTTCAAGCTTTAATAATCGTGGCAATACACGGCCAAAACCACTGGCGTCTAGCACATACTTGCCACGTACCTGATAACTCTTTTTGGCCGGATCAAGTACCGTTAGCGCAACGCCATCAGTCTCAGTAACCATTGCGGTTACCTGATGTCCGTAGCGAATTTCAACGCCTTGCTCGGCAGCGCCGTCGGCTAATAGTTTGTCAAAAACATCGCGTTTTACTTGATAGGTAGTGCCATGACCGGGCGAGAATTTTTCAGTGAAATCAAAATGACTGTCTTTGCCAGCGTGGTGAAATGCCGCACCATTTTTAAATTGAAAACCTAACGCTTGAGCATTGTCGGTTAACGCTGGCAATAAACCTGCTTGTTCAATATATTCCATACATTGCGGTAGCAAGCTTTCACCAATTGAAAAACGTGGGAAGTATTCTTTCTCAACAACCAGCACCTTCCAACCACGTTGTACCAACATGGCCGACGCCACGGCACCCGATGGACCAGCGCCAATCACGAGCACGTCAAATTCATTTTCTGTCATTACTACATCCCTATTAAATAAACCTAAAATCTACAATTTGTTTTTATTGATGGTTATCGATAATGGCGCGATAAAATACACTGCAACAATTCCACACATTACGGTGATGCCAAAACTAAATACCGCTGGGGTCTTTGACATTGCAAGCATGCCAAACACCAACATTGACGAGATTGCCGATAATAAAATTGCCAACACGTTTTTATGGCTCAGCCCTTGGCTTTGATAAAAAATAAGATAATCAATGCCCAAGGCTATGACTAACAGCAAGGCCAGCATGTTAAATATATTTAGCGCGCCGCCAATCCAACTGGCGGCAACCAAGGCTACCGCAGTCGCCAGCAGTAATACACCGAGCTGCTTAAGCGCGACTTTCAATCCGTATTTGAGGGTAAATAACACCAAAACCAATAATAACGACAAACACTGTAAACCAATTATTTCACTGCGATACGTTTGTAATGACGCTGAAATGTCTGTGGCTTTATCGATAAAGAACACACCTGGCATCGCGGGATCAACCAGTGTCGCAATATGCGCTGGCGCTAATGCTTCAACACTTAACCAACTGACGTAACCTTGCTCGGTTTTGGCGATTTTAGTAAAAAATAGCGTGTTAAGCGGCGATGAAAAGGCCAACGTTTCGGTCAATAGCTTGGGAGTTGGAATGGTTACAGCTAAATTCAATACTGCAGAAAGAGGCCCAAATAGCTGGTCTTTTTGGGCTTGACGTAGCTGCGAGTCGTTAATTTTTTGCTGTTTAATCGACGGCAACCACTGACTTAAGGCGTCAATTTTGGCGCCCGGTTGTAGCTGCTTAATTTGCGCAATCAATTGCTCTTCGCGAACCATCAATTGCTCAAAGTCAGCTGCAGTAATATAGAATCGGCTTTGGTCTATTTTGCCTAAGCGCTGCAAGTTAATCCGTTCATTTTGCATTAGCGCCGCACTACTGGCATTTAATAGGCGTATATCATCATTAAAGGTTAACGGCTTAAACCACAACGCGCTGCTGATGAGCGCAAGGATCATAACAACAGTTAACTTACGATGCGTATTTAACCAGATTAAAGCGCCTTCTACGCGAGCAACCAGCGCTAAGCTAGATTGGGTTGGTTTGATTTTTTCGGCGCTTAAAAACAGTGGCGCTATCACGACCACAAACAACAACGCGCCAACCAAACCAAAAATAACAAATACCGCGACTTGGCTCATCAGCTCAAGTGGCGAGCCAAGCAGTAACGCATAACCGACCACGGTGGTAACGCATCCGAACAGCAAAGCATTGACCACTGACGGTGATAAATTATTATCACGACCTTGGGCAAAACCAATGTCCGTTAAAATATGAAAACAGTAATCTATGGCGATGCCAATTAGGGTTACTGCAAACACCAAACTCAGTAAATGAATTGACGAAAACACACTGCATATTGCCGCAAAGCCAAACAACAAGGCATTTAATACGGTTAATGATGTTAGCACTAAAGGTTTTAATGAACGAAACACTAACCAAACCATTAATGCCAACAGCAACAGACTGATGCCGCCAAACACGCTCATTTCAAATTCGGCTTGCTGTGAATTCTCGGCGGTGTGAAACACAAAACCTGAGTGGGTAATGACCACGTCTGGGTATTGGCTGGTTAACGCTGAAATTTGGTTAATAATTTGTTTACTGACAACTTGCGCGGCTTTAATACCTAATTGCTCGCGTGGCAAGGTGACAAATAGTAAATAGACCGACTGGCCATTGCTTTGTGTTACAAACCGCCTTTGCTGCTGGCCAAGTGACGACAAACCTGTGAGTCGCTCTTTTATAAACAGCGCTAAATTTAGGCTTGGATCAAGTGAAAAACTGCTGCTGACAAAAGGATCGGCCGCTTGAGATAACGCGTGCAAGGCATGGTCGAGAATAGCTTGACCATTGGTTAAGTTATTTTGATAAAAATCACTTAAGATTGCGCCATTATGATCATGATAAAACGCGGCGACATCTGCTATCGACGGCGCTATAGCCCCGCCAAGTTGATAGTGTTGTTGGTTAAAAAACTCGACCATTTGATCATGGGCCAAGACACTGTTGCCGCCAGTGCTGTTTTTTCCAGTGCTGATAGTGCTAAAAGACAGCACAATTTGGGAGCGGCTTTGATCAAAGAAATATTTTTCGCCACTGGCCACTAACTGCGACTGTTGCGTTTGAGGTAACAACGCTAAAATGTCGGCATTAAAAGACAAGCGCTGGCTAAACAGCGACAGCGCTATTATTAGCGCGACGATAAAGTATTGAGCAATAGCAAAATACCAGCGCGTGCGCTTATGCCAACTCAAGTGAGATAATATCCATTGCCACAAAATAGCTACCTGTCGCTGCAAAATTTATTGGTCACTCGCATAATCAAAGTCGATTTCAGTACGGTTGCCCGTTGCTTCGAATAAGCTCACTTGCGTAATTCGCTGCTGACCACACAAGGTCACAGCACTAAATAGCTGCTCAATATTATGATCAAGCGGGCTCATATCCACACAATTAACTTGCGCGCTAGCACTAAAACTAAATGCCTGACCTAAGCGGTTAAAGTCGCCGGTGATCATGGCTTGCAATAGTTGCACAAAATATTGCGCTTGTGGCTGCTCAACCTTATTACCTGTCGCATCAACGATAAAAGCAGTGCCCTGTTCAATCACAAAAGCGCTTTTAATCGGCGTTAAGGTTTGCCAAAGAAATTGATTGGCTTTGTACTGATAATGACCCGTCGACTCAAAAGGTGTCGGCAGAATTTTAAAATACTTACGCTGATTGAACCGCGCTTTATTGGGCAGCTCATCAGTTAAATTCAATAACTGCTGAGCTTGTGCCGCTGTTAGTGTTGATTCTTTTATTGCTGCTGCAGTGGATGCTATAAGCGTTGCAGGCGTGTCACTGGCGAACGCTGGCGCGCCCGACAGTAAACCTGCAGTAACAACAATTAACGCCAGTCTCATGATCATGTAAGCACCTTATCTAAAACCTTAGCAGCTGGCTCGCCAAGCAGCTTATCAAGCTTTTCAATCAGAATTGGCGGGCTAACAAATTGCATTTCCTGATCGCTGATCTTAACCGCAACCTGCACTGTGCTCGCTTTGGTAATGACTTTATCTGTTGCTGCATCGCTTATGACATAATCAAGCCGCAAGCGTTGTTCATATTCTTTTAGGTACGCGGTTACTTTAATCTTTTGGCCAAACAATGCCGAGGCAACGTACTTAACTCGCATATCAACAATCGGCCACATGTAACCTGATTCAACCATTTGCGGATAGTCATAATCGAACATCCGTAATAGTTCACAGCGTGCTACCTCTAAATAACGGGGGTAATTACCATGCCACACCACTTGCATTGGATCGCAGTCATGAAATGGGATCTCAATTTCGACCGATTTAGTTAATAAAGCGCCTTTACTATTCATAGAGTGACCAACGTTTTTGCTGAATCGCATGCACGGTAAAACGTAATACTTGTTCCAGTGGGCGATCTTCGGTTAAGTTTTCAAAGTAGCCACTAATATCGTCATACATTGCTTTCATGCCGCCTGATAGCGTGTCGTAGTCGAGCTCATTTTGTTTAATTCGAATTCTTAGCGCTTGCACTGTCGCCAGCAAAGTACTTGCTAATACTTGTTCGGTTAATTGCATCACTCGCATTGCGTCACGCGCCGCTATCGTACCCATACTAACTTTGTCTTGGTTATGACATTCAGTTGAACGAGAGAACACACTCGCTGGCATGGTTAATTTCAATGCTTCGGCGGTGTAGGCAGACGCACCAATTTGGACCGCTTTAAAACCATGGTTAATGTAACGACGTTCTGGCGCGCTATCACTTAAATTAGAGGGCAAACCGTGGTTGAATTTTGTATCAACCAGTGAAGCTATTTGACGATCGGCCAAATCTGCTAGGTTAGCAACAGCGGTTTTCATGCTGTCCATTGCCATGGCAATGTGACCACCGTAGAAATGACCGCCGTGAAGTACGTGCTCACCTTCACCATCGATAATCGGATTGTCATTGGCCGAGTTAAGTTCGTTTTCAATCATCTGTCTAAACCAAGGTAAGCTATCTTGTAATACCCCGATAATGTGCGGTGCACAACGGATAGAATAGCGATCTTGTAACCGTGACGAGTTACGAGGATGTTCATGATGGTTTAAGTCATCGCGGATCCATGACGCAATTTGTTGCTGGCCTGGATGTGGTTTAACTGAAAATAAGATTTCATCAAAGTGATGGCTATTACCTTTTAAACCAAGGCTCGCCATAGCGGTGATCCGGGTTGATAATTTAGCAATATATTGCGCGCGGTCAAAGGCTAAACAAGCCAAAGCGGTCATTACCGCCGTGCCATTCATTACCGCTAGCCCTTCTTTAGGCCGCAGTTTTAATGGCTTTATGCCAAGCATGTTCATTACGTCTAAACTATTGCTAATTTCGTCTTTATAGAAAACATCGCGCTCGCCAACCATGGCGCCAGCAACATAAGATAATGGGGTTAAATCGCCACTTGCGCCAACCGAGCCTTCTTGCGGTACCACGGGTACAATATTATGGTTTAAAAACTTAACCAGTAACTGCAGCAGATCCCAACTAACGCCAGAATAACCTTGCGCTAACGAGGTTAAACGCGTCGCCAAAATTGCGCGACCTTCGGTAAGTTTAAACACGTCACCCATACCACAGCCATGAAAACGGGTTAAATGCAGCGGCAATTCGTCAACCAAGTTTAAAGGGACGTTAACCGTAACCGAATCGCCATAACCTGTGGTTACGCCATAAATTACGCCATCTTCTTTTAATAAAGCGTCGAGAAACTCAACCGCAGAGTCGATTTTTTTAGCGAAGCTAGGATCTCCACTCAACTTTGCATCACAGTGTTGTCCAGCAATTGCGACAATATCTTCAATGCTGATTTTCTTACTACCAAACTCTAACGGTGCTAACTTAGTCACGATCTCTTCCACTCCAGTATCTTTTATTGCAACAGCCTAGGCTGTCGTTATATATATAACGTTTTAGTCACGCGAGATTTGATCATCGCGGTGCCAAAAATTGAAAAAATTAAACCATTGATAAGGGTAAAGCGCGGCATAATGCGCTAATCTGCTCGCGTATAAATCAATAATTTGTTGTAATTTTTGCTGGCGCTCTTTACGCGGCAGGCTTAGTTTGTGTGATAATAATTCAAATATTATTTTGTATTTGCCCTGATCTTTTAAGCAAAAAAGCATATAAACCGGGCATTCCAGCACGGCGGCAAGAATAAAAGGCCCTTGCGCAAATGAAGCTGTTTGGCCTAAAAACTCACAGTTTACTGAGCGTCCTGATGCACTCGCGCTGGTACGATCACCCACAATCACCACAATTTCGCCGCTATCAACTTTCTCTTTAAGCAATATCGCAAGACCAGGCCCCATATCTGTCACCTGAATTAAATTAATACTGGCATTGGGGTTTATTTTGCGTAACATTTTATTAAATTCAACGGCATGGTGGGTGAATACCAAGACATTAATGACGGTCTCGTATCGGCCTTGGCTCAGCGCACGGCACACATCAAGGTTACCTAGGTGTGAGCCAATAAAGACCGCGCCCTGCTTACGCTCAATCAACTGTTCAAACAGTGAGTAATTAACGTATTCAATATTGTCATCACTAATTCGACCTAGCCATGCGTCGATCTTGTCGAACGCTGAATTAGCAAAGGTGCAAAAATGTTTAAAACCATCCCAGAAACCGGCGATTTTACCGTCTTGATTGGCGCGATTAACTCGATTAAGAAACTCCACCGAGGCTTTTCTTGCAACCTTGCCATTGCAATAAATGTAAAGCACCACCGGAAACATAACGACCCATAAACCAGCCCGCCCAAACAAGCGATAGCTCCAGAGCAGCGTTTGCATGCCTAGATAATTGCCACGCTCTTGCATTTTTGACCAATGCGCTGCTTCACTCATGACCGACTCTTAATATTCTGAGAGATTAATTTCGGGGCGCGAATTAACATGCCAAAGAACAGACGGGTATGTAACCAGCTAATGCCGACATTATCTTTAAAAGGTCTAAAATGAGAAATGCCATTTTCTGGGTAAATTACCTTCGTTGGCACAAATTCAATCGCCATGTTGTTCCAATGTAATCGCACCAATATTTCAGTATCAAAATCCATTCGGTTGCCCAAATTAACTTGCGAGATAAGTTCGGTACATGCTTTAACTGGATAAACCCGAAAACCACACATTGAGTCTTTAATCGCAAAACTTAAGGTTTCAACCCACACCCAAAAGTGGGTGATATAACGACTCCATAAACGGTGAGTAGGCACCGAGTCGTCATAAACTGGTCGGCCACTAAATAACGTATCTGGACGTTGCTGTGACAGCGACAACATGTTGGCAATATCAGTTAAGGTATGCTGACCATCGGCATCCACCTGAATGGCGTGGCTAAAGCCAAGTTCGTCGGCCTTAAGTAAACCGGTTTTAACCGCCCCGCCTTTGCCTTGATTAATCTCGTGTGTCACCAAGGTTAATGATGCATGCTTTTGCTCAAGCGCCTTAAATACTTTTTTGGCGGCGTCATCACTGCCATCATCGACTAAAATTAACGGCAACTTAAATTGCAGTAACTCATCGATCACCGTGTTAATCACCACAGTATGATTATAATTTGGAATAATAATGCAATAACTCATAATAACTGTGTTACCACGCGCCCAGAAGCATGATTGCCTCGGTCTGAGTTATAAGCAAAACCAAACTTATTTTCCGATTTCTTGGTCAGCGTTAAGACCACATCCATGCCTGGGGTCATTACCATTTTAAATTTCAAAATTTCGACATTTTTTACACTATGATCTGCTAATGACAGATATTGTTTGGCATAATTTACCGCCCAATCTAACTGCACGACACCCGCAAGAATAGGCGCTTGCGGAAAATGGCCGTTAAAATAATCTAACGTCGCCGGAATATGCAATGAAACATTCACGCCATTTTCAATGTATTCAACACCAGTGACTTGCGCGGTGGTGTTCTTGAGCTTACTCAAATATGTTCTCCAACTCTTTATACAACAATTTACCTTGTTGATTATAAGGTAACTGTTTAATATATCGCCATTTGCGCGGTAAACAGACACGCTCAAAATGTCGCAATAAATACTGCTTAAACTGCGCGTTCAGCGCGCGTTTGCCAAGGTTAATCAGCGCATCGTCACCAGCGGCTGTTAAGACCATCGCGACGCATAACGTCTGTCGATGTTTAGCGATGACTTGCGCCCGAGCCTGCTTAACGAACGGGTGACTTATTAATAAATGCTCCATTGCATCTAAGTCTAAGCGCTTTTCTTCAAGTTTTATCGTGCGATCGGCCCGCCCCAGCAAGGTAAAATCGCCATTATCGCCAAGACTTATCCGATCATCTAACAACACGGTTTGGTTATCAAGATAAGGAGAAGTCAGCAATAGACACTCGCTAGCACGGTCAATGTCGACCGATATGCCAGAAAATGGCTGCCACGGTTGAGCGCCCGGTCTGCGCAGTTGTCGTGTTGCGATGCCGCCAGTTTCAGTGCTGCCATACACTTGCGTCACGGCTAAGTTAAATTGCTGATACAGCGTTATCGCGTCTTGATCTGGCAGTGGCCCGCCCGATGATACAACCAGTTCGAGCTGGCAATTTGCTTTGGCCACCACGTTATCATCAATTAAACGGCTAAGTTGTGCCGGACTGCTGATAAAAACCACCTGAGCTTGGTTGGCTAAACTAGCGGCCAAATGTTCAGGGTATTTATAGGTATTAAAGTCAATAAAACAGCCTTGTTGTAACGGCCATAACACCCTAAACAGCAAACCGTAAATATGCTGATGAGATACGCCAGCATAAACTTTCGAGTCGGTTGTTAAGCCAAAATGAGATTGTAATTGTGTGAGTTCTAAGTTGATTTGACGCCAGTTTTTAACAATCTTCTTGGCATCACCGGTACTACCTGACGTAAAGAAAATTAACTCACCATCTTGTGGCCAAGTTAGCTGCTGATGACGTTTAAAGTTTTCACCAACGTTACAATCTTCAATGTTATTCGCTGTCGATATTAATTCAGGTGCTAACTCTGGAACTAAAGGTACTGGTGCTTGACCAAAGTATGCTGGGTATTGACGCAACAAAGCGTTTAGCGTTTCTGGCTGACCATTAGCTGGCAACACAACATGCTTACCAGCCAGTGCTAATGCTAACAAACGAACGGTAAACTGATAGCTGTCAGTGTGATATAAAATGACGCCATCGCTGTTACTTGTGCTGCTAGTACCAACAAAGTATTGGTCAATTTTAGCTAAAGCTCGTGACACATCGTGGACTAAATCAGTGGCAGTTTTATTACCTTGTTCAGTTTTAAACAAGGTGGCGTCACTTGCTGCCGTCCAGCCAAAACACCTAACATGAGTTAGTGCTGGCATATTTAATGAAGAATTAGTCATTACGCTTATTTTTCCTTCGTACGATATGACGCACAATAAACTCGCCGCCCATTAACGATCCCATCAAGATGTACGAAATAAATCCGTTGTACAGCGTCCAATCGGCTAACGATGCAAACAGCGCCGTATAAAGGGCTATGCTGGCATTAATGATAAAAAACATGCACCACACAATAGTCACTTTACGGGTATAACGCACACCGTGGGCATCTAAGTTTGGTTCGGTTAACCGAGCGAAGGTTTCAATCACCGACGGTCCTTTAATCAAAGACCCTGCAAACGTCACTAACATCACGCTGCTTATAGCAACGGGATAAAATAATATGCCAAACTGCTGCTCAAAAATAATGGTTAGTGCTAAACAACCTACTCCGGCAATCGTCGAAGGCAGCATCCATGGCATTTTTTTTGACAGCTCACGGCTAATCACTAGCCGCAATAAAACAATTGCCATCACAACGATGGCAACATATCTTGGCTCAAATTTACTTAATCCGTAATAAATAATCACTGGATATAGCAGCAGCAATAAGCCTACGATTGCCGAAAGTATCAACTTCATTTGACGATTAAACTAGTTTTTCTACTTCAATAACAACATCTCTGACCGTGCGCACTAATTTAAATGCTTCTGGTTCCATTTTCTTACCGGTTAGCTCTCTTAGTTTCACCATAAGATCAACGGCGTCGATACTGTCTAAGTCCAGCTCTTCATATAAATGCGTGTCCATTGAAATGTCACCACTGTCTATTTCGAACTCTTCAACTAAAATGTCGGCTAATACTTGGTAAATCTCTTGCTGTGTTTTCATGTTGATCCCTTCGCGCTATTTAGCTTGTTCGATAAATGAAACTAGTGAATTAATCGATGCGAAATGCGCTTTCGTTTGTTCTGAATTTGCATCAATTTTCACTTCGAAGGCTTTCTTAATCGCTAAACCTAGTTCAAGCGCATCAATACTGTCTAAGCCCAAACCATCAACAAACAGTGGCTCATCATCGATAATGTCGTCGACCGAGATATCTTCTAAATCAAGCGATTCAATAATTAGTTTTTTTATTTCGAGTTTTAAATCACTCATTTATCTTCATTTCCTGTGTGTATAAACTTTCTAAATTCTGGGTGTATTCTCGGGCCATAATAGCCAACTTGTCCGAACGACCAGCAACAAAATTAGCTTGATTAGAAACTAGCTTCATTTCGAAATTTGCTTTAATTGGTGCAACCTTATACCAAGGCTCGGCCTTAGTTAAGCTTGACGGATTCATTGAGATTAACGCCAAAGTAACGGGGGTATTACAGCGCAGTGCGATGTTTGCAGCGCCGCGTTTAAACGCTAGTTTCTGACCTGGCACGCTGCGAGTGCCTTCAGGGAAAACAATTAAATTATTGCCACGTTCAAGCGACTTTTTACAATCTTCGAGCAGGCCATCGGGATCTTGATTACTGATGTACCCGGTGTTGGTGATGACGCCGCGCATAAAAGGGTTTTTAAACAAATGCGCTTTGACGACACAATCTGCCCGAGGGATCATCGATATCAGCACCACAACATCAATCAATGATGGATGGTTTGCCAGCACCAGTTGGCCGTTTAAATTTTTAAACTTTTCTTGGTCTTGTAAATTGAATGAAAACACGCCCACTGCAGATATTGTTTTGACAAAAAATTTAAAACTATAATGAACCAAGCGCCGCGCTTTAACTTTTCGTACTTCATTGTCTCGATAAATTAAACGCTGTAGTGGGAATACGACCAGCGTGAAAAAAACACCGCCTAAACCAAAAATACTAAAACAAAATCCGGTCGCAATGACGCGCCACAAATAATTAAACTTAAGCCACATATTTTTTGACTATCCAATCATTGTGCTGGCCAGACAAAATGCACTGCGCAGCTTCACCTTGTAACAACCTGATAAAATCAAGTGCCATCGGCCATGCTTTTGGTTGGTTTTCGATGCCACGCGCCTGTGGTGAAATAGAGATTGTTGCTTGGGCATTATCGTCTTGCTCGTCAACCAGCGATAAAATCATCGCGATACTGTGGTCTAGCTGACGCTCGTCGGCAAACTCTTGATAAGGGTTAGGCAATGCCTGATCGCTATGCACTAATAATATCTTGTCGCACTGGCCCGTTTTTAATTTTGCGTAAGCGTCGATTATGCCCATCATCAAGGTATCTTTACCTGCTGATACTGCATTCATGCTTTGCATATTGTTATGTAATATCGAATATAAGCCAGACACCGCATTGTGTACCGACAAACCAAATGACGCTGGAGACAACTCTTGTGAGTTAGCAACACAGGCTAATAGTGCTTGAGTTTTGTGTAAATCGCCATGACGAGAGCTAAAAACAGCAGGAATATCAGCGTTAATATCTTGAGTAGTATTGTGGGCACAATAAAGAGAAATTTTGGCCAATGGGCTCAAGCGCCGGCGCTGCATTGCGGGCACCCAATCAAGCTTAGGAAACATACTAAGTTCTATTGGCAGCTCAGAATAATCATCGCTAATCACATAATTTGTCTTCGATTGATTAGCGTACCAAACGCTTACATTTTCTACTCTGAATTTCATTAAAACCAATATAATTTATTCGGACTTTAGGATGTCGAAATTAAAAAAGCTAATAGTAAGTAATTACTCAAAACAAATCAATAACTGCGGTTAATGTTTTTTGTTAATTCAGGCTCATAGCTTTGATTTATATATCTTATTACTAAAGGCAGTTGCAATGCAGAGATCAATTAGCCATAAGTTGCATAACTATAACGTGGCTATAACGTAACCATGGCGTAACTATAATGTAACTATGGCGCAATAGAAGACCGTACAACTTTTGATCAGACAAATAATGATTTGTGATGCCTAGCGGCCATAGCGCTAACTTACATTAAGGATATCCCACCGGACACAAGAGCTGGCCCAGTAATCAGCATCCATGTGGTAAATTCGTTGATTAAATAGCGGAATATGTACAGGCGGCTTAACCGATAATAACCTATTGTAGTAGCAATAATCACGGTACCGGGACAGCACGAATTAGATTGTTCGGATCAATGTTGCCATGTTTGTTAACTAGTATTTTTGATAAAAACTACTAGTCTTAAAGTAGAGCCATTAATTAAAAGTAAACTAACATGGTCAACAGTAAGCTCGGCACATTTACAGTCATATACTCATGTGAAAATACGCTAGAGTTAATGAGTGAGGTGTGTCAATTCCCAATCAGTTCTCACAGTGCCAGAGTTATAATTCCCAATTCATTTAAAAATGGCAAAATCATCATTGCTCTATGTGATGGTAAAGTTAATGTACTTAATAAGTTAGGTGACCGAGCCTTTTCAATTAAGTAATACTCCCCCAGCTTAAATGTGTTTAAACGTAGAGCACCATCTAAATATTCACTGACGAAGTCGGTGTCCTGTCACTCATATACTCCGCTTATAATGTCACGGCCTGTCGTGCCCAAAATTGTTTTAACCACCTGCGACATCCATTAGGCAGGACACCCCTTTGAATATTCCCCCGCGAGACAATCACACAATTTAGCCTTTAAAACAATTAATTACGAGCACAAACCCATTATTCCCTTGGTCAGATAACGCCTAATCTAGTGACTACAATTTTTCAGTTTTTCACGACACCACTACTGTTCACTGTTCTGTTTAAAAAATAATCCTAAAAAATCAATCTACACTAACATTAACCTAATTATTTCGAGCAATCTTGCCGAGGATTCCCATGAAACAATTCACCATTAGTTCCAAATTATTGTCGATATCAATCCTACTATTTATTGTTACCGTGGCCACGCTATCATTAACTATGTGGCAGGCGCTAGATTCAAGTAACCAGCAAATATCGAGTCAAACTCAACACGCGCTAAACGATGAAATAAAAGAAAAGTTGAAAGCGACTGCCTCACAATATAGTGAGCGCATATCGGCTTTTCTCAATGAAGCTTATCGAGTACCCTACTCTTTTTCAGCCATAATGAGCAGTACAGGATCTAATGGCGTTAGCCGAACTCAAGCGCAGCAGCTGATTGGAAAAACATTAGCAACAAATAGTCAGTTATCTTCTTTGTACGCCCAATTTGAAGTAAATGGGTTTGGTAATGATGATTTTGAGTTTATTACAGGTACTAGCCACAGCGTTGAAGGCGCTGGCAGTTTCGAAGTCTATTTCATTCGAGAAAATAACGGCGCTATCACCCAATCCCCCATTGAAGACGCTAACCAAAAATACGATGAAACACTCAATGAATTTGGAATACGTGCTGCGGAGTGGTTTTTGTGCGTAAAAGAAACATTAAAACCCTGCTTAATGGAACCTTACCTTTTTGAACTATCGTCGGGTAAAAGTGAGTTAATGACGTCGTTAACCGTGCCTATCATTAAACAAGGAAAATTTGTTGGCTTGGTCGGTGGGGATATTAACTTGCCAATTTTTCAATCGTTTATCGATGAGTTATCGCAAAGTTTATATCAAGGTCGCAGTAAAGTGACGTTGTTAAGTGAACGTGGTTTCATTGTCGCGTCCAGTCACTATCACAAAAAAGGACGCCCACTAAGTGAGGCAATAGCACCCGATTATGCCAAGCAATTACAATCATTACATACGGGTAATGGCATGTTAGAAATTAAAAACAGCATTACCGTTGCCCAATCGGTACACATTGACGTTGCTGAAAGTACTTGGTCCATTATTATCGAAGTTGATAAAAAAGATGCCTTGGCTACCGCCTATAAATTGCAACAAACCATGACAACCAATGCTAGCGAGATAAACAGTTTGCAACTGACACTTGGCGTTGTGATTACTCTTATCGCGGTATTTTGTATTTGGTTGCTGACCAAAAGCATTGTCACCCCGATCAATATGTTTAAGCAAAGCATGGAAGCCCTTGCAAGTGAGGATGGTGATTTAACTAAAAAAATTGAAGTGGAATCACATGCCGAACTCATTGCGTTAGGTAATGGTTTTAATCAGTTTTTAGTCAAATTACAGTCGTTAATTTCGAAGCTAAAACAGTTAACGGCCAAAACTCAACTTGAAAGCGAGAACACCGCACGTATTTCTCATAGCATTCAAGACAGTGTTTCAGAACAAAATAGAGAAATAGAAAATGTGGTGACTGCGGTTAATCAGATGAGTGCAACTGCGCAAGAAGTAGCCCGAGCGTCTGAACAAACCGCTAAAGAAGCCGACTTAATGACCACTAATGTCAAAAGAAGCCAAAGCAGCTTACTCAATGCCATGGAATATGTGTCTACAATGTCAACAGAATCTGAACAAGCAAAAATTGCAGTAACCAAAGTATCGCAAAGTAGTGAAAATATTAGTTCTATTGTCGATGTTATCCGCTCAATTGCTGATCAAACTAACTTGTTAGCTTTAAATGCCGCCATTGAAGCCGCCCGAGCTGGCGATCAAGGACGCGGCTTTGCGGTAGTCGCCGATGAAGTACGCTCTTTGGCATCTAAAACACAAGCGTCAACCGATAGTATCAGTGAATTAATCGCTTCTTTACACCTTGAAGTGAATAATGCCTCTAGTGTTATTGAAAAAGGTACCGTTCAAGCTGAAATGGCGGTGGAAAAGACCAACCAAGCCCTTGAATCGATTACCGAGATGGTTACTCAAATCGATGAAGTTTCAAGCCAAGTGAGTCACATTGCCACAGCGGCTGAACAGCAAAGCGCCGTAACCGAGGAAGTAAATCGTAACCTGACTATTATTTCAACGTCAGCCTACGAGTTATCCAAATTTGCCGATCAAGCATTTAGCAGCAGTGTTTCTTTAGCAGGCCTGGTTAAATCACAGGAAAAACAGTTAAATAAATTAAAAACCTAATCAGAAAAATCCCGCGACTATTTCCAATAGCGGGATTTTTTATTCAGTAAGGGTCGGACTTGAGCCGACGATAGCAGATCTAAAATCACTAACTCACAAACAGCCAATCACACATCTTTTAGTAAAAAAGATCAATGTATACGACCTGTGCAATCAAAAGATAGTCTTTTAGGTTATGCTCATTTATTTATTGCCTGCTTCAAATAACGCTGTATAGTCAGTCGCTTACAAAATTACAGATTGGCAAAACAGATATAATCTTACCGACTGCCATGCTTGATATACAAATGTTATGTATTTACGGCGTACTTAACAATATTTCTAGAAAAGGCGCAATGTTAGTAAATGAACAGATCTAAAGGTTTTACATTAATAGAACTCGTAATAGTCATCACCATTTTAGGAATTCTAGCGGTTACGGCAGCCCCTAAATTTATTGATCTAAAAAGAGAATCTATTATTAGTACAATGCAGGGTATAACTGCTTCATTAAATAGTGTTTCGACTATGGTGCACGCCAAAGCGCTTATTAAAGGAATAAATAATCAAGAAACAGCCACTATTGATGTATTAGGTCAAACGATAAATATTGCCTATGGTTATCCAGATGGCACAGTAGATGGCATTGTAAAACTAATAGAACTCTCTGGTAATTGGAAGCAAAGAGCCAGTATTTACAATGGAGCCTGGGTATATTGGCACGGTATTATTCAAGAAGATGCCGGCGCTGCGCAATGTTATATTCGTTACGAACGGGCGGTTAATGCGACGACCCGACCATATATTACATTTCAAGATAATGGATGCTAATTACCGACTCGCAGCTTAAGAACACTAAACTGCTCACTGTGCTGATCAGCGATGGTACAAATAGTTAATAGATCATCAATAAAATAATCAAGTGCTCGCTCTTCTATCTGCTTTACTGCAATAGCTCTAGTGGTAATGAGCTTAACTGATTATTGGATAAATCAAGAATTTCTAAGCTGTCAGCCAGTGATAAAATTTCTAATGGAAATAACGTTAAGTTTTCAGATAAGGCTAAACGTTGAATACCTGCTAATTCGCCAGACTGTAGCTGCGAAAGTGTCTGAAAAATAATTAATCCATAGTGAGTGTGACGTTAATAGATTCGGCTTGCAGGCTGTTGCATGGTTACGTAATGTGCCTAGCGGCTCAATGCCTTAAAAGCTAAATCTTAAAACTTAAAATCTAGATAGCAAAAAGTCCGTTACTCTTTCGAGTAACGGGCTTTTCTAATTTGGTGCGGATGGGGGCCTGAATCAACACTCTAATCGATTGTTTTTATTATTAATAACTAAACAACCAAGCTCTTGATACCTCATGCAGTACTACTAAAAGGTTTTGTTCTAGTTTTATTGTAACAAACGATAACGGGTATATTACGCAGCGACCTTCCAACGATCATTGACTTCTTCTAATCGAATTTCTTCAGCAGCCGCTTGTGCTTCAACATCAGCCAACAACTCAAGAAAGTAACCAACAGGATTATTTTGATCTAGGCTTTCCATATAAAGCGATCTTAATGATGCATCGGTTGTTCGTGGAATTTTAGTTTTGTTTTTTTCATATCGAGCAATTGTTTGCTCATCCACTCCGAAGCTAACAGCTAATGTTTTTTGAGACAAGTTAAGTGCGATACGGAGGAACTTAAACTGTTCGTGTGTTAAAGAATGATTACTATCAACGATGGCTAGAGCAATCGTATTATGTAAGCCATTCATATCATCAATGCTAGTATATTCTTCGCCATCAATAACCTCAATATTGAAACCATTGACCAAATAAACATTTGATAAACCACTTTCGGTATAGTGATACATGTTTGTTCTCCTATTTTATCCAAACGGTTATTAATGTTGAGCTTGGATCATCGTGATGATTTTTTAATGCCACTACAAGTTCTATGATGTCGCCAGATACTTTTCCCTTTAGATTAAACTTCCAGTCCCCATTGGGTTCACAATATGGTCCTTCTCGAAATACGGCGTGACGATTTTTCAGCAGTGTTAATATTTGACTAGTTGTGACTCCCCGCTCCATCATTCTATCTTTAACATGGCGGCTCCAACGAATCCTGCTGGTATGGTTTTCTGCTAAATCATTAATGATTTTTCTAGCCGATATATCTGTTAATGGGAACTCTGAAATACCCGTTGGATTTTTATTACTCATTCGTCACCTATGAATCGCATACCTATCATTTTGATAGGTATGCAGGCAACTGTCAATATCTAAGCTGAAAGAAGACATATTAGCCTTAAAATAAAGAGGGGATAAAAAAGGGACACCCATAAAAATATCACTGATATTTAACAACTTTTGTTATTAACATCTTATGGGTGACCAAATTTTGTTAATTACTTACTCGCTGCTTAAGAACACTAAACTGCTCACTGTGCTG